>Ga0302118_10001456_pt1 | contig 11760 bp, 6 predicted proteins | sample AG5_331_MG_FD_203126 | JGI IMG/M metagenome (GOLD analysis project Ga0302118, IMG submission 203126) | Marine microbial communities from Western Arctic Ocean, Canada - AG5_33.1 | ecosystem: Environmental > Aquatic > Marine > Oceanic | place: Canada: Western Arctic Ocean | collected 2017-10-01 | reverse complement strand
TCGCCGATGACGGAACGCGTGAATACAGAATTCCTGCGGAATCTCATGAAAGCCGCCGAGCTAAACGAGGACGCCGCATTGGCTAATCAGATTTACCAATGGGCAATTCGTGGGAGGGTGCAGCCCACGTACAGCGATTATTTTGGGGATGTGCTCTGGAAACTAGGGCAAAAAAACCAGGCGCTCGACTGGTGGAAACGCGTGGTGGAAGCGCCTAGCGAAGGCCGTTCCGAAGAACGAAACTGCGCCGAGCGATTCCTCACCAACGGCGGCAAAGCTTCGGCAGCGATGCGGGAGCAGATTGAGTTTCGCTGGCCGGAACTGGCCATCCGCGTGGCGGCACATCGGGCCACGGATGAGCTTCGCAAACAGGGGAACGCGGATGCTTTCGCCCGCACGGTGGCGCAACTGGAAAAGCAATCGGCCGATCTGCCGTTTATTAATGAGGATTGGCTTGGCTTTGTGGACACGTGGCGGACGTATGCCATCAACAACGCCAGCTACATTGGCACCGACAATTCGGCTTACAAAGATTTTAAGCCGTTAGACGATGCGGCGAAACTGAAGGTGTACGTCGCCGTACGCGATTTGCGCGCGCGCGATTTTTCTGCGTGGGCCACGTGCGACCATTTAATGGCCGGAGGCGCGGATGCCGAGCCGCCGGTGGCGCGCCTGCTGCGGTTGCTACGTGTGACGCGCGACACCCACAACGATCACAACCGTTGGAACACCCTTCGCAGTTATGCGCAAAAGGCGTTTGAGCAGGAGCGCTACGTGGAGAGTGCCACGCTGTTGACCGGCGCGCTGGCGCACCTGACCAACGTGCCCAAGACCGCCAAGGACGAAGGCCGCGGCGCGGTGCTACGCGCACATTCGCGGATGGGTGCGGTGGGGCTCACCATCGACGAGAACAGCCCGATGGCGCCGCTGTTGACGGCCGCGCTGTACTTGCGGTTGGGTGATCGCGAAAAGGCGCTGGAATTATATCAGGACAACGCAGCATTGTTTGCCGCGCATCGCAATGATTTACCTCCGGATTTGATTGAGTTTGTGTGCAATCACCTGATGACTGGCGGCGATGAAGCTCGGTTGGCGGTGGTGGAGGATTTTTTGCGTGGTTGGCTTATCAAGTTTACGGATCCGGATAAGCCGGAAAGCAAACAGCAAAGCGAAGACGCCAAGGCGCGGCTACAGTTATTACTGGCCAAAAGTTACTACAAGGGCCAGCGCTATGATGTGGCGCGCGCGGAGTATTCCACCGTGACCAATCGCTACGCCGGCACGCCGCACGCCATCGAGGCCAAGTTCGGCATTGGCGAATCGTTCATGGCGCAAAAGATTTATGATAAGGCGGCGCAGGCATTTAAAACGCTGGAGGATAATCCGAACCAAACCGTGTCCATCCGCGCGGAATTCCTCACGGGGTTGCTGGCATTTCGGCAGGAACAGCACGATGCGGCGCGTGAGAAGTTTCAGCACATCCTCGAACGGGTGCCGGATGTGGAGCTGGCCAATCGCACACTGTTTAGCTTGTCGGAAATATATGGGCTCGAGCAGCGTTTTTTACAGCAGCTCAATTTGCTCCGTACGGTCGGTCGGTTGGGGCATCAAAGTAAACGGCTGCATGTGCCCGGCACGGCGTTATCCATTGTCGTGCACGATCGTGATCTGGGCGTGAGTCGCGGGAAAAGCCGCATCCCGGTGGTGGTGACCACGCATCCCGGTGGAGATAAGGAACTGGTGTATCTGCGCAGCACCGCTGGCGCGGGCAAAGGGCTCTTTCGCGGTGAAGTGGATACGACTCTCGGAACCGTGGCACTGGGGGATGGTGTGCTGCAGCTGACCGGAAAAGATGTGATCGCCAGTGATTATCCACCGGAATTTAAGGCGCAGTTTCGCACGGTGCCCTTGAGCGATGTGGAAATTCGTGTAGCGGCCGATGGCGAGTTTGCCGTGGCAAGCAGCGAAATTATCGATGCGGAGGAGGAAACGCTCACTCAACAACTGGAGCGCGAACAAATGGAAGCCAACGCCGACCGCCGCGTCTCGCAGGGACGGCCGACCCAAGAGGTGAAACCGGGCAACCGCATTTTCTTGCGCATCAAAGATCGCGATCGCGACCTCGGTGATTCCCTCGACAAACTGACGGTGACGTTGCGCGCGGACAGCGGCGATCAGGTACAGGTCAATTTGGTGGAGACCGGCCCACACACAGGCGAGTTTCGCGCGGCCATCCCCACCGCCGAACTGCCCGCGGGCGCGGCGGCGACGGATAGTGCCATCGGCCACAGTCCCCTGATGGCCATCGACCACAGCCGCGAAACATTTTGGCAAAGCGAGCCGGACGGCCTCACCCCCAAATTACTGACGGTGGACATGAAACAACTGCACACCGTGAGCCGCGTGCGCGTGAACACTCCCCACGTATCAAAGAACGCCCCCGTGCGCGGGCGGTTGTTGGGGAGCTATGACGGGGTGTTTTGGTTTACGATTGTCGCGCATCCGCCTCTGCCCGAAGCTCAGCCAGTTTCGGGAAAAACCGGCGCGATGCAGCAGCGCATTTTCGCGGGCGACTACACGGGTTATGAAACCTGGGCACAAGTATCGCAACTCGGCCGCACAGGCACGCCGAAGCTCAATGAACCGACTGTTAAGTTGGCGTGGTCCGTGCCGAATGGTGAGGCGGGGGCCGACCAACCGCACGCGGCAATTTGGCACGGGCAATTGGTGCAACGGCGTGAAGGGGCTATGCGCATCGCGGTGAAGGGCGATCTCGTGGCCATCGCCATCAATGGTAAGGTGCAACTTGCACCCTCGGCGGAAAAAAAATTCATGGATGTTTGGCTCAAACAGGGCGTGCATGAGGCGGTGTTTTTTTCCGCCACGAAACAGGCTGCGCGCGAATTGGCCGTTTCTCGCGCACGCGCCAATGTGAGCAGCAGCCAGCCGCAATTGAAGCCGTTCATTGCGGAGGATTTCGACGTGGCCGGCGTGCGGAAATTTCTTGGCGAAAACCATGCACCCGCGGCGCCGCAATTGCAGCCGGTGGCGATGAATTTTGAACAGGTTGAGTTTCGCAAAATCACCGAGAAATTTGGCGTCACCAAGGTCAACAATCTCGAGCGCATTGGCTTTTGGCAAAACGCGGCGGACTGGATGAAGTGGGTTTTTGACGCACCCCGGGCGGGGACTTATGAATTGTGGATGCAGTCGTCGCACGCCAACGGTGGCTCGAAGTTCCGCGTGGAGTTTGGCGATCAGTTGATTGAAGGCACAGTGCTGAAGACCGGCGATTGGAACCGGTTCGCGTGGCAGCGCGTGGGATTGGTTCAGTTGGAGGCGGCGGGTGCGCAGATTCTGTCCATCAAGCCTGTGGAAATCGCGGGCGGCGGGTTGATGGATCTCGCCAAGCTGGAGCTGCGCCCGGTGATGGGCGCGGGAGTGATTCAACGGGATCGTGAATGGGAATTTTTCTTCGACCCCGTGGAGTTGCGTTTCGCGCGTTTGCAGGTTGATGAGTACCTCGGTGACTCGGTAGCGATCAATCATATGGAAATTCGCAGCACTGAACAGACCTTCATTCCCACCAAGGTCGACGTTAGCAGACTGGCGCAAAACGCTTCGCTGGAAATCGCCGGCGGCGATGTGGTGACCGCCAGTTACACCGATGAAATCGCCGTGGCCACGCAGGGCGGCAGCCGGTTGCTCACGCAGCAGTTGAAGGCCACCTACAACGACGCGCGCGTGGTGCCCATTGGGTTTAACTTCAGTCGCAACGGCGCGGGCACGGTGCAGCAAACACGAAAGGAATTACTGCGCATCGATCCGGGCGACCGCATTACTTTTGAAGTAGTGGATTACGACATGGACCAAACCGACGAACGCGATACGGTGCCGGTTGAAGTGTGGTTGAACGGCGCAAAATGGAAGGACTTGATTGCCGCGGAGACCGAGGAATACTCCGGCATTTTCCGCGTGGAGGTGGACACCGCCGCCGCGGCCGCCGAGGGCAAGCTGGTGATTCAAAAAGGGGACCGAATCTTTTGCCGCTACGCTGATTTACAAAACACCTTTCCCGGTCACTCAGTGGATCGCGAGGGCGTGGTGTTCGCCAATGAGCCAACCGAAGGCGTCATCCGGCTGATCGGCACGCGTCGCACACAGCCGCCTGCTGACAGCGAGGCTCCGTCACGCCCAATTTATTTACCCACACCGGAGGATGTCGCCGAGCCGGTGGACGTGAATTTTTTTGTGCCACTCACCGTGGAGGTGATCGATCCCGACGCCGCCAAGGACAGCTTGAGCACCGTAAACGTTTTACTGAATGCCGGCACCACCAACGCAGTGGAGGTCACCTGCGTGTTGTCAACTCAGTTTGGCGACTTCAGCAATCTAGATCCCGGTGAGGTCGATCCTGCGCTGCGGATGGGGCGGTTTGTGGGGCAGGTGAAAATGCAGCTGGGCGGCGAAGGCAGCCCCATGAAACTGCCGCGCGCGTTGGGTGCCAACGCCGGGGTGATTGGCCGCGCGCGCCCGGCCGGTGCGGGGGAGGATGCGGAAGATGACAACTTGCTCGACACGGTGCTCAATGTGAATGGCCAGACCGTTTTGCAGGCGACCTATCAGGATGTGGTACGACCGAATAATATCCCCGTCGAGCTGGCGCATGAAGCGCGGCTGAGCACCGATGGGGCGGTGGGGATTACCGATGAGGGATACGATGAAGCCACCGAGCTGCTTCATATGGGCGAAAAATTATTTGTCCGGGTGCAGGATCCCGACCTCGATATCACTGACGAACGCGACACGGCAACCGTGATTATATCCAGTGAGAGCGGCGAAAAGGAATCCGTGAAACTGCAGGAAACCCTCAGCCACAGTGGTGTGTTTACAGGCTCGTTTGAACTCAAGGCGCGCGAGAAACCGACGGTTGCGAATTTCAGCGACATCGACAGGGAAATCGAATGCTTCTTCGGCGACACACTCACCGCCACCTATACCGACTCCGCCGCCGGCGTGGAGGTGGGCGAGGTTGTACTGAGCCTCGAGGTGCCCGTGGCGATTGGCACCGACGGCATCGTGACGGCCTTCAGCAAAATTTTCGGCAACCAACAGCTCGCCGTACAAACGCAGTTTCACATTGCCGAGAGTTACTTTGAGTTATTCAAAAACAATCTCAATCTCGAGCGCCCGGAGGAAAGTGATAAAGCACTCAAGGCCGGACGACGGGTGTTAAAGGAAATCATGGTGGATTATCCAAACCCAAAGTATCTCCCGCGCATAGCGTATTTGAGCGGTCAATTCTCGCAGGAACTCAAGGATTGGAATGAGGCAGCCAACAGCTACATCCTCATTGTGCGACAGCACCCCAACCACACGCTCGCTGCTGACGCGCAGTACAAGCTCGCCCAATGCTTCGAGGAAGCAGAGGATTTTGATCGCGCGCTGGAGGAATATGTCACCCTCGCGGCTACTTATCCGAAGAGCCCGCTGATTCCCAACGTGATGATTCGCATCAACGAATATTTTTACAAACGCGAAAACTTCACGATCGCAGCGAAAGTGGCGGAGAAATTCATGGACCGCTTCGGCGACCATGCCTTTGCGCCCAAGATGTGTTTTCGCTGGGGCCAATGCTATTACAAGAACGAGGCCTTCGCCAAGGCGGGCGGGGTGTTTGATTTGTTCGTGAAAAAATTCCCGGATGACGGCCTCAGTGCCCAGTCGATTTTCTGGGCCGGTGAAAGCTATCGCAGCGCGAACAATGTGCCCTTTGCCTTCCGCCGCTACAATCGCTGCCGCTGGGATTTCCCAGAAAGCGAGGCGGCCAAATACGCGCGTGGCCGGCTGGCCCTGCCGGAAATGCTGGCCCAATTCGAAGCCGAAGCCAATTCCATCGATAATGATAATTAAAGGCGTCGGCGGCTTTCCAAATTTAGTTTTTGAATCAAACCCATGCGAACACTCTTTGCCCAAGCCACCAACGCCGCTGGCACCAATGACCCCTCAACTGAGCCTGCGCCACCTTCCGAAATCCCAGAGGCAACGGATCCCGTCACGGAGGCGGTGGTAGAGCCCTCCTGGTTTTCCGACTTGATCGATTCCGGCGCCATTGGGCTCCTGCTCGATGGCGGGTTTTTCATGTGGCCGATTCTGATCATGGCCATCCTCGCGCTGGCGGTCATTATCGAACGTTGGCGCAGTCTTAAAATGCTCGATACGGACAATGAATCCCTCCGCCAAGCCGTGCTGGACGATCTCACGAACGGCCGCATCGAAGATGCGCTGAAACGCTGCGATCGCGAACGCGGTCCCGTGGCCGCTATCCTTGCCAATGGGTTACGCAAATATTTCGTGCTCAGCCGGTTGAATTACGACCCCGCGCGACTGGAAGAACAAGTGGTCAAAAGCATGGAGGGCTACGGCGTGCATATCGTGGCGGCGTTGGAGCGGCATTTGCCGGTGCTCGCCATCGTTTCCAGCGTGGCGCCGATGTTGGGCTTTTTGGGGACAGTGCAGGGCATGATTGTGGCGTTCCACAATATCGTGGAGATGGATCAATCCGGCGGCGGCAACATCATTCAAGCCGCCGCCGCGGGCATCGAGGTGGCGCTGCTCACTACGTGCTTCGGGCTGATCGTCGGCATTCCGGCGTTCATAGCGTTCAACTACTTTTCCAGCGTTATCAATTCCTTCGTGCTCGAGGTGGAGGAGAGCGCCGCCGAATTAATGGAAGCGGTGACCTTGCAGCTTACGCTCAACGAGGGAGATAAATCTGGCAAATGAATTTGAAGCGCACAAAACTCTTGGTGGAACCGCCCGCGACCGCGACCAGTGACATCGCATTTATTCTCATCGTATTCTTCCTCGTATGCGCCTCGGTGGAGCCGGACAAAGGCCGCGCGCAGGTGCTGCCCAGAAGCGAGCCGGAAAAGGAAAAGGAGAAACAAAGCCAGACCATTGAGGTCGAACTCACGCGCACCGCGGTTATCCTCAATGGCAACCCGCTGACCGCTGAACGGTTTGCGCGCGCCATCGCCCTGAAGCTGGCGGACAAAACGCGTGATGAGGATAAAATTGTGGCTGTGAAGAGCCGTAAGGAAGTGCCGTACAGCCATTGGATGCAGGTCACGGGCATTATCGAAGACGCTGGCGGCGTTATCACGCTGCAGATTGAAGAGGAGAAAATAGAGGTCGTGCAATGATTGTCAAACGCCGACAAATGGACGCCACCATCCCCGCCATGGCGATGGGCGATATTGCGTTTTTGTTGCTGATTTTTTTTGTCATCCTTGCCCGCGCGCGGGACGACAGCCATTTACAATGGAAACCTGCGCCCGGTCAGGAACTTTCGCGGCCCCAAACCATGAACGCCAGCGTGGTCATCGACAAATACAACGTCACCTACCTCAATGGCCGGGAGATTCCCGCCGTCACCTTGAGCGAGGCCCTTAAAAAATTGCTTGGCGAGAACCCTGCCGGTCGTCGAACGGTAATGTTTAAGGTGCATCACGAGGTGACCGCAGTATATTTTGAGCCCGTCATCGAAGCCATTAGCGAGGCCGGCGGTGAGTTGCATCATATTTTGAAAGAGGAGAAAAAAACACGATGAACATTTATGTGGTAATTGAAGGTGAACAACGTGGCCCACTGAGCAGCGGTGAGGTGCGCGAGTTGTTGGAGTCCGGCAAGTTGAAGCCGGACGACCCCGCGTTGCTTGAGGGCGAAAAGCAATGGAGCACGGTCGCCCGTATGGCGCATCTGCCGGCAAAGGGCGCTGCGGCTGCCGAGCTGCGAGGCGCGGGAGTGCAGCCGATGGCGAGCATGTCGCGCGATTTCAAAACCATCAAACGCAACAGTGCCTCCACGGCCGATGAACTGCGCGGGTTCATGCGCGAGATGCGCGGCAAAAGTCCGGCCGAAATGCTCGGGGCCATTGCGCAAAGCACCTTGGTGCGCAGCCTCGTGATTGCCACCGCGAGCCTCGCAGTCCTGATGTTGGTGCTCACGGTGGTCCCGTTTCTCATGGCCGAAAAGCCGGATTCCAAAGTCGTCGGCCCGGCAAATTCAGATTCGCCGGTTGAAATCAAACTCAATCCGGCCGAAGTGAAACCGGAAATCACCCCCCCCGACGTGCTCGGCGTGGGGCAGGAAAAAAAGGGCAAGCCCAAGGAGGTTAATCCATTTGAAAACAAGGAAGACCCATTGGGCGAAATCAAAATTGACTGATGGGCGATTGGCGACAGGTTCCAAAAGTGTGGATGCTCGTGATGGGGGCATGTTGGCTTGGCTTGTCAGTGGAATCGGTGGTGGTACGCGAGTGGCCGCTTTGGATTAGCGCGCTCGGCTGGCTGGGCTTCGGCGGATCAGAAATCTTGTGGCGCACCCAACGCCTCCGTTGCGAGGCGCGCGGGTGGAATGCGGGCTTGGTGATTTATCTGAGCACATTTGCAGTCACCGGCGGAGTGGCGTGGTGCGGGCTCTGGAGCCAATGGGCGTGGCACGCGGAGATCAGTGAACGCAGCTTGCTCGTGGCCTTCTCGGTGGCGTTTGCAGCGGCACTGGTGGTGATGGCAACGTTCCGCGCTATGAAACGGGCGCGCGATTGGCCGCGCTGGAGTTTGTGGTTGGCGTTCACGCTGGGCGTGTTTCCGGTGTGGCATTGGTTAGTGTTCATCTTCCATCACCTCGGTTGGGCGAAAACGCGCGTGGCGTGCGCGCAGGGCGGCATGGCGCTGGTGTTCATCACGGGATTGCTTTGGACGGTGTGGTGGGTGGAGCGCCGTTCGCGCGTGCTGCAATTGTCACGCCAAGCCGAAGGAGGCAAACCACTGGGCCGCATTGGACCCTTGGAGGCGATGAATCGATCGGTGGCCTCGCCCGCGAGAAAAGTCTGGAACCCCTTCGATCAGGACGCGTGGTACTACGGCCGCCGGCGCCAAAAGTTGAAGCAATCATTTAATGCTGTGTTCAGCTACACGATGGGGTTTGTGGCGGTAGTGATGCTCATTCTCAGCCTGAGCGGGTGTCAGGAAATTTACGAGCTCCCCGCGGGCGGCGGTGAGGAGATGCTCAAGCAGAAGGTGGTGAAAATCAAAAAAGTCATCCGGAAAAAATTCGTGATCAATCCCTTTAGCGCCATTCTGTTTAACCCGCCGCCCATCGAGCAAATCAAGCTGGAGTTGATTGAGTTGACCAAGCACGTGTACCAACCGGGTCAGGGCGAGGGGAAAGGCGCGGGCTTCGCCGGCGGCACCAAGCGTGGCAAGGTGGGCTTCTTCCGTCTGCGCTACGGCAGCGGCGACTGGGATCAGGATCTCAAACTGAATTCTGATCTCAACCTCCTGCTTTGGTACGCCGCCAACACAGGCCACGATGTTGCCCCCAAACCAGAGGTGCTCACCCTCGGTCAAATGAAAAAATTCCCCATCGGAAAAAGCCCCCCGCTCGTGTACATCACCGGCCAAAAAACGCTTTCGCTGTCGCGCAACGAGATTGAAACGTTACGCGAATATCTTACTGATAAACACGGGATGCTCTTTGCCGACAACGGCGGCAGCGCCGCGTGGCACAGCCAGTTTTTTAATCTCATGCGGCAGGTGCTGCCCAATGCCGAGCCCATTCGAGTGCCTTTCGATCATCCCGTGCATCGCGGCATTCCGTCCTTGCCCATGGTGGTGCCACACGGCGGAAGCGTGGCTTACGGCTGGGTTGTCGAGAGCCGACTGGTAGTGTACTATCACCCAGGTGACATCGGCGATGCCTGGGCGGATGGTCATGCCGGCGTGTCGAGACAGGTTTACGAGGACTGTTATCGTCTTGGGGCGAACGTCATGCTTTACGCTCACTCCGAGTACAGTAAATGGCTGCAAGCGCGCAAAGAGAAGGACAAGAAATGAAGCTTATTTTTCCAATGGTTTTGTGGTTTGCATTGGTAACAGGATTGCCCGCAGCCTCGTTGTCGTACCTCGAACAAATCCCCGTGGACACCTTTGCCAAAATGCGCGAGGTGGAGCGTTATCAACTCAAGGTGGCCGAAAAATTCTACCTCAAGGGCGAATACAAAGTCGCCGCGTCTGAGTATGAAAAGTTCATCACGCTCTACGAACGCAGCGCTGCCGCTCCCCATGCGCAGCTGATGTGGAGCCATTGCCTCGTCAAACAACGCCGCGTGTACACGGCCATCAAGGACGGGTTCCGGTCGGTCATCGATTACTGGCCCGAGTCTCACGAAGCCACATTGGCTGCCTACCTCATCGGGCAAAGCTACAAGACTGCTGGCGAAATCAACAATGCTGAAAAGGCATATCGCCGCGCCATGGCTGCTCATCCCAAGCACCATACCAGTGTCCTGGCCAAATGGGATCTTGCTGATATTTACCGCATCCGAAAGGACACCACTCGCCGCGTGCAAATCTGGGAAGATCTCACCTACAAGACCAAACGCGACAAGCAAAACAGTTATTACACTTCTCAGGCATCCATCAACCTCGGCCAACACCACTTTTACTCGGGCAATTTTGCCGAAGGCATCAAAGCCTTCGAGACCACCTACAAGGATGCTACGCTCATCCGGCAAATGTATCGCTACGCCTCCAGTCCCATCTACTCGCTTACTGGTGATAAAGAAAAGGCTAAGACCGGTAGCAAGCTCGCCGATGAGCTGATCGCCTATATCCAGAAGCGAATGCCCACAGACTTGAAGACCGACGCCAATACTGTCCTTGCCCGCGATTACTATTACATCATGGCCGCCGTCCACAGCCGGGCGAGGCGTGATCAGGAGGGGTTGGCCGTTTACGAGAGACTCGGGAAATTAATTGGTGTGAATGACGATCTGCGCGGCAAACAAGCCGCGTGGCATCGCGCCCGTGGGCGCTACGGGGAAGCCAGGAAAATTTACGCGCAGTACAAGGACCGTGAAGCCGGGCTGTCAGCCACAGCCGGCACATGGATCGATGAAAAGAATTGGGACAATGCAATTAGCATTTACAATCAGCTCATTGGCTTGGACAAGGAAAAGGAGAGTCAATGGCAGCAGTCCATCGTGAGTGTTTGGCGTAATGCCAAGCAATGGGACAAGGCGATTGCAACCTATCAAACACTGCTCACGGTCGATGCCGGCAGATTTAGCGACTGGTACGAGGGAATTGGATATTGCTACGAGAAGACCGGCAAGCTGAAAGAAGCCATTCAGAGTTATCGGCAGTCCGACAAATATCCCGAGATGTATTTCAAAATGGCTTCCTGCCACCGGCGTCTTAAGCAATATAAGGAAGCATTGGTTTTATATCATCAGGCTCGCGCTGATAAAGGCGATGCCGCGCGTGCCACCATTCACATCGGCTACACCTACGAGCAATACGGGCAACGCGAGAACGCTATCAAATGGTTTCAGCAAACCTGCAAGCTTTACCCCAAGACCATTCACGCCAGTCAGGCTCACGCGTATTTGCAGAGCAAATATAAAATTAGCGTGACGCTGGGCGGCTCGACTGAGAAAGAGTGATTTACTGGTGAGTCGTGAGTTGGTGGGTTTTCCTCAACCCTCATCCACCGTCCAATCAAGGTACGAATTGCCGCCATCCATGCCATCCCCAAACTTCAGAATATTCCTAAAGTAGGGAATGAAATGAATGGTGGAGCCATGGAGAATCGAACTCCAGACCTTCGCGTTGCGAACGCGACGCTCTACCAACTGAGCTATGACCCCACGCAGGAAGCCCTTCTGTACCGTCCCGTTTGCCGTGCGTCGAGCGC
>Ga0302118_10001455_pt1 | contig 11764 bp, 12 predicted proteins | sample AG5_331_MG_FD_203126 | JGI IMG/M metagenome (GOLD analysis project Ga0302118, IMG submission 203126) | Marine microbial communities from Western Arctic Ocean, Canada - AG5_33.1 | ecosystem: Environmental > Aquatic > Marine > Oceanic | place: Canada: Western Arctic Ocean | collected 2017-10-01 | reverse complement strand
AGTGGCGTAAACAACTAAAAAAGGCAGGCCTAGTACGCACTAACACGCGTACATTTTCGCGGGTAATACACTGGCTCCCATCACATGGGCTACGGATTTACCAACCGCTAATACCCTCCTTTTTGGCGAATAATCATCACTCTAGTCGAATTATTATAGGTTTTGATAGATAAAATTCGTAATCATGATCGCATAGAAACTATCAACATGAGTGACTGCAATGAATTTTCAAATGACTGATGAGCAACAAATGCTTCTAAATTCTTTGGGTGTATTTCTTGAGCAAGAAGTCTACCCACATGAAGCTGAAGCTGACCGTGCCGGGCTAGTTCCGCCTGAGCTTTGTGACCAGATTAAAAAGCGCGCTATTGAAATGGGTTTCTTTGCTGCCAACCTGCCTGAATCGGTAGGTGGTGGTGGACTTGATTATACAACTTTGGGATTAATGGAACGCGAACTAGGTAAAGCAAGCTATGGTTTGGCAGGTAATATTGCACGACCTACAGAACTGCTGATGGCCTGTGAAGGCGAGCAGATCGAAAAATACCTCAATGCCTGCGTGAGTGGTGAAAAACATGAGTGCTTTGCTTTAACCGAGCCAGGTGCTGGTTCCGATATTATGTCTATGACTACCCGGGCTGTGGCGGATGGTGATGATTACGTGATTACCGGTAACAAACATTATATTAGCAGCCCCTGCAAGCCAGATTTTGCAATTGTATTTGCTGCTACCGGTATTAATGAGACTCCTAGGGGCCCACGTAAACGCGTTACTGCCTTTTTGGTCGATTGTGGTGAGAAAGGGTTTGATATGAATTTGGGGCCGCTGTGTGCAGCTCAACGGGCGTACCGAACTTATGAATTACATTTTGATGAATGTCGCGTTCATAAAAGCCAGATTCTTGGAGAAGAAGGCAAAGGTTTGGAGCTGGCTGATAAGTGGTTAAGTATGGGCCGGGTATGGGTTGGCGCACAAAGCTGCGGTAAAACAGAACGTTTGTTGAACCTTGCGACCGAGTGGGCAGCAACGCGCACACAGTTTGGAAAGCCCATCGGCGCTTTTCAAGGCACTTCTTTTAAACTGGCTGATATGGCTACAGAATTACAAGCTGCAGATCTGTTAGTGATGTATGCCTGTCAAAAAGCTGATCTTGGTATTATGCAACCAGAGGATGCAGCCATGGCAAAACTATTTGCCTCAGAATTAGTATCCCGTGCTGCTGATCATACGGTACAGATATTCGGTGGTGCGGGGTTGATGGAGGAAATGCCAGTAGAACGCTTGTGGCGAGACGCTCGTCTGGAACGAATCTGGGATGGTACTTCAGAAATTCAACGGCACATTATTTCTCGTTCGTTGTTACGACCTTACCAAGCATTATAATGTATACCGTAGCCTGTTTAGACAGGGCCAAAGACATCAGTATCGTCAAGGGACTCACTTAGAGAAAACGCATTGTGAGTGGAGGTATTTTTGATACGGCTAGCTTCGCAGTGAAACGCTTACTTTTACAATTGTAATGAATAATCGTAAAACTCTTCGGTGACTTTTTGATAGCCTAATTTTTCATATAAATGCTGACCCACTTGATTAGAAAAGGCTGTTTGCAAGTCTAATCTTGCAGCACCTTCTTGCTTTGCGTGTTCTGCTGCTTGATTCATTAACGCAGCTCCTGTGCCACGATTACGGCTTTTCACATCGACAAATAAATCATAAAGCACAAATCGCTTCACTGCCTGCACTGAACAAAAGGTAGGGTAAAGTTGTACAAAACCAACCAAAGTGTCCCTGTCTACCGCAACAAATATTGTTGATTCAGCATGTGTAATTCGTTCAGTGATATACCTAATAGCCAGATCTAGATCAGCATCACATTGGTAAAACTGGCGATATAGATCAAACAGCTGCCCTATTTGTGGCGCATGGTGCAGATGGCCTCGTATGACCTGCATAATTTGTTTTCCTTGTGTTCGCTCCGCTGATGCCTAGCCTGATAGTAAATCTAACCCTTAAATACTTTCCCAGGGAAAAGTATCAAGGCGTTCAGTGCCTGTCTCAGTAACAAGAAGCTGTGTTTCTAGTTTAATAGACTCAGTGCCTTTTTCAGCAATCAAGCTTTCTATGCACAGCACCATCCCAGGTTCAAAAATGCCAGAGGTGACGCGCTCACTCCAGTCAATATGCAGTGGTACAACTGGCCATTCATCAGCCATTCCCACTCCATGGGCAGCTAAAGAATAACGATACTCAGCATGCTTATCTGGAATGCGCCAACTCTTTTCATTGAACTCTAAAAAACTTACTCCGGGTTTGACTAGACCCATGTTATGTTCAATTTGCTGCAAAGCAGTTGAATATAATCTTTTTTGTGTCACATTCATGGGTTCGTATCCACAAACCCAGCTCCGAGACAAGTCGGCACAATAGCCATATGGGCCGATCATATCAGTATCCAAACTAATCATTTCTCCGCTCTTAACTTGCCTATCTGAACATTCGCTATACCAAGGGTTGGTATTAGGTCCGGATGTTAGGAGCTTGGTCTCTAGCCAATCTCCTCCAGAGCGCGCATTTTCAAAATGGAGGTGAGCCCATAGTTCGCGTTCAGTAACACCCGGAGTTGAGTGTTTATAGACCCGAGCCAGTCCAGCCTCACATACGCGAATAGTCCAGCGCATCAATTCAATTTCTTCAGGAGACTTAATCGATCTAGACAGTTCAGTAATCTCAGTTCCATCAATAACGCTTACCCCACGCTTCGCAAGCGCATGAACCGCATTAAGCTCCAACTTGTCTACCGCAAGGCATGGTTTTTGAGTGCCGTATTGATGCAACAAGTCAGTTATCTCATTGGCCCAGTCCTCTAGGAAAATTTCAGCTTTATCCCCGTGAGACATATACATGTACGAAATTGCCGTACGCACTTCATCTATTCCTGGCAGGCCATTGGCTAAGTGTTCACACCCCTTGAACTCGAATAGGATGGCCGGCCCGCCGTTTATAATTAGCCCATAGCGTATGGCATTATGTGCAGTCCAAACTTGCATGTTAGAGCTGTCGAACGCATAGCGAATATTAATTGGATCGTACAGAAGCAAGGCGTCCACATCAGACAATTGCATTTGGTCACGTAACCGCCTGAGCCTATATGAGCGCGCAGAATCTAATACGTCTGCTCGTATAGGAGAAATAAGTGGCCGGTCAGCACCTTTTGAATTCAAATAGGAAACCTTACGGTCATCTTTAAAGACAGCGTATTTGGTCATTTAATCACCGAGCCTCAATTGGCCCACCCATAAAAACTAAATCTATCTTCTTCTGAGTGAAAGCGTGTTGTTGAGTATTGTACAAGTTCATCTGAACCTCTCCATTGCATCATGACTATATCAGAATGGTCATAGATTTTATGCTGGTGATGAAGTGTTGCTTTGATTTTTAACTATGATTAAATTGCCATGTAATTAACGGCAACCCAGATACTGGAGCACCTAGTTTATTTACTATGGCTGTTTTGTGTGACTCAAAATGCGAGCTGTGTGCCGGCTTTTATCTGCTGTTCATTGGTCGCCAGCATAGCAATGGTGTCGCCCTTTGTAATGAAGTGATGGCCAGTAATACTGAATAACAAGCCATCGCAGGGCGCCACTATCGGGATAGAGGTCGCCGTAGGACTGTCGAGCAAAACGAGATCTGCGAAGGGTGTATCTGCCTTTAAAGTATCACCCAACTTTGCGCGATACGTGACGATACCCGACATTGAGGCTTTAACCATTTTGACTTGATCTACGCCCAATTGTTTAAGTTCAACCGATTTTTTGGGGTTTGGCGCCCTAACTATTAGGTTTTCATGGGCTAAGAAGTCTAAAATACCAAGGCAATCTTTTTCTGCCAACTCAGAGCTCACGTCACTATTACCACGTAATTCAAGTGTGGCTGCAAAACAGGGTTGCGAAAATACTTTTCTAGCCAAATGTTTTTCAATATTAACCCAAGGCTGGGTATGTGTGCCGTCGAATGCTACGGTGCCTGTGACATCTTCTTCTAAACAAATATCAAAGCCAATCGCGTTCGCAAGTGCTTTGCCAGTTTCTTGTTGGTGAAGACCATAAAATACATGGGGCAATGCAACATCATCACAATGTAAGTCGAGCACATAGTGTGCATCGATAGAATGCATCAGTAATATTTTGTGCAATGAGTTTATTTCGAAATCATCTACTCTTTCGCTAACCAGGGCTTTTAGGCTCGTTCGCATGATTCGATCGTTTGCGCCCAGATCATCACCAAAAGAGTCCGATAAAGTAGCCATCACCTGCTGAGGGTTGATCGCCATATTACGGTTAAAATTTTGCCCAGTGTGCCAGTCGCAGCGACCAATCACATGACCGAAAGACCGCTGCCTTAACCCCACCGGATTAGCAAAGGGCACCAATACGATTTCTGCGTTGATCGCACCCTGCTGGTCAAGCTGTTCCATATGCCTGAGCAAGTGCTGCGCGACCAGCAGACCGGGATATTCGTCCGCATGTAAGCCGGCCTGAATATAAACTTTCTTGCCGCCGCTTGGGCCAAAGCGATGCAAATGAATGTGGGTTTGATTGCCTACACTTGCTGTAGGCAATTTTATTGTTTCGAAGGCCATGTTACTACTCGTGAATATTGAACGTGTTGTTATATGTTCACAAGAAGCCTATACGTGAACCCTGCATAGAACGGGCTAATCAGCTAATTTTTGCTGTACCTTGATCACCAGCTCAACACGACGACTAAGCTCATAGTTCTCACTGCCATCAGCATTGGTAATTAATTGAGTTTCACCCCAAGCCATGGTGGTATCAGTTTGCATGTCTCGTAAATTCAGGTAATTAATAGCAGTATTAATACGCCTTTGGGATAAGTCGTAATTATAGTCATCAGTGCCTCTGCTATCAGCATGCCCATCTAGGCTAACTTTGAATATGTTGTAGGCTTTACGGGCCTTCATTAACACTAGTTCAATCTTTTCCTGCTGGTCTACTCGTAAGTTGTTCTTATCAAAGTCAAAAAGAATATGAGTGGTGATCAACTCAACAGGATAACTGAAGGTGACCGCTGATGTTGCCGGCTCAGAAGCTGGTTCAGGTGCCAAGTCCGCTGTTGGTGTTGGTGTTGGTGTTGGTGTTGGTGTTGGTGTTGGTGTTGGTGTTGCTGTTGGTGTTGGGGCAGCAGCAGGCTCGACTTTTGGCGCTGCCAGCACTGTCTCAGCCACAGCGGTAACCGCTTCTATTTCTATGGTTTGCGTTTCTGAAACCTCGACGACTACGTCTGATTCAGTCCCAGTCTCAAGGGTCTCTTTAACTTCTGGAGTTGGTGCCTCTGGCGCAGTTGATGCTGCAGTATCGTCAGTGCTTTCTGCAACACATGTGGGCTTCCCAAGCGCCTCCCATGAGCCATTGCGAATGCATTGGCCATTGCCATCCAGTATGGGTTTACCATTTTCAGACCACCAAAAGGCTCGGTGGGCAATCGAATCATTATCACTGTGGGCCTGCATTATTGTGCTGCTCGCTAGCAACACCATTAAACATAGAGTTCGCAACATAGTCTTCCCTTCAGATCAAAGCTTTATAATTAAATCTAATTATAGTTTACTTCACGCTAGAAAAAATTAACATATAACACGTCAAAAAAATCCAATCCCAACAAAAGCACCCCAGTCAGAAGCTATTTAACTACTCACTATGTGGGAGGTGTTATTGATAAATCAATACTCATTTTTCCGCTTCCAAAGTCGCCCATCGATTGCGGATAAACCAATGGCAATAAGGACCATACCTGCTAAATGTATCCATTCAAGCATTTCATTTAAGAACATTAACCCCAGCAATATTGCCGAAACAGGAACCAATAAAGTGACTAGTAATATGTTTGTAGCCCCAGATGATGCCAAAATTTTAAAATACAAAATGTAGGCCAATGCAGTAGAGAATACGGCCAGGGTTAAAATAGAAGCCCAAACTTTAACACCAGGAGAGTCTGGGCCAAATAGGCTCAAAGAGCCATCAACATACCAAGCGACAGGGGCTAGCAGTATAGTTGAACCCGTAACTTGGCCAGCAGCAATCATGATTGGTTTGAGTCCCATTGCTTTAAATCGTCGGCCAAAAACACTCGCGAATGCATACGATAATGCAGCGCCTAGTATGGCTATTTGAGGCAGAATGTTGCCCTGCTCTGCACTCCCTAGACTAGGTATTCCAATCATTATTACAGCACCCAAAAAGCCAATGGCTACTCCCATTAATTTCATTACTGTCGCCCGCTCATCCGATAACAACAAACCAACCACAACCACACCAAACAAAGGTGTAGTCGCATTAAGTACCGATGCTAGCCCCGAAGGAATGTGCGTTTGTCCCCAAACAATGAGGCTAAAGGGGATTACATTATTCAACAGCCCCATTACCAAGAAGGCCACCCATACCTCTAGGTTTTTTGGCGGACTCAAGCCCATAATTAGCACAATAACCCACAAAGTCATCGCAGCTAATCCTACCCGCAATGCCACTATAGTAAGGGGTGGTAATTCTGCCACAGCAACCCCAACAAAAAAGAAAGATCCGCCCCACAGCATGGACAGGGTAACCAACATCAGCCACTCGCGAACACCCATGAATGTATTAATAGATGCTGTCACTGTGAAAACCTCTGAGTAATGGGTTTTGAAAAACAGGCAAGCGCTTTTAACTTAAGTTGGGCAGATCAACTCTTTTGCCAAACGATTAGGCGATTATTAGCTGGCATTGCATTATCTTCTATAAGTTCGAGCCCACTATCTATAGCCAAGCGATTAATATCATGGAATTCTCTAATGCCCTGATGGGCAACCTGCTGCCGCAATCTATAATCAAATTCAACATTGCTCTGCGCTTCAAGAACACCCAAATATTTCATTGGCCCATAAAGACAAAACACACCACCGGATAAAAGCCGCTCTCCAATACCAGAAAACATGGCCTCTACAGCCTCCCATGGCATGATATGAGCGGTATTGGCAGAGTAAGCAGCATCATACTGAGCTGCTGGCCAATGGTCACTGAGCACATCTAATGGGAGAGGAGGCAGTAGATTGGGTGCTGGGCAATCGTGCATCCATCGTTTAATCCCAATATGATTTTGTTCTCGGTCACTCATCTGCCAGCTCAAGTGAGGCATTTTATTAGCAAAGAAAACCCCATGCTGCCCCGTTCCGCTACCCACCTCTAAAACGTGTTTCTTATCAGCAAAAACGCGCTCCAAGATCTCACAGATGATTGCTTGATTATTGGAGCAAGCTTGTGAAAATGGCTTATCAATGAGCTTTATTACCCACTAGTGATGAACGAGTTAACCCAAACAGTGCTTTTGTGATAGCCATATTTTTGTGCTCAACATTTTATAATTATTAGAATAAATACTACGACCATACGCTTGCTTTGGCTATGGGTCATGGACAATATTAGCTATCAATTGTCCGAACAGCTATTAATAAACAACAGACTCTGCGTAAAAGTCTGTAAAACCACAAATTTGTAACAAAGCATACCCTATAATTACGCCACCAGCCAAACCACTGCAGACAGGACAATAATGCCCTGCCTGCAACTTCTACCTAAGCTTCGCCACCTAAATTTTGGCCTAAGCCACTAAGGACTTATAAAAATGACAAATCGCCCAATTTTGGATCATGCCCAAATTCACCCTACTATCCGCGCAAATGTTGTTCAGTACCACTCAGAAGTGGTTACTCAGGTGATTGACGCTGTTGCAAATAATCAGGCCGTGGTTGTCGGCATGTCTCTCAACCCTTCTGTAAGGAAGGCCCGCCAATTACTGGAGCACCAGGGTCTTAAAGTAGTGTATTTAGAATTTGGTGGTTATGGCAGCATGTGGCGCGAACGCTTAGCTATTAAAATGTGGAGCGGTTGGCCAACCTACCCACAGGTTTTTGTTAATGGTATGTTAGTAGGTGGAGCTAGTGATTTAAAACAACTCATTGCAGATAAAGCGCTTTAAGATGTAGTTAAATAAAGCCCATAATGACAGGTGTGAGGGCTATTAAGTTAGCCTTTGAAACGATGACAGAAAAACTTGCTGTACCAATTTACACCAATAATTTGCTAATTTCAGGCATATTGATATGATGTCGGTGGTCATATTGCTAATTCCTAGCTTTGACTAAACTATAATAACATACTCTTAAGAGGCGAATTATGATTGATAACATCGTAAGCAGCATAAAAAAACTCACTGAAGCAGGCATGGCACTTATTGCCTTGGCCATTGTTTTAGAAGTAATTTTTGGTGCGAATGTAGCATTCGTAGGTGTCGGAGTTGTTGAGAATGTTCTCAGCATTGTTGGTTCATTAGGCAGTGAAGGCTTAGTAGGTTTAGCCTCAATCGCAGTCATCTACTCTCTATTCAATAGGCAGTAAATAGCCAGGAGTGCTATAAAAGCCCACATATTATGTGGGCTTTTTTGATTCTAAAATGTGGCCTGCCCTAGTAAAAATATTGTCGCTATGAAGTAGATTTGACCACTCAACAATAGATGTTATGATCACCTCGCGAACCACGAGACGATCCAATGACAAAACGTACAATATACGCTTTTTTACCTAAACTTAGCCAAAGTTCACAAGTGCTTCTTGCAGCCTCAATCGTGTCTACCGTGCTTGGTTCAATCCATGCATTTTCTATACTAATGGTTCCGCTCGAAACACTGTTTGTCACCACGCGCTCCGCTGTCTCACTCACCTATTCCCTTGCTTTGGTGTCGTTATCTATTGCCGTATTACTTGGCCATCTGGTTTATGGCAAGGTATCTCCCGCCACTTTTCTTATGGCCTCGTGTTCGTTGGCTGCTGCTGGAGCCCTTATTGGGGGGATGGCGAGCTCACTCTGGGTTGTGTGGTTTGGTTACGGGGTTCTTTTTGGTGCAGCCAATGGGCTTGGTTACGGGTTTGGATTACAACTTTCGGCTCAAGCCTATCCGGGACGAGAGGGCTTGGCTATGGGTGTAGTAACCGCGGCATACGCCCTTGGAGCAGTCCTATCACCCACCCTATTCAATTTCATATTAGAAATCCTTGATTTTAGAGCGGTAATGCTCGTATTGGCGGTGGCGTTACTGGTCGCCGGCCTTTTCAGCAGGGTGATACTTAAGCGCGTTGGGGCAACATTTCACACCAATAAGCAAGGTGATGTAAGCACATCGGCTTCTCATCGAAGCCAGTTGCTGTTGTGGGTTGGGTACTTTGGTGGGGTATTAGCAGGCCTCATGGTGATTGGCCATTCCGCTGGCGTTGCAGCCTCATTGCAGCCAGGCATTGCTCCCTGGATTGCGCCTATGGTGATAGCCTTCTTTAACCTAGTTGGCAGTTTAATTGGCGGCCGTCTCGTTGATAAAATACGGCCAGGAGGGTTGCTGGCGGTGCTGGCTGTTATCACTACTGGCGCACTCATTAGCTTAGTCATGTTTGGAAAGGTAGGCGGGCTATTTATTAGTTTAAGTGTCATTGGCTTTGCCTACGGCGGCACCATTGCTGCATACCCTGCCGCCATTGCAAAGCTTTTTGACGTTAAGGACATTGCTAAAATTTATGGCCGCGTATTTACAGCATGGGGATGCGCCGGACTACTCGGGCCATGGCTTGCAGGTTTTCTTTTCGACATAAGTAAAGACTACCAATTGGCTTTATTGGCTGCTGCTTCTTTTGGTCTGGTTTCGATCCTAGCCATGATTCTATTGTCAGAAAGCCACCGACATGCACGTGGTTGATTGCACAAATACAATGCCAAATTGCTTATCTTCTGGAGTATAGCTCCGGGCAAGCGTTATATCATTAAAATTTAGTACAGAAAATGAACTAGATTGCACATCTCAATAGGCGTAGTCTATTCTACGAGCATGGCTTGTTTTGGCCTGCTATCCTATTATTAATGAGGAGATTGATGTCATGATTAATTGGAATATTGAAGGTCAGGAAATGGCCAACTGTAATTGCAATTTCGGCTGTCCTTGCCAGTTTGGAGTATTACCAACAGGTGGTAGTTGCGAAGCAGTTGTCGTTTACGACATAACTAAAGGTCACTATGGTGATACCTCACTAGACGGTTTACGAGCCGCCGCTGTGTATTACTGGCCTGGCGCTATCCACGAAGGTAACGGACAAATGCAACTGATCATTGATCAGGCTGCAAGTGATGTCCAAAAGGCTGCCTTGGAAGCCATTATGACGGGGCAGGACACCGAAGAAATGGCCACGATGTGGTACGTTTACAATGCCACAAGCCCAACAAAACATCCTACCCTTAGTACTCATATTGAGCTAGATTGGGATTTAGATAACCGTACTGGGCAAGCCAAGGTCGGGGACATATTCGATATTGCACTAGTGCCGATCCCAAACATCGTCAGTGGCGAACCCCACAGAGTATCCATTCAACTACCCCATGGATTTGAGTTCCGGGAAGCTGAAATGGCTTCTGGCACGGCCAAGACTCATCGCGGTGCTATCGACCTAGCTTTTGATGCTACCCATGCGCACTTTGCTAAACTCAACTTGACAGGCCAAGGTGTGGCGGATGTCGCCTAACCACCCAAAGATGCAGGGTAACCAACCGGCACACAGTTCCATAGAACGTCTGTTACGACACGATCGAATGATTGTAGCCGTGGCAGTTGTGTTGCTGGTAGGTGTGGCTGGGGTCTATACGCTGTTAGGCGTAGGCATGAACATGAGTGCCATCGAAATGACTTCAATGGCGAGTTCCATGGCAAAACCCATGGCTATGACAGCTCATTTAAACCCTGCTAATTGGGTGCTCTTGTTCTTGATGTGGTGGATTATGATGGTGGCCATGATGACGCCTAGTGCAGTGCCTTTGCTGATGCTTTTTACCGCCGTGAAACGACAGGGGCATGAAGCTCATCGAGCTGCGAGTTATACCGGTTTTCTGCTGCTAGGATATCTAGTAACTTGGGCCTTCTTTAGCGCTGTTGCAACCGCTTTGCAATGCGCGCTTCAGGAAATGGGTTTCCTGAGCGGCCCTATGATGATCATCAAATCGCAGACTGTTGCCGGTGTATTTATGGTGTTTGTTGGGGTTTACCAGTTCACCTCAATCAAAAACGCTTGCTTATCACACTGCCGCGCGCCCACACAATTCATTGCTCAACACCACAGTCAAGGTAGTAAAGGCGCCCTAAAGCTAGGTTTGCATCATGGTGCTTATTGCCTTGGCTGCTGCTGGGCTTTAATGGCGTTATTGTTTGTGGGTGGGGTAATGAACCTGTATTGGATTGCAGGCTTAACCCTCTATGTATTGCTAGAAAAAGGGCTTCCTCAAGGTAAGTATATCGCCCGCATAGCTGGTGGTGGGCTCATCGCTGTGGGCTTATATGTGTTGGTGAACGCTTTGCTAGAAAGGTAGGCAAGTATTTAATTTAAAAGGGTTTTCCCGTAATGGGGCCAGCACAAATGCAACTGGCCCTACTCCCAAAGTGACATCGTCAAATGTATGTTCAGCCAATTAAGGCCTACTGTGTCATCACGTTAAGCCAATCGCTAACCCACTGTTTGCGATTTTGATTGATTTGAGCTGTATCTAGTTGCAATACATGAGTAGGTTTGATCAGTTTTCCATAGGCTTCTGGCATGTCTGCAGGTGTGTTTACGGGATACATCACGTTGCTTAGGGGCAGATGCTTTTGGAAGCCCTCACTCACCATAAAGTTAAGGA
>Ga0302118_10001449_pt1 | contig 11783 bp, 11 predicted proteins | sample AG5_331_MG_FD_203126 | JGI IMG/M metagenome (GOLD analysis project Ga0302118, IMG submission 203126) | Marine microbial communities from Western Arctic Ocean, Canada - AG5_33.1 | ecosystem: Environmental > Aquatic > Marine > Oceanic | place: Canada: Western Arctic Ocean | collected 2017-10-01 | reverse complement strand
GACTTATAAGAAGTCCTGGGTAAAGTTAAACCAATATTTGAGTTACTATTTATAACCTAACCTTTGCATCAACTTGACTGCATCCGCTTGAAGTATGCCAGCAATGGAAAGATTCATTTTGTCTTGTGTAAAGCTTCCCCATGATGAGACAATTTCATCAGAATCAATGTTTTGATTTGCAGGATACTCCTTATTAAGAGAGCCATAAATAGCTTGAGCTTCTGCTGACGACAGCCATTCAAGTAGCTGCGTTGCTCCACTTGGGTTTGAGGCATGTTTAGTAACGCCTGCGCCCGAAACGTTTACGTGAACACCAGTAGTTTCTTGATTGGCCCAAAAAAGCTTTACTGGAGCATCTGGAGTTTTCTCAATTAATTGCCCATAATAGTAAGTGTTCACCAAGCCAACGTCGCACTGGCCAGCAATTATAGCGTTCATTACATGTGAGTCTTTAGCGTTAGGGACTGCTGCCAAATTATTTACCCAGCCACTAATGACTTGAGAGGCTTTTTCTTCTCCTTGATTATGAATGATTGAAGCAACTAGTGACTTTGTATAAATTTTCTTACTAGTTCTTAGGCAAAGTTTTTTATTCCAATTGCTTGAGGCTAAGTTTGAGTAAGTTGATAGTTGAGATGGGTTGACACGTTCTTTGCTATAGACAATCGTTCTGGCTCTAACTGACAATCCAGTCCATAATCCTTTTGGATCTCTTAAGTAAGATGGAATGTTACTTTTGATTGTTTCTGTATTGACGCTTTGAAAAATATTTTGAGTTCCTGCATACCATAGATCACCTGCGTCTACTGTCATGAACATATCAGCAGGAGTATTAGAGCCCTCCAACTTAAGCCGCTCTATTAGATCTCCACCACTGCCAGTTAAGTAATTTACCTCAATACCAGTTTGCTTTGTAAATTGCTCAAACAAAGGCTGAATTAAATGTTCTTTTCTTGAGCTGTAAACTGTAATATCATCACCTGACGCAGCCTGAATTTGAGTTACAGAGCCCATTAATAGTGTTGAAAGTGCTAAAGAGATTACGCTTAAACGTTTCGTATTCATTGCTTATATCCTTAAATAATTGAAGTTAAATGTTATTTTTTTACAAATGATAATCATTATCATTTGCGAATGATACACAATATCAATTAATAAACAACTGTTTTTTTTCAATTTTGCCAATTTTATCTGCAAAGGCCTTAGCTTCAGCTTCATCATGGGTTACAAGGATTGAGGTAACCGACTGTTTCTTTAATATCGAGCGAACATCTTTAACCAGTTCATCACGGTGGGACTTGTCTAGACTGGAGAAAGGCTCATCAAGCAATAAAAGCTTGGGAGAGTTTGCCAAGGCCCTAGCCAATGAAACGCGTTGCTGCTCTCCACCAGAGAGCTGGTGAGGATATTTTTTTTCAATTCCCTTAAGGCTTATTAATTCAAGAAGCGAGGCAACTTTCTCGGTTTTAGATTTTTTTGATAAGTGATCAATACCAAAACTAATATTTTGAAACACTGTCATATGAGGAAAAAGAGCATAATCTTGAAAAACCATGCCGATTTCTCTTAGCTCTGGTTTTACTGAATGAACCCCATTAAGGCTTAAGTCTGCGCCATCAAGGACCACCGATCCATTCATTGCATTTTCAAGGCCAGCAATAAAACGAAGAGCTGAACTTTTTCCGCTACCACTATCGCCTAATAACGCAAAAATATCTCCACTCTCAACGCTTAGATTAAACCCTTCTAGAACTTGACTCTCGTCAAATGAAATTGATAAATTACTTACACTAAGCATTGTTTAAATACAAATAATAATGATTCTCATTATTATATAAGAGTAATTCTCTTTATGTAAGCTTATGAAGCAATAATTTTAATCTACTGAATGATTGGTAATTCATCTGCAGCTCTTATGCTTAGCCACTCAGGGCCGTTTTCAGTGATTACAATATTTTCTTCGTGAACCATTTCTTTGCCTGGAAGAAATGCCATTCCTGGCTCCAAAGTTAAAACAACACCTGGCTCAAGAACGGTATTATCGGTTGCCGTGTTTGATGGCCACTCTGTTAACTGCATCCCCAGTCCGTGTCCAAGCCTACCAACCGTGTTACCTAAAGCGCCGCCTTTTTGAAGAATGTCGTTCATTGCATTAAAGATATCTGAGGTTGTATTTCCAACTTGAGCAGCATTAAAGCCTGCCTCAGTTGCTTTGAAGGCAACTCTATAAGCTTTTTTAGCCTCATCACATATATGACCAAATGCATAATTTCTATCAAAGTCGCAGAAATAACTATCAAAAACCGAGCCAGTGTCAATAATAAAAAGATCGCCCTCTTCAATAATTTTCTCTGTTGGCCCCATAATAATTGAGCCATAGCCGTCCTTACCTGAGCCTGATACTATATAGGGAGTGTCGTCTGCCCCTAGAGATAAAAGATGCTGCTTAAAGCGTTGGCAATTTTCACGCTCACTCTCACCGGCCTTAAGGAAATCCACTAGGTCAATAAAGCCCTGAGAAGTTATCTGGCAAATATGCTTAATCTTTGCAATTTCAGCTGCTGATTTTACAAATCTCACCTTTCTGAGAATTTTATTAGCATCTTTAATTTCAATGCCGCTTAAAGAACTTACTAAATACTCATAATCACCCAATGGCATCCTTAGAGTGCTTTCGAGCGTCTTGGGAACACCAAGACATTTATGATTATTCATTAAAGATTTAATCGAAGACAAAAGAATACTAATACCGTCATCCTCTGGATTAGGTGAGGTCCATGTCTGTATATCATCTATCCATGTCTCCCTCATCCCTGACTCACCTATCGTAGGAATAATAGCCTGAGGCTTGCCATTACTTGGCACTAAAACATACCAAGGGCGTGTTGGGCTTTGAAAGAATTGTGTTTTAAATCCTGTGTAGTATTCAATATCAACCTGAGTAGTCAATAAAATTGCATCCATCTCAGATTCAAACATAAGCTTTTGAATTTTATCAAGTCTATTTTCGTATTCAGAAACTTCAAAGCCTCTACTTGGAATGTTCATATCTTTATCTCCACTCAAATTAAAGACCGCTAAGAACCTCTGAAGAAGATCTTCCTACAAGCTCTTCATACATTGTTTCATCGGTATCGCCTTCTGTTCCAAAAAATAAAACTCTTGAATTCTCATTAATTGATAGTTTTTCTTTCAGTTCACTGTCATTACTTGCTATTAGGAACCCCGCAAGTCCAGTAACGGCAGACTCTCCAGCAACAATAGGCGTATCTCGATTAGCGAGAAGCTGCATCACTTTAGGAATTGACTCATCAGTTATTGACATAAAGTGAGGAACATAGCTCTCAAGAATGGACCATGCTAATAAGGACACTTCTCCGCAAGCAAGCCCTGCCATTATTGTATCTAGCTCACCATGAACAGCAGTTGGCTTTCCGTTTACTGCGCTCTGAAATAAACAGTCAGCATTTGTCGGCTCTACCAATACGAAAATAGGAGAACACTCAAGACTTTCAACTATGAAGGAGACTACAGCAGCTGGGAATCCTCCAACGCCTCCTTGTAAAAAAACATGTGTAGGCATTTCATCCATCTGTTTCAGAGCTTCATCCACCATTACTGTGTATCCCTGCATTACATCTTTTGGAATATCTGTATAGCCCTCATATGACGTATCGGATACAACCGTATAACTATTCTCATCAGCTACTTCAGCAGCTAAGCGAACGGAATCATCATAATTCCCTTTAATTCGATTAACTTGCGCTCCATATTTAGCAATTGCTTCTTCTCTACCCACGCTGACATTTCGATGAATATAAATTTCACAATTGCAGCCAAAATGAAGAGCACCCCAAGCAACCGATCTACCATGGTTGCCATCAGTTGCACAGCAAACAGTAATTTTTGAAGTTTCGTGTTTATAAATTCCAGCAATAAGATCCTTAGAGCTAGCAGTAATTCCAATTTCCTTTAATTTCTTGATTAAAAGATTAGCCACTGCATAAGCACCGCCAAGAGCTTTAAAGCTTTTAAGGGAGAAACGAAGATTTTCATCTTTGTACGCAATTGATGCAACACCTGCATCTTCAGCCATATCAGGGAAAAAATGGAGCGGTGTTGGCTTATAATTGTCCCATGTGATGATTTCTTTATTTGCTAACTCGAATGCCTCTAAACTCAATATATGTTGATGCTTGTATTCAAAGTCAGCCTGAATATTTAAATTCTCAAAATGTTTTGTTGAATGAACTAAGTGTTTGTATTGTTTAATCATAATCGTAAAAATATTTAGTAGGTTTAGTATTAATTAACGTTGTTAATAAATTTTTTAAGAAATTCTTTAGTTCGTCTCTTTTCTGGATTTGCAAAAATATTCTCAGGCTTTCCAGACTCCACTATTTGACCCGCGTCAAAAAATAAAACTCTATCTGCAAATTCTCGTGCAAAGTTCATTTCATGAGTAACCGTTAACATCGTAGTATCGGTATCAGATGCTAACTTACGAAGAACAGTTAATACCTCATCAACAAGCTCTGGATCTAGAGCTGAGGTAACTTCATCGAACAACATAATTTTTGGCTCCATAGCTAATGCTCTAGCTATTGCTACGCGTTGCTGCTGGCCACCTGATAATTCATGAGGGTAATGATCTTTTTTATCGTTTAGCCCAATTAAATTAAATAATTCTTCAGCCTTATCTTTAGCCTCAGGCTTTGATCTTTTCTTTATTAAGATCTGAGGTTGTTCAACATTTTCAATAGCGGTTAGATGAGGGAATAAATTGAATTGCTGAAAGACCATCCCAATATGATCACGCATTTTGTGAAGATGATTTTCAGAGGCTGGGATAATTTTTCCATTGTTTTTTTCATGCCATAAATATTCACCATTAACTGAAACAAAACCATCATCAATAGTTTCTAGTGTCATCAAAATTCGTAAAATTGTTGTCTTTCCAGAACCACTTGGCCCTATCAAAGCTAATTTTTCACCATCTTTCACTTCCAAATTTAACTTATTTAAAACCTTTAAATCACCGAAAGATTTTGAAACATTTTCAAACTGTATAATATTATTCATAGTATTAAATTTTTAGTTAGTTATTAATTTTTTTTAAGTATCTTTATCAATTAAGAGTTTCTGGGGTTTTAAAAATATTCACATCCACAATTTCCTCTCTATTTGCTTTTTTCACTTGTACTAAAGTTGTATGGCAAGTTGGTCCTTGACTTAAAGACGAAGTTCCAACATCTTTTGTGAGAACATTAGGGTTACCATGTCTCTCTAAATTTAAAGCATAATCTGGATCAAACCAGGCGCCAGTTGAAAGCACAACAACTCCAGGCATAACACTATCAGAAATATTTGCGCCAGCCAATACCCTTCCTCTTTTATTAAATAACATCACAATATCACCATCCTGAATATCTCTTTCTAGAGCGTCTGATGAATTTATCATCACAGGCTCCTTGCCATTTATTTTACTGTTTTGACTATTGGCAGCATTATCAAGCTGACTGTGGAGTCTATGCGTTGGCTGATTTGAAATTAAATGCAATGGATATTCATCTATGTTTCCTAACCACTCATAAGGCTCAAACCAGTAAGGGTGAGAGAAGCAATCACTTAATTGAAAGTTAGATATAGTTTCAGAAGATATTTCTATTTTTCCTGAAGGGGTCTTTAGAGGAAAATTAATTGGATCTTTTCTAAAATCATTAAACATAATTTTTTCAATCTTTGGGGCTGGAAGTTCAAAATATCCTTTTTCCCAGAATTCTTCAAAACTTGGAAAACTTATATTTTTTTGATGCGCTTTTGAGCTATTATTCCATATAAATTTTATCCAATCCAACTCACTCCTATCTTCAGTAAATGATTCTAGAAAGCCCAGTTTTTTTGCTAACCCTGAAAATATTTCAAAATCAGTTTTTGAATTTTTAAAGCTTTTCATAGCTTTTTTATTCGCTACAATTGTTGGATCTCTTGGATTCAACATTAAATCATTTCTCTCTAAAGCAGTGTTGGCTGGGAAAATAATGTCAGCGTGACGAGCCTGAGCATTCCACCAAATTTCATTAACAATAATTGTATTGGGTTTTTGCCAAGCTTTAGCTAGTCGATTTAAATCTTGATGATGATGAAAGGGATTTCCTCCCGCCCAATAAATTAATTTTATATCTGGGTATGTTAATTTCTTACCATCATAATCAAACTCCCCTCCTGGGTTTTCCAGCATATCGGTTACTCTTGCAACTGGGATAAAGTCTTTAATTTTATTTTTACCTTGAGGTAGGCTTTGCCAAGGTATTTTGTCAAATGAATCACCTGTACTATTTACACTAGAGTATCCAAATCCAAAGCCTCCACTGGCAGTTCCTATGTGGCCTAGCATTGCTGCGAGAGTAATTCCCATCCACAAAGGCTGCTCCCCTCTAGAGGCTCTTTGTAGACTCCAAGATAAAGAAATCATGGTTTTTTTTGTTGTTATTTTATTTGCTAGCTCGTAGATTGTTTTGGCAGGAATATTTGTAATTTTTGATGCCCATTCAGGACTGCATTCTTGATTATTTTTTTTGCCTAGTACGTAGTCAGAAAAACTATCGAATCCCACAGTATATTTATCTATGAAATCCTTATCATAAGATTGGTTTTTAATCAAAATATGAGATAGAGCCAACATTAAAGCAGTATCAGTATTTGGCCTAATAGGAACTTGCTGTGCTTTTAAAAATTTAGGGGCATCATCTATAAGAGGGCTAATATTAATGAATTCGATCCCTTTATCAAAACACTTTTTCATGCCCATCTTGGTAACGTGCTTTCCTACGCCTCCAGCTGAAACTTTAGAGTTTTTTAATGGCATTCCTCCAAACATTAATATTAATTCACACTCTTCAGATAGGGCGCCCCAAGTCGTATGTTCGTCTAATGTTGAATATAAGTCTAAACCAATTATATGAGGAAGGAGAGTTTGCGCCGCAGCGTAAGAATAACTTTGAAATGATGAGCTAAAGCCTCCAAATAAATTAAAGAAACGATTAACTTGACTCTTAGCATGGTGAAATCTTCCAGCGCTTGCCCATCCATACGACCCGGCATAAATTGCTGAATTACCATAGGCATTTTTAGTTTTTAATAGCTCTTTAGATGCAAGCTCAAATGCTTCATCCCAGCTTATAGGTATAAACTCATCCTGGCCTCTTTTGCCATCACTTTTACCTATATTTTCTAGCCATCCTTTTCTTACATGGGGCTGAGTGATTCTTAAATGATCGACTGCAGCATCAGCAAGGCCTAAACCAAATTCTGTTGGAGAAGAGTCCAATCCCCAATTATCTAATTGTATTTTTTTATTCTTATCTACTGAAAATTTATAAGTTCCCCAGTGCGAACTTACGAAATTCATCGGGTGACCTTTATTGGCTTAAATTTCTTTTCTAATTTCATTGCTATCATTGCTGAGGGAATAGATACGATTAAAAAGAACACCCCAACAAGAGTCATAGGCTCAAGATAAGTGTAATAACTATTACTATATTGATCAGCTGCTCTAAATAATTCAACTACTGTAATAAATGCCAACAATGGCGTCTCCTTAAACATTGTAATCAAATAGTTTGCAAGTGGTGGAATCATAGGAGGGATAGCTTGAGGCAAAATAACATGCTTCCAAGCTTGATATGGATTATAGTTTAGAGACTTTGCAGCTTCCCACTGCCCTTTAGAAACATTATCAATGCCAGCCCTAAAAACTTCAGACGTATATGTACTAAAGTGAATACCTAATACAATTACCCCACATGTAAAGGCTTCTAGGAAAATTCCAAAGTCAGGAAGGACATAAAATACAACATATAACTGCACTAGGATTGGCGTTCTTCTAACAAACTCCGTCATCCAATATAAAGAAACACGCACTAACTTGCTTTTAGACATCTTGAAAATAGCTATTGCTAAGCCTAAAATATAAGCAATTAAGGATGCAACAATCGTAGCTTCAATTGTAATTACTAAGCCTTTAAGAAGCTGAGGTAAGACTGCATATGCATGGTCCCAATTCCATTCCATGATTACTTGTCTCCTGCAGTCATAATATTTCTACCTTTAGAAAACTTCTTAGCAATCATATCTACTATCTGAACTAAGACTGTAGCAATAATAAAATAAATAATGAGTATTAATAGAAATGGCTCTAATGTTAAAGCAGTCTGAACCCTGATTATTTGTGCTACAAATGTTAGATCTGAAATAGTAATAAGAGAGCACACTGCTGTTAATTTCATCAGCTCAATAAGTAGATTCCCAAATGTAGGAATCATAATTGGAATTGCTTGAGGAATAATAACGTATCTATATTTCTCGTAACTTGAGTAGTTTAAAGCTTGCGATGCCTCATGTTGCTCCTTGCTGACAGCAAGTATAGCTCCTCTCACAGCTTCTGATCCATATGCACCAACATTCAGACCACAAGCAATAACACCCGCAGTTATGGCATCAAAATAAATGCCCCACATTGGCAAAACAAAATAAATAAAAAACATTTGAACAAGGGCTGAACTACCGCGAAAAAATTCTAAATAAACAATTGCTATTACTCTTACTGAGGCAAATGAAGATATTCTTGCAATTCCAACAATAAATGAAATAATAAGAGCTACAATTGCCCCTAATACCGTTAACTGTATCGTAACAATAGTTCCTTTAATAAGTATTGGGTAAAACTCTAAAACTTCATTCATAAAAAACTCTAAAAAAACTGCCCTGCAAAAAACAACAGGGCAGATTAGGTTACTAAATAAATTCTAAAAACAAACTCTGCCCCTAATATTTACAGGGCAGAATAAGGTTACAGAATAAATTTACATTCCATTAGGACATTGAGTCAGATAAGACTTCGAAGCAGTTGCAGCTGCAGAGAAACCATAAGGCGCAATAATTGCCTCAAACTCTCCAGTAGCCTTTAACTTAGCTAAAGCCATATTGTATTCAGACCTGAACTCTAAATCATCCTTGTTAAATGCTGCACCAGCACAACCCATTGGAACACCTGTAACAGGCATTACTAACTCAAGGTTTGGATCATTAGTTTTATTAAGTAGATCTGCTGTACCTAGACCTGATAGAGCAAATACGTCAACTCTACCTTGTTGTAGCATTTTAATACCACTCGGAGGTGCATCAAAATAAACAATCTGATCAGCACTTACACCTCGCTCTAGAGCGTACTTTTCTTCAGCACAACCAGCACATGTAGTCATTTTTAAAGCTGGGTTAGCAGCAATGTCTTCATAAGTTAATAGGTTGTTTGGGTTCCCAGCTGGAACAGCAAAAGCTTCCGCGCCACATAAATCAGGCTCAGAATAAATGATAGACTCACATCTGCCAGGCTTAATGTAAAGACCAGAAGTTGCCATATCTACTCTTCTTGCTTGAAGAGCGGGAATCATAGCGCCATACATAATAACTTGAGCTTTCAACTCTGGAACACCTAGAACGGCAAGAACGGCACGTGCAACATCAGGTGCAGCACCAGTAACGTAGCCATCAGATTTAATATCACTGTAAGGTGGTTCATTTGCAACAGCAACTGTTGCATATCCTTGTTTCTTAAGTCTTTTTAATGTTTCAGATTCAGCAGAAGATGTTTGCGCTAAACCTAAAACAAGAAAAAAACATGTAAAAATCGAAATGATTTTTTTCATAAAGTTCTCCTTTTTTATTTATGAAATAGAAGTTTAACACTATCATTAAGATTAGAAAGATTTACATTTGCTATAATTTGCATAATTTACGCATTATTTTGATTTTTTTAAATAAATTATGTGATATCATCATATTATGAATAAATTAGATAGTTTTGATTACAAAATTCTAAAAATTGTCCAAGAAAATAATAAGATTACCTCTCAGCAGTTAGCGAAAGAAGTTGGATTATCATCTTCAGCCTGTCAAAGAAGATTAAATTCAATGCGTAAAACTGGCATTATTGAAAGAGATATATCAGTTTTAGATCGCAATCAGCTAGATAGAAAAATTACCATTATAGTTCAGATACTGAGTGACATAGAGGGGACAGCGCCTGATATTCAATTTAAAAAAACAATGTTTGATGCCCCAGAGGTTATGCAGTGTTACTACGTTACTGGTGATTATGATTACGTTTTGATGACCACCTTTAAAGAAATGGGAGATTATGAAGATTTTACAAAAAAATATTTTTTAGAAAATCCAAATATCAAACGCTTTAGTTCAATGGTGGTTATGAATAAAGTTAAAGAAAACTTATCTATTCCAATTGACTAGCTTTGTTAGTCAGTTAAGGATGAATGCACTATTAGCTTCTAAAGGGTAGTTTACATCTTAGGTAGGTTATCTTGCTTCAATTGCCTCCTCTCAATAGTAATTGAAGCAATTGCTACCATGATTACCCCTAATCCCTGGGTAATTGTAATTGCATCTGAATATGCCATAAAACCGAAAACTAATACCAATAGAGGCTCTGTATAGCCAATATTAGCCGTTCTTATAGGGCCATATTTACGAACGGACATGTGATAAAACATCATTCCTGTAGCAAAAAAAGTTCCCGAAATGAGAGATAGAATTATTCCTTCATTTTGCGGCCAATAAAAACCAGTTTCATTTATAAATAAGTATAAAAAGGTAAGCGCTGGAATAAGAGTAGTATATTTAACAATTTCCCAATTTTTTAAACCACTCACTTTTGGCGTTGTAATTAGAATTAAGGAGTAGGTCATTGCTGAAAGTAAGGCTAAAACTATCCCAATTACCATTGTGTAAAAGCCTTCTGAACTCTGAGAGAGCGCAGCAATTCCTAGAGTTGCAACTATGAACATAACTATTGTTATTAAATCAAGTGATCTTCGCTTTGTGAGTGAAACTATTAAATAAGTAATTAAGGGATAAGTAAAAAGCACCACACTAGCAAGACCTACCGACATATATTTTACTGCTTCAACATAAAGCCAGGACTGAACGCCAAATAAAACAGAAAGAATAAGAATCCAAATGCCCAGTTTTTGATGTTTAATTTCATTAAATGAGAAAAAACTTTTGGTAACAAGCAGTGAAGTACAGAAAGTTGTGCCAAAGCGAACAAATAAAAATAAAAAAGCGCTAATCTCAAAAGTATAAATTAACGGCACCATGGTTACATTAAGTGCATAAAAAAAAGAGGATAGAAGTGCAAATCGAATTACAAACATTTTGAATCCAAAACAACAAAAATTTATAGATTTGATTTTATAAGATAAATTTATAGTCAATTTAATTCATTTCAATTCAAAACTGGTATTTTTTTTCCAATTTTTAAACACTTTAGGATATCATTCCCGCTTCATTTTAAATTAAGGAGACGAAATGGATTTTGATCAAAATTTAATAGCGCCTGCACTCGGTGTTTTAGGCTTAATTATCGTTGTATTTATCTACCAATGGATAAGTAAGCAAGATGGTGGAAGTGGCGACGTTAAAAAAATTGGTGAACAAATTCATATTGGCGCGATTGTTTTCATGAAGCGTGAATATCAAATGCTAAGCATGTTTGCTTTAGTCTTATTAGTATTACTTTATATATTCCTTGGTCCTTTAAGTGCCTTGTGTTTCTTTGTTGGTGCTGTTACTTCAGCTACTGCTGGCTATATAGGTATGAACACAGCAACTATCGCTAATGTAAGAACAGCTCAAGCGGCTCATGATAGTGGAAGCTCTGCTGCCCTAACTGTTGCATTCTTTGGTGGCTCAGTAATGGGATTATC
>Ga0302118_10001443_pt1 | contig 11811 bp, 13 predicted proteins | sample AG5_331_MG_FD_203126 | JGI IMG/M metagenome (GOLD analysis project Ga0302118, IMG submission 203126) | Marine microbial communities from Western Arctic Ocean, Canada - AG5_33.1 | ecosystem: Environmental > Aquatic > Marine > Oceanic | place: Canada: Western Arctic Ocean | collected 2017-10-01 | reverse complement strand
CAGACGTCAGGATTGATATGGACACCCAAAGAAAACTTGCAGCCATGGAAAAAAACGAAAAGTTAACTAACTGGAGGCTAAGTGATCATGCGGTTGAATTTATTGTAAACAACTTGCCCAAAGGCAGTAAGATATTGGAGTTTGGAAGCGGGTTGGGCAGTATGATGTTATACGCGAGAGGCTTTGAACTTTTATCCATTGAAGAAAATGCTTACTACATGAATTTCTGTCACCCAAATTACTGTCTGGCTGAGATAAAAGATGAATGGTATGATGCAGAAACGGTAAAAGACAGAATAAAGGGAGAAACGTTTGATGCTATGATAATTGATGGGCCAGCAGCGGGAAAAAGAAGCAAAATACTTGATCATAACTTTATTGACTTTGACATGCCCAAGTTTATAATTGTTGATGACATAGACAGGGAAAAAGACTCAATACTTTTCAACACTTTAAAACAAAACAAAAGGCATCAACTTTTCGATAGCTACGGAGTTATATTTAATGATTAATATTAGTTATGAAGAACATCCCGACCTTTACTTTGACTACCGTCTAGGTCTCAACCTGCTAAGATCCGTTAAAGACGAAGACTACTCATATCCAGATGAAGTTGTAAATTTCCATGTGTATACGGAAGTCAAAACAGAAAAAGAGCTTGAATGTATTAAGTCCTATCTAGCAACGCAGAACCTAGAGAAAACCAAGCTTATTCTCTGGTCAGATTTTGACATATCCGACAATAAACTGCTCGATCCCTATAGAAGCCTTTTAGATTGCAGGGTGTACGATGCCGCAGAAGAGGCCAAAGGAACAAGCTTAGAAGACCATTCGGTATGGATAAGCGGAGACACTTCTGATACCAAGCACTATATGAAGAGTGGAATACTAAGATTTCTAGTAACCCACAAATACGGCGGAGTATGGGCCGACATGGATATGGTTCTCTTAAGAGATTTTAAGCCAATATTGGATCAGGAGTGGGCATACATGTGGGGCGGTGAAGTGGATTTTGCCAATTTTGGACCCTGTGCGGCTATGATGAATTTTAAAAAGCAAAGCCAACACTCCGCTGGGTGCCTAGAGGAAATATGTACTACGCCAATTCATAAAGATAGCACCATACTGGATCACATGCTTCTGGCAAAAGTGTACAGAAAAAATCCATTTACGGTATTCCCATCAACATTTTTTAACACTGAGTGGCTAATCAGTAAAGTGAACAGGCAATTAAGCGAAGATTTAGAAAATGACTGGTTCTACAACAAAAAGGATACGGCCTATGACTATCTTTTTCTAGAAGCCTTCGCGTGGCATTGGCACAATTCGTCAAAGAAAACATTTCCAATAGAAGAAGGATCTAAATTTGATCTATTAAGAATAAGGACAAACGAGTTATTGAAACAAAAGGGGATACTGTAATGCTTGACCACATCGAAAACAAGACGATCTGGATGTTTTGGACTGGTGACAATGAGATGTCAGACACTCGCAGGAGTGCTTTTGACTCGTTCTGTGAAACAAACAAGGGTTGCGAGGTAAGGCTGGTAACAAATAAAGAGATAGAAACTGCAACTGATATTCATGAAGGATATGAGTATCTATCCGCGATACAAAAGGGCGACTATTTAAAAGCTTATTTTATGCATCACTTCGGAGGTGGTTACTCGGATGTAAAAGCCACTCCCGTTTCTTGGTCGCCATATCTTCAGAGGATGATAGACAATAAAGACCTACTTGGGATAGGGTATGGAGAAGTTTCTGTTGGAGGTGTAGCATTTATCGAGGGGTGTAGACTAGATCCAAACGAATCTGTATTCTGTAGAGACTTTACACTTGACGAAGAGGGCAACTGGTCTTCAATGCATGTGAGGGCAAATTGGGGTAAACTAGTAGGTAATGGTGGCTTCATCTTTAGACCACGGACTGAATTAACTCAGCAATGGCTAGATGGCCTCCACGAAAAAATGGATCAATACTTACCAGAACTAAAAGAACATCCTGCACAGTGGGCTAGGGATGCACACAGTTACGTGATACCAGAGACGGGAGAGAAATCAAAGTATCCAATACCTTGGGCTGTTATCTGTGGTAACATTCTTCACCCATTAACTCTTAAATACCACGAACAGATAGACCAAGACTTGCCCTATCCAGATTGTGTGAATTATCAATGAAAACATCTATAGTAATACCATCGACAAACAACCATTTTAAGTACTTGGATAAGGTATTCTTAAGCTATGTAAAACAAACGGTTAGACCGGAGGAGATGGTTGTATCTGTAGCAAACGGCCATCTGATAAGAAGGGAAAATATAGACACCCTCAAGGCGAAATATAAGGAGTACTTTGAAAATATAGAGATTATCACTCATGATAAAGTAGTTCCAGAAGGTCCAAACAGGGGTGAGGGAACCAAGTTGGCCTCAAACGAACTTTTAATGTATAACGACTCAGACGACTTAGCACACCCACAAAGAGTAGAAATCGTACAACAATGCTTTGATAGCTTCGATATTAATCATCTGAATCATGGGTATTCCTTTGAGGAGGAGTTTAATACTATAGAAAAAGCGATAACAGTTGAATCCCAAACGATGTTTGATTTATTGTTTCCCGAATTTGTATCTTGGGATCAGAAGGATCGTGTCAGAAAGAATAGGCCAAGTAGAGTTTATGGGCCACTGGGCAATTCCTTACCCTACGGTTGTCGAGACTACTTTAACATGGACATAACAGGTGGATCTTTATGTATATTAAAAAGCGTCACCGACGTGATTAACTGGGAATGGAATATGGACGTATCATATGATTATGATTTTTGCATGGATACTTTATTTTACTTTAACAAATCAATGCTAATTGACGCTGCACTTATATGGTATAATAAAACAGGGAATATGGAGTGGTATAATGTATAGAGAATGGTGGGAAACGGTAACAGATAGGATCTTCCTGAAGGAAGTTTATAAAGATGTTGGCAAACATTTAAGTAACGGAAAAGTTCTGGATATAGGTGTTGAATACTATAATTCAATCTGTAAAGAACTGATAGATAACCGGAACGTTGAGTATTGGCAGCTAGATCCAAATAAAACGTCAGAATCCAATGATGGGTTTTTATACTGTGTAGTGCAGGATGCGTTGTCCGAATATCCGTTACAAAAAAATTCATTTGACGTGATCTTTGATATTGGTGTCTTCTGCTGGAATGGGACAAGGTTTTCACAAGCAACTCAGAAAGAGTATGTAGAGAGCATTTTGTTGCTACTAAAAGATGGAGGTATGTGGATACTGCACGGAGACAGTATAGAAGATGACCCAGAATACATGGTTGATTTTGAAAAAACTATATATCCATACTTTGATCTCGTTGATTTTATGGATTATAAAAAAATAGAAACCATTGAGTGCCCTACGCACGGCACTGTTTGGGAAGTTAGATTCTTAAGGAAGAAATAATGAAGTTAATGATTACCGCACATGCGGATGACGAATGCATATTTGCCGGAGAGAAGCTGCTCCAAGAAAAAGGGCAATGGGAAATCATGTGTATGGTCACTCCCGATTCTCAAAGTAAATTCAGGATACCGATGCTTTTAGAAAAGGTTAGCTCCTATCTAGATGTAGAGGTTGAGCTTATGGAGTTTGAGGATACTGGATTTAATTCACCTATACTTGGGGATATATTTACACCCATTATGAATAAAATAAAAGGTGGAGACTGGGACGAGATACTTACTCATGGGCCAAAGGGGGAGTATGGGCATCCACATCATATCCAAGTCCACAACAACGTGGTTGCGGCATGTAGACAAACAGGAAACGTGGATAAGCTCTACGTGTTTGACCCCATCAAGCACGACAAAATAGATGAGCTAACCGATACTAAGAGAAAATTGTTTGACGCCACATACGACGATGAGACAAGCCTACCAAGCGACCACCCTCGCAAATGGATTCACGGATGGAATACTACTCAGGGGTGGGAAGAAAGGATAACTAAATTTATATGAACGTTTTAATTATACAAGAAAATGGCAGACATGACGGCAACCGTAATTTTAGAGAGTGCTTTTGTACGCAGCGTGCCTTTTTGCATCACGGCCACGAAGCTGACGTTTGGGGGCTGGGTCACGATAACTACGAACAAGAGCCGGACTATGATTCTTATGACCTAATTATTAACCTAGAGAACTATGACGAGACCGGATGGGTTCCAAGTTTGGCAAAGGTGCAGACAAAGAAATTCCTTTGGTCAATAGACGCACACGTTAAGGGCATACAGCCATATCTCAAGACCGCTAACGAGGGCAGCTACGACCTAACACTTCAGGCAACACCCGAGTTTGTCAGCAAGAACTCTATCTGGTTCCCAAATTGTTATGATGACTCCGTGATCTACCCTATTCCTCCGTATGCCGACGCCAAACGAGACGAGAGATGCTCTGTCGGCTTCTGTGGAAATATAGTTAATAGGGGCGGTATAATTCAAATACTAAAAGATAACTTCGACGACTTCAAGCTAGATGAGTTTGTTATTGGAGAAGAGATGGTTAAAGCAATCAATAGCTACAAGATACACTTTAACGCCAATATCTCAATTGACATAAACTATAGAAATCTTGAGACTATGGGGTGTGGGACATGCCTTCTGACCAGTCATAATGATCACTATTCTAAACTTGGCATGATAGACGGAAAGAATTGCCTTGTATATAAAAATATAGACGAAATGATAGAAAAGGCAAGATTTGCTTTGGGGAATTATGATTTTCGTACTAGTATATGTAATGCTGGTCTTGTCTTAGCCCAAGAACACACGTACAAAAAAAGAATCGAATCTTTAATTAATTCAATAGAGGAGAAGTAGATGAAAACGCTGGAAGAAGTCTTGAAAAAATATGTAGAAGTCAACGGCCCCGCCAATGTTAAAATGGGAGGCGAGCACTTAAATTTGTCTGTACCGGGAGTAACCAAGCTTGACGCTTCGGCCACGGGTCAAGCGGACATTTATATCGTGAATAAAGTTGGGATAGATGTCCAAACAGTTGAGAAGACGATCACCTTTATTATCACCTCTGAAGATGGATCTGGTTTAGATTCGCGTAGCGAGGCTGCACGGGCAATGTCCAGTTTAAAACACAGGACGGTATTCACCTCTGACACCGTTATCGTATATTCTACCAATAAAGAGATACTTGGGGTAGAAGATGAACATGTGGAACCAGAAGTAGAACCAGAAGTAGAAACGTCGGTTGATCCACACGACTTTTACGCAAATTCAACAACGATCCCTCCAAACGAAGGTGTTCCATTTGCTATCACTGGAGCGGAGGCCGAAGAAGAATTGGACTCGGCTGACATGTTGGAAGAAGAAGACGAAGAGGATGATGAACCAAAGAGGGCATGGTAAATATGAAAGTATTAATAACTGGCGGTACTGGATTTTTAGGCAAAAGCCTGACTCGTTATTTACATGGCCTAGACTATGAGGTATTCTCTATGGGCTCAAAATATTGGGACTTGCGAAACCAGAACCTTTGCGACACCTTGATATCTCAGGTCTCACCAGAGGTGATAATCCATGCTGCTGGGAGCGTTGGGGGTATTGGTGCTAACCAAGAAAACCCCGGCAAGTTCATGTATGAAAACATGATTATGGGGGCAAATATGATCGAGGCGTCTAGGGTTCATGGGATTGATAAATTCATACTTTTGGGTACAGTGTGTGCTTACCCCAAGTACACTCCCGTGCCCTTCTCCGAGAAGGAACTTTGGAATGGGTATCCGGAGGAAACCAACGCTCCATATGGGATCGCTAAAAAAGCATTAATGAAACTTTTAGAGGTGTACCATGAGCAATATGGAATGAAAGGTATAAGTTTGATTCCCGTTAACATGTATGGCCCCTACGATCATTTTAATTTAACCAGCAGTCATGTTATACCAGCACTTATTTTAAAGTTTTATAATGCGATAAAAGCGGGAGATAGAACTGTCGAATTGTGGGGAACGGGCGAGGCCTCAAGAGAGTTCTTATTTGCACCAGACTGTTGCGAAGCCATCGGGCTTGCAATCCAAAAAGATCTTGGCCCAGAACCAATAAATGTTGGAACTGGCATAGAAATAAAGATACATGATTTGGCAACAGAGATCGCAGAGCAAATGGGATATGAGGGGTCGATTGTTTACGATAACTCCAAACCAGATGGGCAACCTCGCAGATGTTTAGACGTTAGTCAAGCAAAGGAAAAATTAGGGTTTGAGGCCAAAACGGACCTGCAAACAGGACTAAAGCAAACCATAGAGTGGTTTTTAGGAGAACAAGAATGAATTTAGGATTTTATGTACACACCACGTCAGACACTCCACTTAATAGAGATATATATAATCTTCTAAACGAGGCTGTCGAGAGCGGTATTGTCGATGATGCCAGCTTGTTTTACAATGAGGTTGACTATAACCCTATGGAAAAGAAGTTTGGAACTTTTAACTCGACTGACCTGTGGTCATTTAATGGAACTTTAGTCGTCACAACGTTAAACTCTGTACCTCTAGCAAATAAGATTGTTAATAAGATTAAATTAATCTATTTATATACAAGGTCTGAAATGCAAAAGGGGAATATTGGGCACCTTATGGAGATGATAAACCTGTCCAAGAATACCACCATTATGGCTAGTAACGAAGAAGATAAAAAAGAATTTTACAGACTAACAAAAGTAAATATACCCGTAATCAGTAAGTTTACTGCTGAAGAAATTTTAAAGGTAAAACATGAGTGATTTTGAGAAGCAGATAATTGAAATGTACAACGATCAGAATAAGAGTACTTATGAAATAGCTAAACAGCTTGACACGTACCCTAACAAAATTCGTCGTACATTAATAAAAAATGGATATCAACTTAAGGACAAGAGTGAGGCACAGAAAACCGCACTAGCAGAGGGGCGAAGTTCCCACCCAACAAAGGGTAGAAAACGATCTAACAAAGAAAGAATAAAGATTAGTAGTAGTCTAGTTGACTACTGGAGTGAAATGACAGATAAGGAAAAAGCCAGAAGGTCTAAGATAGCAAAGAAGAACTGGAATAACATGACTGCGGAGCAAAAAGAATTAATGCGTTCCAAAGGAATAGCTGCGATTCAATTGGCAGCAGTTCAGGGGTCTAAATTGGAGCAGTTCCTTCAAGAAAAGTTGGAGCAAGCCGGTTTCTTTGTTAAGATGCACCAGCTAATAATTCCAGCAGAAAAATTGGAAATAGATCTGTACATTCCAGAGCTCAAGACTATAATAGAGGTAGATGGACCTTCTCATTTTTACCCAATATGGGGTGAGGATAAGCTACAGAAGCAAATAAATGCCGACCTTAGAAAAAGCGGTACGTTGCTTAGTAAGGGGTACGTTGTTATTAGGATCAAGTCGCTGGGTCAAGAGGCTCTCTCAAAGAAAGAAAGTCTGGCAACCCGTGTCATTGATCAGTTAGAAAGTGTTAAGAAGAAGTTTCCACCAAGGTCAAAACGTTTTATAGAGGTTGAATAATGATTGAATTAGAAGAAAGAAGTGACGACCTATTTTCGGGCGTTGAATTGCAGACACCATCAAACACAGAGACTAAAGTAAAGGACGTGCTTGTGGACGAATCAGTACCTAGTATAACATCTCCGGAATGGAACGATTACGTATTGGATCTATTCGTTGATAGTGAGCTCTTCGACGGTCGCCCTACATGTGCGGGCTTGAGAAGAGTTGCGGAGTTGGTTTTAGGACGAATTGTTTCCAGTAGGCCAACACAAGTATTTCCACCCTCTGGTGGCGATGAAATTGGAAGGGCCACGGTAATCTGGGAAGTTATCTTTATGGATGGATCTCTTTTCTCTGATGTCGCAGATTGCTGGGAGGGCAACACAGACGACACGTTTTGCGTGTTTAACACCGCTACGGCAGCGACTAGAGCTGAGGGGCGTGCTTTAAGAAAAGCCCTTAGAATCAAGACTGTGTCCGCTGAAGAAATGACCAAAAAGAACACTGCTAGTATTGTCAAAAGTATTAGTCAAACAAAGCGAGTGGAGACGGAAGGTGAGTATGACGATTCTTACAGGATGAGTGATGCTCAAGCCAACTTCATTGACGCTAAGTGTAGTCAGTTGAATTTAAATGTATCAGAATTTTTCAATGAGGTATTTGATTTAAATGTAAAAAGAAAGATCGATAAACGTCAGGCTAGTGATGCCATTAAAAAACTAAACGAGTATCAGCAAGATAAAAAGTTAATCCCTGATTCTATCACCGCTTATATAGCAGACTGGAGAAGTTAATGAAAGTTACCTATCAAACAAAAAATGGAAAGCTCAAAGTTGAGCTTGAGGGAGATTCCCAGAGAGACATCTTTGGAGAAATTAGCAAGTTTCAAGAGGTTTTCGAAGAGGATACTTGCGGAAAGTGCGGATCTGATAACATTAGATTTGTTGTTAGAACCGTGGACGAGAACTTGTATTACGAGCTGCGTTGTGCAGACTGTGGTGCGAGACTATCATTTGGATCTATGAAAAAGGGTGGAGGACTCTTCCCCCGACGTAAGGACAGCGAAGGAAACTGGCTGCCTGACCGTGGGTGGGTCAAATGGAACCCTAAGACGGAGAAGAATGAGTAATAAGTTTAATACTTGTTAAGGTAAAGAGGGGTGGCGAAAGCTGCCCCTTTTTATTTTTACGTCAACAAAAAAGAGGTGGCTTTCGCCACCTCTCTCTCTTTGGTCGTAGTAAAACTCGTCAGCCTGTTTATAAGTACTCTAAAGTAAAGTAGAGTCCATATTGAGTTTTGCTCCCAATACTATCTGGAGAAGCACTCATGGCAATAAACCAATCATGTCTAGTGCTTTCGTGGGCTGATCCAGCGTTGGTGAGCCAGTTTATGCTACCATCATCTAAACCAGAAGGAAGTGTATCTGCTGCCGATGTGTTCAGGCCGCTTGTTCCGGGCGAGGAAGTAAAATCTAGGTCGGCCATAATTTCTGCTGGATCAAATTCAGTCCACCCATAATTACTAGCACCACGAAGAGCTAAAGTTCCGCTTTGACCATTATGTGCCTCGTTTGGCTGTGGATGACGGCATTCAAACACCTTGGTTGTTACCCCACTCGCCTGTTTGGAGATGTCATTACGATCAAATATTCTAAGCTTACAGTTTTGTACCCTAACCGCTTCAGTGTGAGTAAATCTAACATTTAGGGGTGCGTAGTAATTTGGCATACCAGATAAGCCAATGGTAGCCGCCCCGTTAGAGGAAACCCCACTATTGGGCATAGTGTTATCGTCTATATATTTTGTATTTTTTACTCTAATACCGCTAGATGTACCGTCTGAATTGGTTACAAAAGTAGTATCTTGATACTGACCAACAGGGACAGAGATTCCAAAACCTCCGCCAAAAAAGCCCATACCAGAGCCAGATGTATGATCAATCAGGGTAGAATCAGTTCCACCCGCTATGCTAGTCTCGTTAGCATAGAATTTTATTTCTGCCATTATAAAACCCTCCTTATAGAAGTCATAGTATTATACACGAAAAGTAGTTAAACTTGAGATTAAGTTGTGGTTATTGTGAGGTCTATATATTGTTCGTCGTTAATAGCTGGACCATGTGCCCCCACTTTGTTTTGATTCGTCATGAATGTCATGCTAATATCATTATGAAAGTGGAAAAATAGGTCATATTTGTCGTTCGGGGACTTATTTGTGATATCTAAATCTACATCGAGTGTATCTGTAAACGGTATATAATGCGGGGCTCCCACTGCCGATGTTCCCCTTGTTTCAGACTTTATGGATATTCTATTGAGGTCTGCACTAGTTGCTATTTCAGGTTTTTTGTCAGTACCAAATACGTAGTCTACGTCCCCTCTGATCACCATGAAATCAAAACCTGTTCCGGCAACTGTGGGCTGACTCCCCCCGTCTTGGAACGATTGGCCCCTTGAATCTCTTGACACAGGAACAGCGGGGCGTGTCTGAACAATTCCTGCCGAGTCAGTAAAGCTGAATTCCTCTTCAACCACGGCAAATTGTTTGTTTCCAAAACCATAGCCCTGCATAACGACTTCGAACGCTTCTATGTGCCCTCTGCCGAAATAGGGAACTGCTCGGTAGGATGCCGGTATGACCTTTATCATAGCGTTATGAACATATGGCCCTAGCGGTGTGTCCAATAAGCGTGTGGTGTTATTGTTATCGTGATATGTAAGGAAAGTGTCGTAGAACGCGTACTTGATTCCGGGGTTTCTAACAATCGCTAAAACGTCTTCGGTGTCCGGATTTTTCATCGGGTCGAACGTTCTGTGTTGCGACCCCACTGGCTTCGTCTTGTCAAAGAAGGGTACTATTTTGGTGGGATAAAAGCCATAGTCTGGATCAGCAGGATCGACGTTTTGAGGCCCATCCCTAAGAACAGCATATCCTCCTTCTTTATAAATCTCGTCGATGATTGCGTCCGCTGGGGTCAACGGTAAAGTCGAGTCGAAAAGTGGTAGCTCCACCCTTATCTTTGGGATCATTACTTGTCGTTGTAACCACTTGAAGGGGAGTAACTTAGCCCTTCTCGTAAAGCTCGGAAAATGCCAAATGTTCCAATAGAGCCCATCGAGGGGTTCGCATATCTCACTACTATTTACACTCCCAAACCCCTGACTGTGATTGACTCTAGTCGCGTAAAATCTGCTACCCCACAATGCTGCACTCGGCAGGTTTGCTGCGACACCCGGTGCGGGTAGGTCTGGATTGGACTGTAGAGAACAAGGCTCCTGAGCATCTATCCACGCATATTTCCAGAGATCGCATTCATATGTGTAGGTCTGGATAGTTCCTTGGGTTGGACTGAATGGAAGCGAATCCCGTTGCGAATGTATCGAGTACTCGGTCTCGTTTACAAAACTCTCGGGATCTGCGTTTACGGTTTTCTCAAGGATTCCAGCACTAAAATGGTGTACAGCATAATATCTAGGGTCATAAATTGTTTGCTCTCTAGGCCAAGCGTGATACACTTTGACAAACAGATTCGTTGTTTCAAAATCTCTGTACCCATTTCCGGTACCCCAAGCGGGCTGCTGTGTGATCCCTGCGGCTGTAACGGGGAAGTTATAAGACCGTATACCTAGTTTACATACACTTTCAAAGCTTATCTTCGAGTTCGCCGTACAAGTGGCTACAGCACCAATAACCCCAACAGCACCTGCGGAGGCGGTACGATAATGCCGCCAACTTGGATTACTACCTTGATTACTGCCAACTATACCGAGAAATGCATCACCCATATCAGCAGCTTGGCCGTGCATCCACGAGTTTCTATTGTCGACAAAACCCCATACATTTTCGTGAAACCTTCTCGAATGCGGCAGGGATGCAAGAGGGTTTGTGTGGAAATTTAAGCGATTGATCCAGCCCGGTTCGTAGTCGTTGAAAGTTGCAGGAATATCTATATTAAGTTGTAACCCCCAACGGCTATTGTAAAGATGATAAATTGTACCATCCATCCCCATTCCATGTGTTGGAGCCACAGGCGGCACCCCAAACGCATTCTCCGTAAACGGTGTAGGCGGTGCGGCAATACCTACTGGGGGCCAGACGCCAAAGCCACCGCCGGGATTGTTTGCTGTCATGTCTGCGTCGCGGGTGAATTCTCTATCATAAGATCTTTTGGAAGCGGGTCTGAAATGAGAGGTCATAGTCTCCGCTGCCATCTGACTAAAATGCTGTCGATCATTAGTCGCCGCGATGGCGGCATCATATTGTGGTTCACAAAATTGTGAATA
>Ga0302118_10001437_pt1 | contig 11842 bp, 7 predicted proteins | sample AG5_331_MG_FD_203126 | JGI IMG/M metagenome (GOLD analysis project Ga0302118, IMG submission 203126) | Marine microbial communities from Western Arctic Ocean, Canada - AG5_33.1 | ecosystem: Environmental > Aquatic > Marine > Oceanic | place: Canada: Western Arctic Ocean | collected 2017-10-01 | reverse complement strand
CGATAGAGCAGGGTGCCATCGGTGCCACTGAGGATTAGGTCGGTGCCGCCATCGTTGTCGATGTCGCCGAAGGAGGCGCCGGTCGCTTTAAAGGCCTGCGGTTGTGCAAATGGGGTATTCGGCTCTTTCTCGTTTCCGGAGGCAAAGAGTGCTAACTCTGTTGTGCCAGCTAACGCGTCGGGGCGGTGGTCGGCATTGTAGTTGGCCAACGCCGCAAAGCGGGCGGGAGTCGCTGGAGCAGTTCCTATCGACGCGAAGCGGAACGGGCCGGCTTGGTCATCGAGTTCGGGGTTGGCCCCACCGGCGTCAGCTACGGCTTCGGCGTATTTACCCTGGCCCTGGTATGAGGAACTGACGCCTTGGTGACCGGCTTGGCTGAGTTGGTTGAAATGCTCTAGGGTTTTGCGCCAGTCGTCCTGCCGGTCTATACGGCGGTAGAGGTTGGCCAGGCCATAGTATGCGGAAACATTGTAAGGGTCTAAGCGAATGGCTTCCTGGAAGTCGTCGATGGCCGCGTCGCTTTGTTCGAGTTTCGCTTTTATCTGTCCCATATAATAGCGCACGTGGGGGTCGTCCAAGTCTGCGGCGGCGACTTTTTGCAAGGCCTCGAGCGCTTTTTGGTGCTCCTTGCCCTGAGCGTTATAGATCAAGCCGAGTGCGTAATTGGCGTGCAGCAACTCGGGGGCAATGGCGATGGCGTTTTGCAGGGCGGTGGCGGCGCTGTCGTATTTGCCGAGGGCATAATAGGCAATGCCGAGATTGGCATTGGCACCGGCGTAGTCAGGGGCTATGGTCAGGGCCCGTTGGAATTCCTCGCGTCCGCGGGTGTAGTTGTGCTGGTCCATGTAGACCACGCCTTGGTTGTTGTGCCAACGTGCCCGCGGGGGCAGTGTCGTTTGTTCCTCCGGCGCTTCCTGTTCGCAAGCTGTGCCGAAGAGGGCGAAGGTAAGGGGTAAAAGGTATTTTAGCACCTTGACGCTTTTACGAGGCATGGTTATATTTTCCTCCTCACATAATTGTTTTTCGAGCGAGAGTAGCTCAGTTGGTAGAGCCCCACGTTGCCAACGTGGTTGTCGCGAGTTCGAGTCTCGTCTCTCGCTCCATTTTTTGTTTTATTTTAGTTGAGTATAGCTATACGATCAGAGAAGGCCGATCCGCCAACGCGGGTCGGCCTTCTTTGTGGTTAAATATCTTTTTAGGCTGTGGCGTAGCGCTCTCGAATCTGCAATAGGGCCGGCAATAGGGTCACCGAGGCGATAAAGCAGGACCCTAGTCCTACCAGCGAAAGCACGCCGATTGAAGTGAGTGCCGGGTGGATGGCGGGTACTAACCCCGAGAAACCTACCATGGTGGTTAGCGATGTGGCCAGCAGCGCCATACCGGTGGTGCGCAATACCAGGCGCAGCGAACCCTTGCCGGTCTCGCGGTATCGATGAAAGATATGTACGCCATTGTCGATACCCATGCCAATAATTGTCGGGAAGGCGACCATGTTGTAAAGGTTGAGCTTGATGTCGAAAACGTACATAAAACCGGTCACCCAGGCCAAAGCGGCCAATAGCGGTGTCAGTACTAAAAAGGTGTCGACGAAGCTGCGCAGGTCGATCAGCAGCACCAGGGTGACGACGCTGAGGGTGAGGATGACGGCGAGTGTGCTGTCGTCGAGCATGACCTTGAGCATTTCGGCGATGATCACGTGTGAGCTAGAAGCCAAGTAGAGATTGCCCGAAGGGGTCTCGATTCGACGGATCTCTTCGGCGAAGCGGATGGCGTTGAGCCCGTCTTTTAGTTGTACGGAGGAATTGATGGCCACGAAATTGAGAATTTCGCCGTCTTTGCTCTTGAACTCGTTGGTCAAGTCGGCTGGTAGGTCGTAGAGGGTCAATTTTTTGACATTGAGATAGGGGCGAAGCGAATCGACCTCCGCTCGTTCATCGTCTGAGAATCGACGCTCTTCTCGATCAAGCAAAGCGCGGATCTCGCCGATCGTCGCCAGTTTCTCGTCCTGTTTTTTGGGCAACACCGAATAGACGCTTTTGACATTGAGGATGGTGGAGGAGTCGCCTTTGGCGGCTTTGATCTCCTTGACTCTTTTGACCACTGCCATCGCCTCTTCGTAGCTCTCGGTGAGCACAATCGCCGGCGAGCGGCCCTCCTTGAGGCTTGCGGGCAGGCTGGCCTTGTTGACGCTGACCTCGGGCGCGGGTTTGAGCTTGCTGAAATCGTATTCGAATTCAAGGTCAAAAGTGTGGAAACAGGAATAGGCGGTGGCGATCGCTCCGAGGAATAATGTGATCCACGGCATCGGATAGCGGCCTTTGCGCAGCAGGTGCCGCGGGATCTCCTTGCGCTGCAAGCTAATCAGGCGGAAGCGTTCGGCCAGGACGATAAAGGCCGGGCAGACGACGACCATGGCCACCAGCGAAAAGAGGATGCCGGTGCCGACGATAAAACCAAATTCCGAGAACCCCTTGAAATCGGTCAGCAATAGGGAGTAGAAGGCGACCGAGGTGGTGACGGCAGTGGTCGTCAGGGCGCTGCCGGTGTGCACGACGGTTTCGGTCAGGGCCTCTTCGATGCCGGTTCCGCGGCGTCTGGCTTCGCGGTAGCGGGCGAAAATGTGGATGCCGAAGTCGATGCCCAGCCCGAAGAGGATTGCGAAGAGGCCGACGGTAATCATATTGAGGCTGCCGATAGCCAGATAAGTCACGCCGAAGGTCCAGGCCAGGCTCATCAGTAAAGGCAGGGTGATGAAGAGGGAACCGAGTACTTGGCGGAAGTAGACCGTGATGAGCAGGAGCACGCCGAGGATGCTGTAGGTCGCCGTCGACTTGAGGTCCTGCATGATGATCTTGACTTGGTTGGCACTGTTTTTAAAGCTGCCCTTGTAGACGTATTCGAGGCTGGGGTGGAAGCGTTTGGGGTCGATCGATTCGATGGTTTGGTCGAGGCTCTCTAATAGTGCCTGGGAAAACTCGACATCCGTGATGACACCGGCTGGGTAGAGTCTGAGAATGACACCATTGCCCTCCATGGTCAGCACGTACTGCCCGTATTTCTGCTCGATGCCGGTGGTTTCGCCGTTGCGTTTGCGGTATTTGTCCTCGATGTCCGAGAAGTCCAGGCCTTCCTCTTCCTCGTCGTCTAGGGCGAAGTAGAGCGGCGACTGTTTGAGCTTTTGCAGCTCTACATGGTCGTCGAGCCGAGCGTGGATCTCCTGCAAGTCGTCCAGATCCATATAGAGCAGCCGGTTGGCCTCAATGAGCTCCCTTTTGTTGTCGAGCCGGCTGAGCGAGCTGATCAAGGGGCTTTTCTCGAGCGAATCGGCGAGGACCAGCATGAAGTCGATCGCCTTGTCCATGTCGTCGCCGGTAATGACGACCATCAGCGGGCCGATGCCGCCGACGCGTGCTTTGATACGGTTGAGTTCGCGGACGCTTTCGTAGTCGTTGGGCAATAGGTCAGCGAAATCGGTCTTGATGTTCTTGGCCAGCTTAACTGCGAAGAATCCGGAGAAAACGGAGCAGACCGCCGCCAGCAGGATGATGCCGATATAGTGGTGGTATATATAGTTGACGAGCTTTTGGTAGTCTATGCGCATCGCTTGACGGTTAGTTGCGGGTTTGGCGCAGGCGGGCCAGTTGTTTGTCCAGCTGTGCGATCAATTTTTCGTAGCCTTTTTTCTCGATATAGCGGGCATAGCGCCGGCGATTGCCCTCGGCGGTGCTGACGCCGTCGATGACTAGGTCGTAGACCCGCCAGGCCTTCTGCACTTGGTGCAGCTTGTAGACGATCTCGATCTCTTCGCGTTGTAGCGGTACTTTCGCTACTACGACTGTCGCGTCCCCGTCGCGTTCCGCCGATTCGTAGGTAATTTTCCCCTCGCGATAATATTGCACAAAGCTGTCGAAGTTTTGCTCTTCGATAATGCCGCTGAAGGTCTGGATGAAATGATCGCGATCTTCGGGGGTCCGTTCCTGCCAATGCGTGCCTAGGGCGAGGCGGCTCAACTCCGGGAAGTCGAAGGCGGCGTTGATATGCCCTTTGATGTTTTCACGCAAGGCCGGGGGGAGCGTATCGGCGGTGGCTTCGGCGAGAATGGCCTGGACTTTGGCGTCGTGTTGTTTGAGAAAGCTTATGGCGTCGACTGGAGCGACGACGGCCGTTTCGTTGGGCGCAGCGAGAGTCATCGCGGGGCAACAAAGTGCGATAAGGGTAATAAACCAGTGAGTATTCATCAGCTATTCCTCCGCGCGATAAGCGCTACCGGGCTTTGAGTCGCGCGCGTTGCGCGCTAACTGTCGCGGCAGACCGCCGCAGTGGTCGGTGATACGCCCACCCTCGAGTGCATCGCGCGTCCATGCGCGCATATCGGCGTAATAGGCTTCGGCATAAGAGCGGGTCGAATTGGCGTCCGTCAGCAACCCAAGACCTATGGTACGCTCGGCCGGTCGCCCGCCGAGCTTGTCTTTGTGATGCTTTTCTAGGTCGACGGTTTCAAAAGCCCACTGTCCGAGCTTGTTTTTTCCGCTTTCAACGACGTAAAACCAGGGCCTGAAAATCTTGTCGCGGCGACCGACAGTGCCTTCGGGCAGGGTGGTGCTCCAAACGTATTTCAGTTGTTTAGGGATGCCGAGAAAGTTTTGCGAGAAGATGACGTAAATGCCTGCGGCGCTGTCGTTGGCGTCGTCGAGAAACTCGTTGCCGCCCGGTGGCAGGGCATTCGCGCGCCAGCACCAGGTCATAATGGGGTATTGACGGGGGTTCCATTGCACGAATTTTCCGAGGATCACAGAATAGGTCGAATCGCGGGCCGTCATATAATGCCTCGTGTCGTGTTGTTCTATCCTGTAGAGCATTGGTTTGACGCGGTCTTTTTCCTTCCAGGCACCCCAGTCCATTGGCTGGTGACCGTCCCAGGTGGCGGTGAAATCGTCGAGCACGACATAGTCCCGTTCGGCCATTTGTGCTTCGAGCACGGGGAGCGAATAATGCTCGGCTATGGTCTTTTTGTATAGGTGTCGGTAGTGGGTGGAAACCGAGCGGCTGGCTATTTTTAGCGTGGCGATTTTCCAGGTCTTACCGCTCCGAATAAGGTCGGCGAGAAGGGAGACGTGACCGTCGGGAAAAAGAGCTTGCACATTCGCCTGGCCCCGCGAACCTTCGGTCGTGATGTTTTCTAATTTCAACCCATGCAAGTCGGGGTTGGCGAGCAGGTTGGCGAGGTCTGCCTGCAATTTTGCTTGGAAAGCGGTGGCCAAGCGATCGCGGTAATGGGCGATTAGGCGGTGGAATCGCGGGCCGGAAAGCAAGTCATCGTAGGTTTCTAAGGACACTTCGAGATAGCCGCCAAAGGTCGCTTGCGTGACTCGGTCTAGTGCGACATGGTCCTGCACAAACTGATGGGCCCAAACGGCGGGCTCTCGGCGGGAGGCTTGTAACAACCCGTCGAGACGAGAGATCGAGGCTTGAAAATTCGCCGTATCAGCCAGGCCGTCAGCGACCCAGGCGAGGCTGAGCAACAAGAAGGCCACCGCCTTATGGAGATATTTCATCATCTACACTCAATTTAAGGCCGCCGGTGATCTTTTCGAGCTTGGCGATGCTGAGGTTGTAGTCGTAAATGGCTTGGCTATAGCCCTGTTCGAGATGAGCCCAAGCTTCAAAAGCGGTGATTAAGTCGCCGATAGCGCCCGGGTCAAAATCGTATTCGTCTCGGGCTTCCTGCAGCCACTGTCGGGCGAGTTGGCGGCCCTGTCGGGCGCCTTGCAGGTCTTTGTCGGCGCGTTGGTAATCCAGGTAAGCGCGCCGAACATCGAGACGAATCCCCTGGTCGGCCCCGGCTTCGCGCGCCTTGAGTTCGCGGTATTCGGCTTTGGCTTTGTCCACATCAGCGGCGATCAACCGCCATTCGAGTGATTGCCGTATCCCGATAAAAACGCCGCCGTCGAAATAGTTGAAATTGTCTTTAACGAAGGGGTTGCGCTGGTCTGTGCGTCCGGGCGTGATGGCGTAGCGAATACCGCCGCCAACGAAGACCTGCGGCAGATAGGCGGCACGGGCGACTTGCGTCAGGGCTTGTGTTGCGGCAAGCCCGGCTTGCAATTTGCGTGCGTCGGGACGCAGGCCGATCGCCCTTGTCGATAATTCATCTAAAGGGAGGACGGCCGGTGTGATGGGGGCCAACCATTCGGCTTGCAATTGCAGGACGGTTTTGTTCGGGAGTCCGGCTTTCCAGGCCAGGGCCGCACGGGCCAGTTCTACCTTGTCGTTAATTTCGCGTGCTCGTTTGGCCATCTCTAACAAGGTCAGTTCAAGTTTATAGCGATTAGTGAGTGAAAGCCCGTCTTCGTTGTCTATGCCCTCTTTTTTTTCTGCGAGTTCATTGCTCAGACGCCTTGCTAGGTCTTTTAGATCCTGAGCCAAAAGCAGGCCGTAGTACAGCTCTTTGATGTCGAAAGCAACATCCAGATGCGCTTGCGCCAAGTCGGCGCGTTCGACGTCGACGCCCTCGACGGCGGCTTTATTTAAGCTGCGTCCCTGGCTAAGGGGAAAGAGCGGTTGAACGAATTCCAATTCCGTGCGATTAAAAGGTCCCAAAGGGCGTATCCCGGACGAATCTTGCGGTGGATTGAAAATATCCCCCTTGGCTTCGGGCACTAGTCCGCTCACACTATTTATTCGCAATCGAGGTAAGATATTGGCGGCTTTGGCTTTGCGTCGGCGAGCGTTCGCTGATTCGACCTTCCAGCGCCAGCGTTCGATATCGCTATTGTGCTCTTCGGCACTTGCGATGAGTTCGCTCAATGTCCAGCGTTTTGCAGACTCCTGGGCATTGCCTGGGACCCAACAGATCAGGCCGGCTAGGAGCACTATGGCATAATTTAATTTGTATTTAACCACCGAAAAAGGCCAAAATTTGCGGCCTTCTGTTCGAGGCATAATAAATATTTTCATATAAATAGGGCGTGGCATAACCCCGGGAAATTCAAAGAAAAAAAGGAGAAATTCAAGGTGGGGACACGGATCTATAATTTTTGTAAATTGCTAAAAATAATCAGTTTAATATAAAGATAAAGCGATTTTTCGTCAATATTTGCATCGGGTTTGGCGCTTGTTGTAAGACGGCTGAATTCGATATATTAAACACGCTTTTTTGCCCAAACTGTTACCCCATGGGTTCGGGATTCCGCTATTTGCGTGAAATAGATCGCTACCACCCCGTTTTGCGGGAGAACTTAGGCTGGGTGGGAATGCAGAATTGAGACGGGATTAAGGCGAAAGGGCGGGCAGAGAGGCGAGTTACTCGGTAGGGCAGGGATTTATGGCGTAGGCGGTAGGCTCTTAATATAGGCGATAATATCGCGGATTTGCTCGTTGCTAAGGCGATCGGCGCCAAAGAAGGGCATAAAACGGCCTTTTTTGTATTGGTAGGCATTGGGATCGACGCCGGAGAGGACCGCGCCAAGACCGTCGCCCTCGCGGATATATCTCGCGTAATAGGAGGGCTCTTGGTCGCGTGGAATAGATTTGGGCGCAATGCCGGCGTTGCCATTGGGATGGCAGGAGTGACAGGCGGCGTAGAAGGTTTCCTTGCCATCAAAGCGGTTGCCACCGGCATAGACCGGATATTCGCCCGTTTGGTCGGCGGCTGCGGCAAGGGGCTGGGCAATGCGAACGAGTTTGAAGGACAGCGATTTCAAATAAGCCCTAAGGTCGAGCAGTTGCTGGGCAGTGAGTTTGTTCTTGTTGCGCATGTAATGGACGACGCAGACAAGGGCCGCTTCGTCGATTGTAGCATAGGCGTCCTCTTCTTCCGGGTCCTTGCCCCACCAAGTCTCGCGATAATAGGCGTTATAGAGGCTATGGGCAGCGCGGATAAGGCCGTCCGAGCGTTTGTTCTCGTCAAAATCGGCGTGGCAGTGGCCACAGGAAAGACCGTTATTGCTAATCGCCGGCGAATGGAAAAGGCGCCGACCGGCGCTTGAGGTACCTTTGAGCATCATTTGGCCGTAGGCGGGCCAAGCGGTGAGTAGGCCGGAGAATGCGATCAGGGCGATGAGCAGAGAATAGGCGCAGTTCATAACCGTTTAGTAAATAGTTTATAGCCATTCTGTCAAGCGTTTTCACGTATGGAAGAGCGTATGCAACGGAAGATTGTTGTCCGCGAGGCCTGCGAACACAATCTGCGGGCCGTCGATGTGGATCTGCCGCATGGGGTGTTGGTTGCCGTTAGCGGCGTATCGGGTTCGGGCAAGACCTCGTTGGTTCTAGACACGATCTATGCTGAGGCGCGCCGCCGTTTTTTGGCCGCACTAGATCAGGGCGGCGGCTGGCGTTCGTTGCGTGTGCCCCGGGCGGGGCGCATCGAAGGTTTGGCGCCGGCGTTGGCGCTGGCGCAAGGGCACCATCGACAGAATCCGCGGGCGACGGTGGCGACCCTGGCGGGTCTCTACGATCTGTTGCGCCTGCTTTTCGCCCGCGTTGGTCGCCCGCACTGTCTGAGGTGCGGTGAGCGAGTACTGGCGCATCGCTTTGAAGAAGCCAATGAAACGGCTGCGGGGATGCCCGAGGGTACTCGCTTAGTGATATTGGCCCCAAGGCAACTGGGAGAGAATGAGTCGCCTGAGCAATTTCTCGAGTGGGTTGACCGTTCGGGGTATCGGCGTGTGCGCATCGATGGGCAAGATCATTTGCTTGAAGAGCTAACACCCGAGCAGATCGCCGGCGGCAAGCGGTTGGCGGTGGTCGTCGACCGTTTGGTGGTCAAGGGGGACGCGAAGCGTCGTGTTCAGGGTTCGTTGGAGGCGGCGTTGGAGGTGGGCAACGGGCAGATCGCGCTCGCGCGCCACGACGAAGAGGGGCACCAGACTTTTTCAGTGCGGCCGGCTTGTTCTTCGTGCGGGACGCTTTTTCGCTCGATTGAACCAGGGCTATTTTCTTTCAACAATCCTGCCGGTGCTTGTGAGGTCTGCCGAGGTTTAGGGGTGCAAAGCGGATTGAGTCTGGAGCAGGTCTTTGTGGGCGGACGGGCGACGTTGGAAGGGGCTCTTGGCGCCCTATGGCAGGATTTTGGCCACGGTGACTTGCGCGATCGCCTAGATAGTTTTTGCAAACAACAGCAGGTCGATCCAGAAATGCCGGTCGGGGATTGGGAGGGCAAAGCCGTCGAACAATTGTGGGGCGGTGTTCGACGGCGTGGCGGATTTGCAGGTTTGGCGCGTTGGTTGGAGCGCATCGGCGCAAAGGCTCAGGGGGAGGAGTTGACTTGGCTGGAGGAATGCTTGGGCGATGCGCCGTGTCACGCTTGTGATGGTGCACGTCTGCGGCCTGAAGCATTGGCGGTCGAGTTGGCCGGAGCGTCTATTGCGGCGATGGCCGAGCGTTCGGTAAGCGCCGTCGCGCTTTGGCTCGCCGACTTGGATTTTGCCGGGGAGAACGCCCCGGTAGGCGAGGCGATCCGCGACCAGGTTGCTCCAGGTCTGGCGCTATTGCAGGAGTTGGGTTTGGGGTATTTGCCCTTGGGACGTCGCGCCGATTCGTTGTCGAGCGGGGAGTATCAACGCCTGCGGCTTGCCTCCGCCCTTTCGTCGGGGATGAGCCAGATGCTCTATGTACTCGATGAGCCGAGCGCCGGTTTGCACGCCCGGGATGCCGAGCAACTACTCGTCGCGCTCAAGGGACTGTGCGCGACGGGCAATTCGGTGCTGATCGTCGAACACGACGCTGCCCTTTTGCGCGGAGCCGATTGGCTGGTCGATATGGGGCCGGGGGCCGGTGTCGAAGGGGGTGAGATCGTCGTTCAGGGCACACCGGCTGAGGTGGCTGAAGCCGAGTCGTTGACTGGAAGATATTTGCGGGGCGCATCGGGGATTGAAGCGAGTCGCGGCCGTCGCCCGGAAGGGTGGTTGGTGTTGGAAGGGGCTAGTGGCCACAATTTGCGGGATGTCAAGGTTGAGTGGCCGTTGGGGACTTTGGTCTGCGTGTCTGGGGTTTCGGGTTCGGGCAAAAGTTCGCTGGTACGCGATACACTGCATCCATTGCTCGCGGCCAGGCTGCAAGGCGCCGAGCGGCGCCCTTTGCCTTATCGCGATTGCACCGGCATTGAGCAGCTCGAGCGCGTCGTCGCCGTCGACCAGCGGCCGATCGGTCGATCCTCGCGATCGAATCCGGCAACCTACACGGGGTTGATGGCACCGATTCGCCGGCTCTTTGCCGAATTGCCCGAAGCCCGGCTCAGGGCTTATAAGCCGAGTCATTTCAGTTTTAATTCTTCCGAGGGGGCCTGTGACGTGTGCAAGGGCAGCGGTGTGCACGGCATGCGCCGCGGCGTCTTCGACGATTTGCAGGTGGCGTGTCGCGCCTGCGGTGGCCGTCGCTATCGAGCCGAGGTTTTAGACGTGCGTTTCCGCGACCGACATATCGCGGAAATATTGGAAATGAGCGTGGCGGAGGCGTATGTTTTTTTTGCGGTGATTCCCGAAATCGCCCGCCGGCTCAAGACGATGGCGGAAGTTGGTTTGGGCTATTTACGCCTTGGGCAGGCGGCAACGAGTTTCTCCGGCGGTGAGGCGCAACGGGTGAAGCTCGCTGCCGAGTTGGGGCGTGCGCGCATGGACCACACGCTCTATATCCTCGACGAGCCGACCACCGGCCTGCATATGGAGGACGTGCGTTTTTTACTTGAGTTGTTACAGCGCTTGGTTGACGAGGGCAATACGGTGGTCGTCGTCGAACACCATATCGAATTTATAGCCGCCGCCGATTGGGTGATCGACGTGGGGCCAGAGGGCGGCGTTGCTGGCGGGCAGATCGTCGCCTGCGGCCGCCCGGCGGAAATAGCCGACGTTGCCGGCTCTTATACCGGCGCGTATTTGCAACAGCATTTTGCAACATTGGGCTGAGTTGCTTGCGAAATAATTAACCGGGGAGTCGAATGAGATGTTCGATTTGCAAAAAATACAGGACCATATGCGGGCGGAGGGGCTCGGGGCTTGGTTGGTCTACGATTTTCGCGGTTCCAATCCAGTCTTCTGGCAGTTGTTGCGGGAACGCCGGCAGACGACCCGGCGCGTCTTCCTGGTGATTCCAGCGACCGGCGTACCGCGTTTGATCGGTTCGATGGTAGAGCCGGAGGCGCTGGCGGGTTTGGGGGTTGATATCATTCTCTACGCGAGTTGGGTGCAGATGGAAACCTTATTGCGCGACGCGGTGGCGGGGCATGCCCGGGTCGCGATGGAATATTCGCCGGGCGGTGCGTTGCCGATCATGTCCTGGGTCGACGGCGGCACGTTGGAATTGGTGCGATCCCTGGGGCCGGAGGTGGTTTCCTCCGCCGACCTGTGCCAGGTCGCGCTGGCGGTATGGAGTGCTGATGCGCTGGCTGCGCACCGCGACGCCTGTCGGCAAGTCGCCGAGGTCAAGGACGCGGCCTTCGAATATATCCGCTATGGTCTGGCCAATCACACCGCGGTCAGCGAGTTCGGGGTGCAGGAGTTTATCCGTGCCGAATTCGCGCGACGCGGTCTCGACATGGACCATCCGGCGATTGTCGGCGTTAACCAGAATAGCGGCAACCCGCATTATAGCCCGAGCGAGAAGGAATCGGTGCCGATCCAACAGGGCGACTGGGTTCTGATTGATCTTTGGGCTCGTCATCCAGGAGAGCAGCATGTATTTGGCGATATAACCTGGGTGGGCTTCGCCGGTTCCCGCGTGCCCGAGTCCCAAGCCGCGGTTTTTACCGTGGTCCGTGAGGCGCGCGATCGGGTCGTGGAGCGGCTGGTCGAAGCCTGGCATGGGGGCGAGGAGTTACAGGGGTGGCAGCTCGATCGGGTGGCGC
>Ga0302118_10001436_pt1 | contig 11852 bp, 13 predicted proteins | sample AG5_331_MG_FD_203126 | JGI IMG/M metagenome (GOLD analysis project Ga0302118, IMG submission 203126) | Marine microbial communities from Western Arctic Ocean, Canada - AG5_33.1 | ecosystem: Environmental > Aquatic > Marine > Oceanic | place: Canada: Western Arctic Ocean | collected 2017-10-01 | reverse complement strand
GCGGCAAGCTTTCGGCCCGGGAAATCGACACCAACAACGACGGGCTTCCGGACATCTGGGAGCGGTACCAGAGCGGGCGCCAGGTGGAACGCAACTTGGACCGCGACTACAACGGTACCCCCGATGCGTTCTACGAGTTCGAAGGCAAGTACCTTGCGCGCGAACGTCACGACGCCGACAACGACGGCAAAGTCGACCTGTGGATCAAGTACAAGGCCGGACGTCGCGCGTCGGCAGAAGAAGACCGAGACCGCGATGGCCGGGTGGACAGCTGGACCCGCTATGCCTTCGTTGGCGGCCGCGAAGCCATCACTCACATCGAACTCGACAAGTCGGGCCGGGGCTTCGCGGACACCTTCGAGTCGTTTGAAGCCAACAATGGCAAGAGCACGATCGCGCGCCGCGAAGAAGATCTCGACGGCGACGGCGAGATCGACATCGTTTCGATCTACCGACACGGCAAACTCATACGCCGCGAAATCCTCAAGCCCGAAGTCGTGAACCTCTAAGCACGAGCGCCGACGACGACGGCTACTCGTCTTCGCCGTCGTCCTCTTCCGCTTCGATCGTAATCACGCCCTTCTGGCGTTCGCGGAACGCTTCGATGCGTTTGCGTTCGAGCATCAGCATCATTTTCTTGTTGCGATCGCGGACGCGCTCGAGCTCGACGACGAGTTCGTTTTCGGTGAGACCCGACTGCTCGAAATCAACGTTGAGCGACACACTGTTTTCGCCGCCATCTGACGCCAACACCGTCACCTGCACGGTGTTTCTGCCCGTACCTACGGGAACAAAGCCCGAAAACGAGCCGTCCGGCGAAAGGTGAACGTCGTAGGAAATATCGTTGGTCGTGAGGTTCGTGATCACCACGTCCTCGATATTGGCGAACGACACGCTGCGCAAGAAAGCGAGAATTTCGCCGGGGTTGCGAACGGGCGTGTAGACGCCGCCGGTAAGTCGTGCCATTTCGGTCGTCGCCACGGGGGATTCGAGGGCATAGCGGCCGAGCGCGAAGCTGTTGATCGTGAGACCCGCCTTGCGAGCCAGCCGTGCAGCGTTAAGGGCTTCTTCAGTGTCTTCGGCGTCCGGGGTGTCACCGCGCCCGTAGGGGAACGTCGGAACGCCGTCGGTCAAGAATTGCAGCATGCGTCGCGCGCGCGGTCGAGCCTCGCTCTTGCTTCCGGTGAGCCCAACCAACTCAACCACCGCGAGGCGAATCGCCGCCGCAAAGTTGGTCGCACCGTGTGAACCTTCGCGGTGAATCTCGTCGAGCTCTTCTTTGGCCGCATTAAAGTCGTCCGTCATCGCGACGCGAAGTTGGGCGTCCTTCTGGTTTGGGGACGCGCGTTCCCCGGTCTCCAAATCGACTTCACCTGAAAACGTCAGGACGCCGACGCGGCTGCGCCCGGCCGTGAGTGAATCAATCAACATACGAGCGGCCTGAATCTCGGCGCTCAAGATGCTGTCGTCCGGGTCACTGCAGACGACGTCTTCGTGGTACGTGCCCGGCGCGATCAATTCTTCGTGAGGGTTGAAACCAACGTCACCGTCTTCGTCGACGTCGATGCCACTGGGAAAGCGTGTCGACTTGGAGACGTCGATTGCAATCATCACATCAAAGTCGAGGGGGTCTTGGACGCCCGATCGCGCAATGCCGCGGATGGCCGCAACGTGCACTCGGTTGCGCACGATCTCACCGGCCGTAGGCGACGAGATGTCGATCGCGACCGCGGCGACCTCGCTTTCAGATTCACCCGTCGCCGCCGAAGCGTTCAACGCAAACGAAGCGACCCACAGCAATGCCGCAGCGGCGATCGCCGCGGGCTGCGCGAAATTACGATGGAAGGTAAACGGCACCGTGCACGGCTCCTGACGCGAACTTGGGTGGCTACGGTGCAGACGGACAACACCGGGGGAAATATCATTCGGGAATGCGTTGGGTATGGATGGAGAATGGACCCGCGCCTCGCCCACACACTTGCACTGGGTCCAAATTTTACGCCGGAAGTCTATCAGAAAGACGATCGGGTCGATCTCATAAACCCCGTCCGAGGGTGAACCCGGGGGTTCAACTTATTCTGCGGGCATCGCGGGAACAGGTTCGTCACGGCCCGCCTTCAAGGGCGCCTCCACAAACCGGTCAATCTTCCCCAACTTTGACGCAGTTCGAAGAAGGACTTCGAGGGTCACGTTGCCGACCGCATCAAACCCCGCGGTCAGGCGCCGCGGCTTGGCTGCGGGGTCGGCCTCCCGAGATTTTATAGGTTCGCGCGAGTTTCCCAGCGCGATCGTCGCCCGTAGCGGCGCCTGGGCGAGGGTGCCTCGCCCGGTACGGGTCAAGCCGTAGTGACTGGAGGAGGGAAACACGTCATCAAAACCTTGATCATGCGCAACTTCCCAAAAGATCTCCCTGTAGATTCGGGGAGAATTGATATCTCGAACAATCGGTTGGTCGCGATGCCCCACGTTCCCGAACACAATGGCTGCGCGAATTCGCGAAAGTTCGTCGCTCCGTGTCCATTCGTCGACGAGGCTTTGAGTACCGGGGTGCACGGCTGAAGCTAATGATGAGGACGTCACCCGATCGAGCGCGTCTCCGTCTATCCACGCGAGCCAGATCGTGTACTCGGGAACAGGCCGCTTGTGCAGTGCGTGGGCGAGTTCGAGCAGCAGCGCGGGACCCGACGCGTTTTGGTCCATTCGGAGCGGTGTTTCTGTTGAGGCCGGAGAGGTGTCGTAGTGCGCTGCAAGCAGCAGCACATCGCGAGACCGGCCGGGGATCTCCGCAATAAAATGAGTGAGGTCGAACGCTTCGCCGCCGGCGTCCGTGGCTTGACTCGCGAGCTCACGAGATGCGACACCTAGGGTCTCAAGGGACGCTGCGAGGTAGTCCCGGCTACGCTGCGAACCCTCGCTACCGGCGTTTCGCGGACCGAGTCGATTGAGTGCGCGCATGTGATTCCAGGCCTTCTGGCCAGAGAAGTCCAACGGCAATGACGAAGCCGCAGAGGAGGTTGAGGAAGAGGCATCCGCAGTCGTCAGCGCCTCTTCTAAGTCGGCCGAAGGCGCGGGGCTGCTGGTCTGACACGCAAGCGGGGCCGCACTCACGAGCATAAAAAACAGCCCAACCAGGCAGCGACGTACCGAATGGAGCTTTGTCTTCAACTTGTCGCGACTCGTCATAAATTATTTTTTCACGCCATCGGCCATGATGCACACATACTGCCGGTCATCGGGTACTCGAGTCGAGGGTCGTCGCGCTGCATGCAGCACAAATGATCGCGAACGGTCGATGCCGTAGCCTGAACGAATCAATTTCGTGAAAGGCCGCGGGCTTGAACCAGCGAAAAAACTCGACTTCTTGTGCCATTTTTGAAGATTTACAATTTTCCTAACTTCTCGGTACTCATATCTGACACTTTCGGCTTTTTCCGACCACATCATTAATAGGCGTCCCGTCCTCGCGGGACTCTTCAGAAGTGGGAGGCAGGGCTACACCCCTGTGGGCCCTGCCTCCTTCACCTCTGAACCCCATTTCCCGGTCCCGGGAAGTACTCACCGTGTCACGAGTTTGCGGTACTGCGCTTACCGGCATCGATGGCGTCTGCGTCGAAGTCGAAGTGCGCATCAGTTCACAGTTGCCTCGCGTCGACATTGTCGGGTTGCCGGAAGCCGCGGTACGAGAAAGTGCAGCCCGAGTGCGCGCCGCCATTTCTTCGATCGGCGAAAAGTTTCCGGACCGTCGAGTCACGATCAACCTCGCTCCTGCAAACCTGAAGAAGAGCGGCGCGGGTCTAGACCTCCCGATTGCAGTCGGCATCCTCGCAGCGTCGGGCGCGATTGAAGCCGAAGCGATCGAAGGTCGCGTCTTCATTGCCGAGCTTGCCCTCGACGGGCGCTTGCGACCGGTGCGCGGCGCACTCGCCCAGGTGATCGCCGCGCGAGACAAAGGCTGCACCGCAGCTTTCGTTGCCGAGGAAAACGCCAACGAATCCGCGGTCGCACCCGGCATCGAGGTCTTCGGTGCAAACGATCTCGAACAAGTGATGGTCCATCTGCGCGAAGCGGTAATGATGTCCCCCCGAGTCCCGCCCGACTTCGACGATGCAGGTATCCATGCAGACATCCATGCAGACATCCATGCAGACATGGATACAGGCAAAAGCAGACTTTGCTTGAGCGAGGTGAAAGGACAAGAAGGCGCGAAGCGTGCACTCGAGGTTGCCGCGGCGGGAGGGCACGCGCTGTTGCTCAGTGGGCCACCGGGTTCGGGCAAGACCATGCTCGCGCGACGCTTGCCCGGGCTGTTGCCTCCGATGTACATCGAAGAAGCCCTCGAAGTGACGCAGATCCAAGGATCGACACTTCAAGTCAACGCCGAACGGCCACTCATTCGCACGCGACCGTTTCGTTCGCCGCACCACACCGCGAGTTCCGCGGGCATGCTGGGGGGCGGTTCACCCGCGATGCCGGGGGAAGTCACTCTCGCGCACCGCGGCGTGTTGTTTCTCGACGAGTTGCCAGAGTTCGACCGCCGCACGTTGGAATCCCTGCGCGAGGTTCTGGAGGACCGCAAGGTGCGGCTCGCGCGTGCGGGCTTCTCTTGTGTTTTTCCAGCCCACTTTCAATTAATCGCCGCCGCGAATCCGTGTCCATGCGGCTGGTACCAGAGCGGTGTTCGCGACTGTCGCTGCGATGACAATACCATCGCGCGCTATCAGCAACGCGTATCGGGGCCGCTGCTCGACCGAATCGATCTGCATGTCACTGTGCCCGCACAACCGTGGAGCCAGCTCGAAGGCCCGGCGAATGGACCCACGAGTGCCGAAGTGCGCGAGCGCGTTCTCGACGCCCGCAAACGCCAGAACGACCGCGGTGTACGGTGCAACGCTGAGATCCCCGACGCGAAACTCGAGGTCCTGGTCGCCGCCACCCCCGAAGCCAACGCCTTGCTGGGCCGCGCGGTAGACCGCTTCAAGTTGTCGGCTCGCGCCGCCCGTCACGTGCTGCGATCGGCACGCACGATCGCCGACCTCGCCCAGATGCCGAAAGTCGAACCCGCGAGTATCGCAGAAGCATTGGCGACGCGGATCGAATCACGCACCCCTGCAATATGACATCAACGATGTGACTTTATCCAAACAGGGCATCCACACAGAACATCCATACAGAACAACCACACAGAACAACGCACAAGCAGGCGCAACAAAATGATTCGATCGGGTCCGCATGGCCGAGAATCGTCACTTGAGCGTCCCTAATTTGACACTTCGGCGTATCGTGACACCGCGGCGTGCTGGAGCAACTGGGCTAAGTACCTGAAACCAAACACGGTCGTCTTTTCTTTCAACTTTCCCTCGCGCTGGCATCAAAAATGCAACTCCCTTTCCAAACGGAGATGCATCGATCATGGCCGAAGCAAGTTGCGCGGAAATTCCCGAAAGATGCCAGGCCTTGAGCCTGGACCTATTCGACGATCTTCCAGAAAGCGTGACCCTGCTCGAACTCGTCTATGCCATCAGCGCCATCAGCAACGACGAGGACATCGTGGTCGACACGGTGGTCGCCGTGCTCGCACTCGGCCGTGTACAGCTACGAGGAAATTTTCGTGGCACACCGACTTCAGAGATGATCCCCTAAACGCCGGTACGAGGCGTCTCCACTTCCGATAAATTCGAGCTAGCCTTGCGGCCGCGACTCGGGCTTCCTTGCGTCCGGTCCGCCAACTAAACCAACTACGCCAACTACGCCAACTACGCCAACTAAACCAACTAAACCAACTACGCCAACTACGCCGGCCAACGAAGCCGCACTACGCCGTACAACGCTCCACCTTGCAGACGCCACACACTGCAAATGAGAAGGGAAGCTCAACCATGTCCACGAAGGGCATCATCCTCGCCGGCGGTTCTGGCTCGCGGCTGCATCCGATCACCATCGGTGTGAGCAAGCAGCTGCTTCCCATCTACGACAAGCCCATGATCTATTACCCGCTGTCCACGCTAATGCTGTCCGGGATTCGCGAGATTCTCATCATCACAACGCCGCACGACCAAGCTGGGTTTCAGCGCCTGCTCGGGGACGGCAGCCAGGCGGGGCTCGAGATCACCTACGCGGTGCAGGAATCGCCGGACGGGCTCGCCCAAGCGTTCATCATTGGCGAAGAGTTCATCGGGAACGACTCCGTGGCGCTCGCCCTCGGTGACAACATTTTTTACGGCCACGGTCTCGTCGAAGCCCTGCTTCGTGCCGCCAAGCGAGACGAGGGTGCCACGGTCTTTGGCTATTGGGTGAGCGATCCCGAACGCTATGGCGTGGTTGAATTCGACGACGATGGCCTTGCCCTCGAAATCGTCGAGAAGCCGGAAGACCCGCGCTCCAACTACGCGGTGGTCGGCTTGTACTTTTACGACAACTCTGTGGTCGAGCGCGCAAAGAACCTCAAACCCTCGCCGCGGGGTGAACTCGAGATCACCGACCTCAACATGAAGTTTCTCGAAACCAAAGAACTCCAGGTCGAAGTTCTCGGGCGCGGCATCGCGTGGCTCGACACCGGCACCTACGAATCGCTCCAGCAAGCATCGTCGTTCATCCAGACCATTCAGGAGCGACAGGGCTTGAAGGTCGCCTGTATAGAAGAGATCGCCTTTCGCCAGGGGAACATCACACGCGACGAACTGATCGCCCGGGGCGAAGCGCTCAAGAAGAACAGCTACGGCGAGTATCTGCTGCAACTCGCCAAGGAATCTGGGTAGCCTCATGGACTTTCACGCAACCGACCTACCCGGTGTGATCCTGGTCGAACCGACCGTTCATCGCGACGACCGCGGCTACTTCCTCGAGACCTACCACGCAGAACGCTACCGCGAGGGCGGAATCGACGCGGACTTCGTGCAGGACAACCAGTCGCGCAGTAACTACGGGACGCTGCGCGGTCTCCACATGCAAACCAACCGCCCGCAGGACAAGTTGGTACGGGTGTTGTCGGGCGAAATCTACGATGTGGCTGTGGACGTTCGCCGCGGCTCGCCACACTACGGCAAAGCCTTCGGCGCGACGCTTTCGGCGGAGAACTTCCGCCAGCTCTTCGTACCCAAGGGCTTCGTACACGGCTTTGTGGTGACGAGCGAGATGGCCGAGATCGAGTACAAATGCAGTGACTTTTACGATTCGGGCGGTGAGCTTTCGGTGGCGTGGGACGACCCAGAGCTCGGCATCTCATGGCCGGTCGCAGACCCACAACTGTCCGCTAAAGACGTTGCAGCCCTGCCACTAAGTGAAATCGACCCGCAGCTGCTTCCAGAGTACAAAGGCTAGACGCGCGGCGGCAGGCGGAGCACGTTCTCAAAAGTCTTCTTCGACTTCGAGCGTCTCGACGTCCTTGGCGATGACCTTGTAGACCCCGCCGCAGTACCCGCAAAAGACTTCCTCACCAACCCGTTCGTCACCCTCAATCAGCAATTCGCTATCGCAGGTGGGGCAGGATACTTGGGTAGCCATGGAGGGGGATCGGGTTTTCCGCAACGCGACTTAACAGCTTCCCGGTTCCCTTTTGGGAAGTACTTCGATCGCCCACGAAAAGATCGACCCCCTACCCATCATCAATCGGAAAGTCACCATCAATACGCGGCGTCGCTTGTATTCTAATCATTGCACCCGGTGTAAACGATCCGGTGAGCAGCGATCGGCGCCTTGGATCATTTGGCTACGAAGGGTTGTCGCAATTCGAGCAGTGACCGTAAAGCTCGTGGCGATGGCGCAAAACTTTGAAGCCATACTCGACGGCAATCTTCTCTTGGGTGTCTTCGATGAGTTCTGATTTGAACTCGATGATCTTGCCGCATTTCAGACATACGAGATGATCGTGGTGCGCGTGCTCGATTTCGTATCGCGTCAGACCGTCGTCAAAGCGCCTTTCCTGAGCGAGACCTGCGTCCACGAGCAACTTCAACGTCCGGTAGACCGTCGTGTACCCAACATTGGGGGACTCTTTCCGGACTTCCTGGTAGAGCTGCTCGGCGCTCACGTGTTCCTCGCTTTCGAGGAACGTAATGAGGATCGCGTCGCGTTGCCTCGTGTGCTTGAGCCCCATCCCGTCGAGATAATCTGCCAGAGCCGTGAGTTCGGTTTCAAATTTCATGGGAGGGCGGATTACCTTCGATTCCTGGAGCGGTCTTGGGGCAGGCTAGGCGAGCTTTGCGAGAATGTCTTCGGCGACTTCGGCGATATCGTTGTTAAAGTCCTGGGAAAGCACGCGAACCTGGCTCTGCACGCCCTTGCTGAATTCTGCGTCGCCTTCACCAGCCAACAGCAGCATCGTTTCAAGCGCTTCGACGACGAGCGGCGCCTCCTGCGAGTCGAGAAAGATGGAGAGCAACGCGATTTCTCGGGGCATCCCAAGTTCTTCGCGAAAAGTCCGACACACCTCGGCGAGTTCTGGCGTGCCGTGGGAATCGCGGAGGCGTTTTACGAGCGCTTCGGCTTCTTCGCTGCGGCCGCTGGCCGTGAAGAGACTGTCGAGTTCTTTCACGTAGGACTTCGTCGCCTGGTTGGCGCGCGCCGCTTCGAGTTCCTTCCAACTGGGCTTTTGGTCATCGTTCATGTCACGAACCTCCCAAGAACCGGGTTGCATCGGCTTGTCGCTGGTCTTCGGCCGCCGCACGCGCGGCTGCCAAGTTCTTAGTCGCTGCAGTATTTTCGCAGTCGAGCAAAACCGCCTGCTCAAATGCTGCCAAGGCTTTGGTGGACTGTCCAGCGACGACGTAGGCTAAGCCGAGATGGTTTTGAATCTCGCTCGCTGCAGGCTGGAGACGACTCGCTTCGCGGAGCTGCGCGACCGCCCGCTCGCCATCACCGGCGTTCAACGCTTGGGTTCCCGATTGATACAGCTGCGCTGCGCGCATGCTCGCACAGCCAAGCCACCCTGAGAGGGCAGCGAGCAAAACGAACCCTGCGATGGCGACCGGCTTTTGTTTCATGTTGGAGACCCGTTGTTGCCCGGACGATCGGCGGTACGCAGCGGCGGCGGAAGGGCGTGGAAGTAGCGAGAACCCTGTCAGCATAGACCATCTTCGCTCGAAACCCGCCCAGACGATTGCCTCCACGGCGCTCCCGTGTTAAAGGTCAGACTCCAGCGGGGGATTCAAATGATAAGCATCCAAATAGAGCTCCGTCGAAACCCCAATCGACGCTTAATGCGCACCGTCTAGTTTGCGCGCGGCACCTCTCACTTATCACCTCTCGCTTATCACATTCGCCTAGCCCGCTAGTTCCACTCCAGCAGGCTCGCCGATCAAGTCCCAGGTCCCAGGACTTCGGATCAGTCTGAGTCGCGCGCAATTGCGACTTCGACAAAGCACGCGTTGTCACACCTGGAGCCACCGGCATGATCCATTCGAGCGACCCCGAGCAAAAGCCCATACGCGACGACCACCCGCGCACTTCATCTGTTGAACGGGGTGGTGTGCGGGAAGTCCTCATCCTCGCGATCCCCGTCGTGTTGACCCACATCTCCATCACCGGGATGCAGATCGTCGACAGCGTAATGGTTGGCCAGCTTGGTTCACCGCAACTCGCAAGCGTGGGCTTCGGCGGAGTGTGGTTGTGGACGCTGGTCTCTTTGTTCGTCGGGACCACGACGTGCGTGCAGACCTTCGTGTCTCAACACTTCGGCTCGGGAAACCATACTGCGTGTGGCGCATGGGCGTGGCAAGGGTTGTACGCCATTGTGCCGGTGTCGCTTTTGCTTGGAGTTGGTCTCTTCGCCGGTTCCGGCGCGCTCATCACCTGGCTAGAACCCGACGCTTCGATCACACCCTTTGCGATCGACTATCTCACCACGCGCGGCTACGGCGTGCCCGGGTTGGTTGCGGCCGTCACATTGAGCTCGTTCTTTCGCGGCTTCGGCGACACCCGAACGCCGCTTTACGCGACCGTCTTCGCCAACTTGGTCAACGTAGTGCTCGACTACGGGCTCATCTTCGGCAAGTTGGGGCTCCCCGAACTTGGCGTCGCGGGTGCCGGCATCGCAACTTCGATCGCAGAATGGACAAACTTCTTTGTGTTGTTTTTCTTCTTTCGAAGCAAAGCACTCATGCGCGCCTTTGGGACTCAGTTCATCCGGCCGAATCGCGAACAGATGCGTCGCTTGCTTCGCACCGGATTACCGGTCGGTGCTCAGTGGTGGCTCGAGATGGCATCGTTCGCGATTTTTCTCACCCTCGTTGCCCGCATGGGTGACGCACCGATGGCGGCGAGCCAAGCCTTCATTTCATTGCTTTCGATCTCATTCATGCAGGCACAGGGGCTCGGAATCGCGGTTACAACACTGGTCGGCCAATACATCGGTGCGCGTGACTTTGACGCCGCAGAGCGAAGTTTTTATTCAGGCATTCGTCTTTGCTTGATCATTGCTGGCGTTGTTGGCGCGATGCTCGTGCTGATCCCAGAGCCCTTGCTTGGGCTCTACAGTGACGATCCTCGTGTGCTCGCTTTAGCTCGGCCCCTCATGATGGTGGGCGCCGTGTTTCAGATCTTTGACGCCCTCGCGATCATCGCCGACGGAGGCTTGCGAGGCGCGGGCGACACGCGCTGGCCCATGATTGCGCGCTTCCTGCTTTCGTGGTGTCTCTTCCTACCGGCCGCGTACTTTTTGGGCGTGGTACTCGAAGGTGGGCTCACCTGGGCATGGGGCGGTGGTGTGATCTACATCGTGGCGTTGACATGGATCTTGCTCGCACGCTTTCGCAGCGGACGTTGGAAGTACATCACGATTTAGCAGGCGGGGCGCTTCGGCGCGTTTAACCGGCGGTGATGCGAAGCGGCAGGTGCACCCGTGCGACGACGGGCAGGTGGTCCGACGCGCGGCGCGCCGAAGGTGTGTTGTGGGAATACACTTCCTTCACTTCGGCGTTCATCGAATAGATGCGGTCGAGGGCGAGCACGGGTCGTGGCGCAGGAAAGGACGCGGGCCAGTTGTGGTTGTCGTGGCGCGAAAACTCGTCGTCGAGGGTTCGAGTCGCTTTGCATTTTCGCCACGCATTCATGTCGCCCAGCAAGACGGACGTTCCTGCGTTGAGTTCGGGGTGATGCAAGAGCGATTGGACCTGGCGCGTGCGCGTCCGGTCAACCAGCGAAAGGTGTGTGGCGATCGCGGTCAAGCTGCAATCGGCGTCGCCGAAGTGCGCCGCAAGCACGCCTCGCTTTTCGATACGAGAATGGGATATGTCGAGCACCGAACAACTTTCGATCGGGAAGCGTGAGAGAATCGCGTTGCCGAGTTCACCGCGTTTGTGGACCCGGGTCGTTGCAAAAACAAAGTTCAGTTTCAGCGCGCTGCAAAGCGCTTCGAGAGGATCATCGGCGCCCGTCGGGCGCAGTACTTCCTGCAGTGCGATGACGTCAGCATCGAGTTCGCTGATCACGAACCCCGCGCGTGCAGGGTCGGGAGCGCCACGGCCATTCACCCCGGTCCAGCGGTGAACGTTATACGTTGCAACCGTCGTTTCCTGGCCAAGCCGCGCACCAGGGTCCATACCTTCCGCCGTGAAAATCGAAAGCGGAGGCAACTCGCGTTGGCTCTTGGCCAGTCGTTTGGCGCGGCCACGAGCGAGCGCCTTGGCGAGCCCGCCTTTCTTCCGCGGCTTGCGCGGCGTCTTCTTGTTCGCGGCTGCTTTTTTTCGTCGAATCGCCAAACTTACTCTCCGGATTTCGGGGCGAACCCTGCCTCAATTGACACCACAAGTCTGCAACTGGGGCCCCTTCTTATCGGAGAATCGAAGCGGTTCCCAATCACAATGCTGATCGGTAGCGACTTCTACACATAGAAGGTTCTCAAAACCAGACGGCCAAAT
>Ga0302118_10001434_pt1 | contig 11857 bp, 9 predicted proteins | sample AG5_331_MG_FD_203126 | JGI IMG/M metagenome (GOLD analysis project Ga0302118, IMG submission 203126) | Marine microbial communities from Western Arctic Ocean, Canada - AG5_33.1 | ecosystem: Environmental > Aquatic > Marine > Oceanic | place: Canada: Western Arctic Ocean | collected 2017-10-01 | reverse complement strand
TTAATTTCCACGAATTGTGCAACACTTTCATCGCCTTTAAAACAAGCCACTCGTAGCGATTCAATATAATGAGAAAGGCTGTGCTTTCCAGAGCCATGAGTGCCTGTTGCAGTGGCACCAGCAATGGTTTGCTCGGTAATTAAACCCAAGGACGGGATGGTTAAACCTTGTTTATTCAATATCTTTAATAGATGCTTTATTTGGCAACCAGCACCGACCTTAACGCGTATTTCATTTTCATACTGAAAAACTTCAACACGATTGAAATGGCGCATATCAATAAGTACATCGTCAGTCTTGACTAAGTTACTCCAAGAATGCAGCGAGCCAACGACTCGAATCTTTGTATCTTTATGGCGCTGAAGAATGTCAAGCAAAGCGATTTCACTGTTAGGCGAATAAAAATGCTTCGGTGTAAAGATTAAATTTCGTCCGAAATTCTGTATTAATTTAGCTGGCTTCATTGAGTAATGCAATGGTTTTATTGTGCGTCAATTCGTGGAATCATACCAGTGTTATATAGCAATAAACTCTGCATAGTGAAGTATAAATTAGTGAGTAAATCATTCAACCATGAACGATCAAGCCTAATATTAAAATCGAGACATTTAATCAATATTTAAAATTTATCAGATAAATTAATTTCTACTTTATTTGTGTATTAATGAACTCATCGACAAGTTGATGGGTTAAGATAGCGCCTTCATTTTAAAACGAAAAAAATAAAGGAGAGAAAAATGGATTTTGATGTTAATTTAGTTGCTCCAGCACTTGGTGTGTTTGGTCTGCTTATCGTAATCGTTATCTACCAATGGATTAGAAAACAACCTGGTGGTAGTGGTAAAGTACAAAAAATTGGCGAGCAAATTCGCATTGGCTCATCTGTTTTTATGGCGCGCGAATACAAAATGCTCAGCATGTTTTCTGCAGTTCTATTAGTATTAATGTATGTATTCCTAGGCTGGATGAGTGCACTTTGCTTTGTTGTTGGTGCTGTCACTTCTGCAACAGCGGGCTACATCGGCATGAACACAGCAACCATTGCTAATGTTAGAACCACACAAGCTGCACACGACCAAGGTAGTGCTGCTGCACTTAAAGTTGCCTTCTTTGGCGGCTCTGTGATGGGTCTGTCGGTTGCTGCTCTCGGCCTTTTGGGTTTAGGCGGTTTATACTTCTTCTTCGGCGAAACACACTCAGAAGCACTGCATGGTTTTGCAATGGGCGCTTCTGTGGTTGCACTTTTCTCTCGTGTTGGTGGCGGTATCTTTACTAAAAGTGCGGACGTAGGCGCTGACCTAGTTGGCAAATTAGAGGCTGGCATTCCAGAAGATGATCCGCGCAATCCTGGTGTTATTGCAGACAACGTTGGAGACAACGTAGGCGATATTGCTGGTATGGGTTCTGATATTTTTGAATCTTACTGTGGCTCAATGATTGCAACCATTGCAATTGCGTCAACTTTATCAACAATTGCACTTGATAAGCTGGGTGGCAATCAATCCGAGCTGATGTTTCTACCGTTGGCACTTGCTTCACTTGGTTTAATTTGCTCAATTATCGGCATCCTTGTGGTGAAAATGTCTTCAAACAAATCACCTGAATCTGCGCTCAGAACTGGCACGATTGGTTCGGCTGTTTTATTTATTATTACTTCATATTTCCTCATCGACAAGCTTGATGTTTCAACGGATATTTGGGCTGCGGTACTGATGGGCAGTGTCGGCGGCATTATCATTGGTCTAGTGACAGAATACTATACTGCTGGAAAACCAATTAGAGATATTGCTGCTGCAGGTGAAACAGGTGCTGCAACCGTTATGATTAAGGGTTTAGCAATCGGAATGCAATCTGTTGTTATTCCAGTGTTAATGATCTGTGTGATTATTTATGTTGCTAATTTGTATGTTGGCTTATACGGTGTTGGTATTGCTGCAATTGGTATGCTGGCAACTGTGGGCATGACAATGGCAATCGACGCTTACGGCCCTATTGCTGACAATGCTGGTGGTATCGCTGAAATGGCTGGTCTCGGTGAAGATACTCGTAAAATTACTGATTCGCTAGACGAACTTGGAAATACAACTGCAGCAATCGGCAAAGGTTTTGCGATTGGCGCGGCGGCACTTGCAGCCCTTGCAATTATTACTGCTTACGTTGAAACAGTTAGTGCAAATATAGATGGCTTCATACTCGAGTTAAACAGTGCTGAAGTTCTTATCGGTTTGTTTATTGGTGGCACGATCCCATTCTTAATTTCTGCAATCACAATGACAGCAGTTGGTGACTCCGCGTTTGAAATGATTAAAGAGATCAGAAGACAATTTCGCGAGATTCCTGGCTTGCTGGAGGGCACCGCAGAACCAGATACAGCCAAATGCGTTGATATTGCAACAACTGCAGCTCTTAAGAAAATGATTCTTCCAGGTGTTATAGCTGTTTCTGCACCCGTTGTTGTGGGTTTTGGTATTGGTCCAACGGCTCTGGGTGGTATGCTTGGTGGCGCTTTGTTGGGTTGTGTTCTTATGGCACTGATGATGGCAAACGCTGGTGGTGCTTGGGACAATGCTAAGAAGTATGTTGAAAAAGGTAACTTTGGTGGCAAAGGAACTGACACTCATGCGGCAACTGTTGTTGGCGATACAGTAGGTGACCCGTTTAAAGACACATCTGGCCCAGCCATGAACATTCTTATCAATGTGATGGCTATTGTAAGTTTGGTAATCGCGCCTCTTTTGTAATTCTATCCCCTCCAGTCTTGCTTTTTAGTGGGGCTGGAGCACTCGATCAAAAAAAACTGGATAAAATTGGTTTACGCTCTTTCAAAGAAGAGTGTCCGTAATTAGTAACGCCAGAATGCCTTATGAAATAAGGCAATGAGAGTCAATACCTCTAGACGCCCAAATAGCATTGAGGCACTGAGAATCCATTGAGAGCTACCGTTAAGAGAACCGTAATTCTGTGCAACCTCGCCCAACCCTGGTCCTAAATTATTCATTGTAGCAGCTGTTGCAGAAAAAGAACTGACTTGATCCATACCAGTAAACATTAATAAGATCAAAATCAAAAGGAAGGAAATAGCATAGAGAGAAAAGAAGCCCAATACAGAAATTAGGGTTTTTTGAGCAACAGTTGAATGATTCAACTTAACGTTAATCTGGGCATTTGGGTGAATAAACTGCTTAATTTCCTTCATGCCCAATCTAAACATCAACAACACCCTAACCACTTTCATACCACCGCCAGTGGATCCCACACAAGCGCCAATAAAGCTCACCAAAATCAAAAAAACTGGTATTGCGCTGGGCCACTGGCTAAAGTTTTGAGAGGTAAAACCAGTTGTGGTTGCCATCGAGATTGTTTGAAATAAACCATGCCTTAAACCAACCCAAAAATTTTGATACTCATTATTAAGATTGAGCACACTCATAACAATAGCCGAAGCTAAGAGTAACACAACAAGGTAAGCTTTAAATTCTGAATCTTTCCAATAGTCAACGAGAGAGCGGTTACTCCACGCAACAAAATGCAATGAGAAATTAATACCCGCTAAAAACATAAACACAATTGCCACTGCTTCAACGGCGCCAGAATTAAAATAACCTATAGAAGCATCATGGGTTGAAAAGCCACCAATAGCCACAGTAGAAAAGCTATGGCTGATTGCATCGAACACATCCATACCAGATAGAAAATAAGCCAAGGCGCATAGAATTGTCAAAGAGACGTAAATCTTCCATAGGGCAATTGCAGTTTGTCTAAGCTTTGGTGTTAAACGGTCTTTTGAAATACCACCAGATTCTGCATGATAAAGCTCCATACCACCAACTCCAAGTAATGGCAAAATGGCAACTGCTAAAACGATAATACCCATACCACCTAGCCACTGTAGTTGTTGACGGTAATACAAAATGGATTTTGGTAGTTCGTCTAAATTCGTTAAAACGGTTGCACCTGTCGTTGTAAGCCCAGACATTGACTCAAAAAAAGCCGCCGAGAAGTCTAAATCAGGAATGGTGCTTGTTAGTAGAAATGGTAGGGTTGCAAACAGAGAAAGCACGGCCCAGAAACACACAACAATTAATACGCCTTCTCTGAGTCGAAAGTCTTGTTTCACAGACATAAAAGGGTACCACATGAAAAATCCACCAGCCAGCGTTATACCGAAAGACAGTGAAAATGTTCCAAACTCTTTTCCTTCAGCGCTGAAATAGTCAATCAGAATTGGCGGGATCTGAGTAAAGCTGAATACCATCAGTAATATTCCGATGGTTTTAAAAACGACGCTTAATTGCATTTTGAATGACCAGTAAAGAGACTCATATTTTGTTAATCATCTTCAGAAAATAAGGACTCAACCTGATGAATTTTTCTAACATCAGTCAGCATGATAAGGACATGGTCACCTTGTTCGATTACTAGGTTTTTAGATGCCATTAATAAATCGCTGTCTCGAACAATTGCACCAATAACAACGCCTTCGGGTAAATCCAAGTCTTTAATTTGTTTACCAACCACCTTAGAGCGACCTTTATCATTATGAACAACAATTTCAATCGCCTCTGCCTTGCCATGCTGTAGAGAATGTACTTTCATCGTATCACCCTTTCTAAGGTGTGAAAGAATATCGCTCACAGTGATTTGATCGGGAGATACAATCATGTCAACCTCATCACTTTGTTCAGCCAATGAAGCATAAACATCACGCTTTATTAGGGCGATTGTTTTATGCGCACCAAGTCGTTTTGCTAAAATTGAGACAATAACATTTACCTCATCCGAATCCGTTAAAGCGAGAAATAGGTCGGTATTTTCAATTCCCTCTTCAAGCAACAACTCCTCATCAGAAGCACTACCCTGCAGAACTAACGTGTGGTTTAGCTGATCAGCAAGCAATCTCGCCCTCTCTTCATTAAGTTCAATAAGGCGAATATTATGTGTTTTTTCTAATAATTTAGCCACACTGAATCCAATGTTACCACCGCCTGCAATAAAGATTTTTTGATAACCCCTATCGACGCGTCGAAACTCCTTTAATGCCTTTGAGACGTGTTTCTTTTTTGCGATGAAATAAACATTATCGCCTTCGCGAATCACAGTGTCGCTATTTACCAATAAGGCCTTACCGTTACGATAAAGGCTAAAAATTCTCACTTTTGCATCTGGCAAATGTTGTTGTAGCTCTCTGATAGGTCTATTAACAATCGGCGTACCGACATAGGCTCGGGTTTCAATCAACTGAACCAGTCCATTTTCAAATTCAAATACTTCAGTGGCTCCAGGCTGATCAACAATGCCTTTAATATAGTCAGTAATTAAATTTTCTGGTGTAATTAGAAAATCAATAGGCACAGCTGAGTGTGAGAACAACTCAGGTCTGTGTAAGTATTCTTTTGTGCGTATTCTTGCAATTTTTGTATGAACGTCGTATAGCGTGAAAGCCATACGGCAAGCCACCATGTTGGATTCGTCCGACTTCATCACTGCAATCACCATATCCATGGCTTTAATGCCAGCTTTTTCGAGCACACTTGGATAAGCGCCATGACCGACGACAGTTTTAATGTCTAAGTGTCTTTGAAGTAATGTTAATTTATCTTCTTTTTGGTCAATAATGGTAAGGTCATTAGCGCTATCGGCACACAGGTATTTTGCAAGAGTTGAGCCAACTTGGCCTGCACCGAGGATTAGAATTTTCATCTTTTGTCAATTCCTAAGTCTTTTAGTTTTCGATATAAAGTAGTTCTCTCTAGGCCTGCTTTTTCTGCCACAACGGCTATATTATTATCGTGCAGAGCTAGATGGTGGAGAAGATATTGCTTTTCAAAAATGTTGCGCGCCTCTTTCAATTTAAGAGAAAAATCAATACCACTGACTTCTTGATTGGATTCAATGGGCGCTTGCCTAGTTAATATATTTCTAATAATCGGCAATAAGTCGTGCAAAGGTTTTTGCAAAAAATCAACAGCACCCAGTTTGAGCGCCCTTACAACGTCGCTTGTCTCGGCATGACCTGACATCATCACAATGGGTGTATCAAAACCAACACTAATCCACTCATCAAGAAGGGACATCCCATCTTGACCGGGCATCCAGACATCCATCAACACCAAATCAAATTCATTGCCAATAACCATTGTCTTAGCCTCAGAGGCACTGCTTGCTATAAGCGCATGATAGTTAACATCCTCAAGAATGTCCTTGATGATATTCGTATTTTCTTTCTCATCGTCAATAATTAAAATTCTACCGAGATAGCTGTCTTCATCCATTTCGACTCCTTGTGCCGTCAATTATACTAAATTCAATTGTTATTCTGGCGCCATGAGGTTCAATATTGCTTGCGTATATTTGACCTTCATGTTGCTCAATAATATTCTGAGAGATGGCAAGACCCAGCCCACTTCCCTTTTTCTTTGTAGTGACGTAAGGCTCAAAAGCTTGATCAACAATATCACCAGGAAAGCCGTTGCCATCATCAGTAACCGTAAGTCTAATGATATTTTCATTGACTCTATAACGCGTGCGAATAATAATATTTAATTTTTCTTTCTCTGCACTGGCTTCACATGCATTTTTAATTAAATTAATCATAACTCGTGAGATTCCATCGCCATCCAGTTGTAACTCTGGCAAATCACCACTTAAGTCAAGATCGATTCTAACCCCTTCTTGTGCGTCATATAAAGAAATAATCTTGTTGATCAACGCATTAAGTGATGAGGGTATCTTTTTGATTTCTGGTGTGTTAGCGTAGTTAGCAAATGCACTTACCATAGCGTCCATTGAGGCTACTTGGTCAATAATCGTGGCAGTTGTTTTATCGATTATTGCAGAATCTTTTGACTCAAGTTTGTCCAAGAATAGATTTCTTAATCGTTGGGCGGACAACAGTATTGGCGTTAAAGGGTTTTTGATTTCGTGTGCCATTCGCACTGCCACCTCACCCCAAGCTGCTTTTTTCTGGGCTCGATTTAACTTTGAAATATCATTAATCATGATGACATAACCCAAAGTTTTCCCATCAACATCAAGAGCGGCGCCTTGGCAGTAAATCAATCGGTATCTATCAGGCAATGTTAACTCAATTTCACCTGACCACTCTGTCAAACCCTTTTCAATGCTACTCTCAATATAGTTAAACAGTGGATGAAGATATTGATATATTTCAACAATACCAACATAAGACTTACCAATAAATAAATTTTCATTTTCGATTTGAAGTATCTTACCAATCACTGGATTAATCATTTGAATGGTCTTATCTGGATTTAAAGCGATGACTCCAAAAGAGTATTTTAAAATGGTTTCTAAATACAGATTGTGGGTATCTAAACCCTCTCTAGAGAGTTTGATTTGTTGACTCATTTCATTGAAATGATGGATCAAATCACGCATATCTTTATTTTTAGGATCGTGCTGTATCCTAACATCATAATTTCCTGCTGAAATTTCTCGAGTGGCTAAAGACAAATTATGCATTGGTCGCATTAATTGATCAATCATTCTCACAACAACCAATAATGCACTTAAAACCGCCAGAAGCACTGTAGACGAAAAATCAATCATAAAACGGGTTTTGATAATTGACGAGTTTAGCTCTAGACTCGCATCTTTTGCTGCATCTCGAAAGCGTGTCATTCTTTGGCTTAAACTGGTAATACTAGCATCCGCTGAGTAGTGAGCGATCAAAGTAAAGTTATCAGTCGAAGCGGTATAGCCCTCTTCAAGACAAATCTTTTCAGAAGAGAAGGAAGCCATCAATGCCATCTGTGCATCATAGAGTTTTAATTCACAGGCCCAATTGTCCGAAACAAGCAAATCCAACACTCTCTGCATTTTCATCTTCGACGATCGTGGCGCATCAAAATAATTAACCAGTTTAGCGGTATTAAGCGTTCTATCCAAATAATACTTAATGGCCATGTCATTAGTGTTTTTATAAAGTTCATCAACTTCACCCGCAACTGTAATATTGAACTTGTCAAATTGAGATTCAGCAGTGTTTAAATTATCTCGAATAGACTCAAACGAGAAAAAGTAGAAAGAGAGCACTGGAAGTATTACTAATACTGGGATGATCTTCACAAAAGACCAAGTAAACTTCGAACCGATAACATTTTGTTCAGTATTTTGCTTTAATCTGCGCATGTTAAGCACAATAAAGTAAAGCGCCACAAGGCTCATGACAACATTAAAACCAACCAACCACAAATACCACTGATCAATAAGTTCTGGCTTAAGACCCAAGTAAAACATCGCCAAAAAGGAGGCGAGAAAAACGACAATCCAAAACAAGGCTGGCGGTGATTTTTTTAGTAGCAGAGCCTGGTCTAGCAGCATAAATTAATGTTGGCTTTGAAATGTCTCGATTATCTCATAAATGAATTCTTACTAACGCAAGTTGTTGTTAAAATACGACAATTGACTTGATGCAACCATTTTGATTCAAACACAAGAACAATTGCTGAGCTACCTTGACTCTATCAAAGGTGAGAATTATCTCGGCATTGATACCGAGTTTCGTCGTATTGACACCTACTACCCCAAGCTCTGCCTTGTACAAATTTCAAGCGCTAATAGTATCGAATGTATCGATGTTCTTTCAATTCCAGACCTTGAGCCACTTTTTGAGAAACTCTATAATAAGGACACTGTTTGGATTGTTCATTCAGCTCGTCAAGATATCGAGGCTTTTTATCTTTTATCTGAAAGACTACCAAATACTTTGTTTGATACACAAATAGCTGCAGCTTTACTCAATCTACCGTTACAAGTTTCGTATCAAGCGCTGACAGAGCAATTTGAAGGTGTTTTCCTTGAAAAAGCACATACACGTTTTGATTGGACGAAGCGACCCTTACCAGACGATGTTATGGAGTACGCTCTTGATGATGTGCGCTACTTACTGCCCATCTATAAAAAGCTAAAAGCCAAACTAAAAACCACCAATAAGCTTGATTGGCTAATTGAGGAAACAAACGCTCTACTAAAATATGAGTTATATGACGCGCCAATTGATAATATTTTTCAGAAAATTAAAGGGATTTCTCGATTGAATGAACGATACCACACTCTAGCATTTCAACTATGTGCATGGCGTGAAAATACCGCCAGAAGAAAAAATAAGCCAAGAAAATGGATTATGTCGGATGAAAAATTGCTTGATTATGCTTGCAAAAAAATATTTTTATCATCGAAAAGTCAGGATAAATTTAACTGCTTTATAACTTCAACCGACATTATATTTAAACAAGATGCACCTACCAACAACCACAAACCTCTCAGTAATTTTGAAAAAGATAGCAAAAGACAGCTTCAACAGCGTATCAATAATATAGCAAAAGAGTATAATTTACCGCCGGAACTCTTGATTACAAGTAAATCACTTTCAAAATATATTCGTGGTGATTTAAATGTCTCATTATGTAGAGGCTGGAGATCCAAATTATTCAATAAGGAAAACTAAATGCAAAATAGCCTAAAACCTGTAACTGCAGGAAATATACCTGATGAGATCAATGTCATTATCGAAATCCCAGCCAATTCATCACCCGTTAAATACGAAATCGATAAAGACACAGGTGCTATGTTTGTTGATCGCTTTATTTCGACACCGATGTTCTATCCATGTAATTATGGCTTTGTTCCTGAAACGCTTTCAGATGACGGTGATCCCGCAGACGTCTTAGTCATTACACCTTATCCCTTAATTCACGATTCTGTTATTGTTGCACGCCCAATCGGCGTTCTGAAAATGACTGACGAAGCTGGTGAAGATGCAAAAATATTAGCCGTACCAATTGACAAGCTTTGTCGCTCGTATCACAACATACGCTGCATTGACGACGTTGATGTTGCTCTCAAAGACCAAATTGAACACTTCTTTAAATATTACAAAGACCTTGACGAAGGAAAATGGGTAACGATTGAAGGCTGGGGTGATGCGACATTGGCCAAGAAGGAACTTATGGCTGCGTTTGACAATTATCGAAACAAATAGCTTTAGAATTATTGCGGGTGAATTTCGCGGCAGGAAGTTTCATTTTCCTGACGCAGAGGGTCTGCGCCCTACTACTGGAAAAATTCGTGAAACCCTTTTTAATTGGTTACAATTTGATATTGTCGGAAAAAGCGTTTTAGACCCATTCACAGGTAGCGGTGCACTTAGTCTTGAAGCTTTATCAAGAGGCGCTAACGAGGTGTATTCAATTGAGAAAAGTAAAGTAGTATTTGATCAGCTTCAGGATAATTTTCAGCCTTTCCCAATTGAGAAATTCACTCTTGTCAATGATGATTCTCTGGCTCATTTAAATCAAGCATGCTCAAAGCCTTTTGACTTAGTATTCCTTGATCCACCTTTCACTAAAGAAATTCTCCCACAGACACTCAAGATAATTTCTAAAAATAGCTACATCAATTCTAGTAGTAAAATCTATATAGAGTCTGAGTTTCAAATAACCAATGACAATTTAAGTGCGCTGGATGGTTATCGCTATAATATAGCCAAACAAAAAAAATCTGGCAATGTTCATTATTGCTTAATCAATCTTGGAGAATGATGAAAAAAATTGCAATTTATCCAGGATCTTTTGATCCCATCACCAGTGGTCATGTTGATTTAATTCATCGTGCCAGTCGATTATTCGATGAGGTCATTGTTGCGATTACGCAAAATGTTAATAAGAATAGTTTTTTGAGCATTGACGAACGCATCGAGGCCGTCACCACTTCGATTGAATCACTTGAAAATGTACGAGTATTGAGGTTTGACTCTTTACTGGTCGATTTTGCTAGAGACCATCATGCGCAAGTTATCATTCGTGGTTTGCGGGCTGTTTCTGACTTTGAATATGAGTTTCAATTGAGCGGCATGAACAAACGCCTCAATCCCAATATTGAAACACTGTTTATGACTCCTTCAGAAGAGTTTGCCAATATTTCCTCATCACTGGTTCGAGAAATTTTATCTCTTGGTGGTGATATCAGTCTTTTCGTGCCAGAATGTGTAAAAACCATCTTACAGCGACACAAGTCAAAATAATTAGCCTCAGCCTTGAAATATGATTTAACGCCCTTACATAGGCATTATATCAAACACAAGGAGTAACTAAAAATGTCGAAAATTATTGGTATTGATCTAGGTACAACAAATTCATGCGTTGCTGTTATGGACGGCGGCTCAGTCAAAATTATTGAAAACTCTGAAGGCGATCGTACTACGCCTTCAATTATTGCCTACCCTAAAGACTCAGAAGAAATCTTAGTGGGTCAACCAGCGAAAAGACAAGCTGTCACAAACCCTGAAAACACGCTTTACGCTATCAAGCGTCTTATTGGTCGTCGCTTTGAAGAAGACGCCGTACAAAAAGACATTGACTTAGTCCCTTACAAAATTGTAAAGGCTGACAACGGTGACGCCTGGGTAGAGGTAAAAGGCAAAAAAATGGCAGCGCCTGAAATTTCAGCTCGCGTTATTCAAAAAATGAAGCAAACTGCTGAAGATTACTTAGGTCACGAAGTGACTGAAGCGGTTATCACTGTTCCTGCTTACTTTAACGATTCTCAACGTCAAGCAACCAAAGATGCCGGAAAAATTGCCGGTCTAGAAGTCAAAAGAATTATTAACGAGCCAACAGCGGCAGCACTTGCTTACGGTGTTGACAAAGGCGCTGGCGACAAGAAAGTAGCTGTGTACGACCTAGGTGGTGGCACATTTGACGTTTCTATTATTGAAATGGAAGATATCGACGGTGAAAAGCACTTTGAGGTACTATCAACCAATGGTGATACTTTCTTAGGTGGTGAAGACTTTGACCAACGTATTATCAACTTTCTAGTTGACGAGTTCAAAAAA
>Ga0302118_10001426_pt1 | contig 11880 bp, 11 predicted proteins | sample AG5_331_MG_FD_203126 | JGI IMG/M metagenome (GOLD analysis project Ga0302118, IMG submission 203126) | Marine microbial communities from Western Arctic Ocean, Canada - AG5_33.1 | ecosystem: Environmental > Aquatic > Marine > Oceanic | place: Canada: Western Arctic Ocean | collected 2017-10-01 | reverse complement strand
ATTGGTCGAATGGCACTAAAAACATGTTGTATCCGTAGGTAGTCGGCCAATCCGGCACGGCCATCCCCACCCCCTTGCTCGTCACCAATCCGCCAATCCCAATAAGCACCAGCGTCGCCAATGCAGTAAACATGGCGAACCGGTGTAACAATGGGTTATTCTGCGATCGTGCAGACATCAAAACCGAAGCAAATCAGCAAAAATAGGTGTCCTAACCTGTTTTAACTCAGGTAGCACGAAACGTATCACCAGAAAAAAGGCGCGGCAACTTCATTGTGAAATGATTCACAATCTCGCCTCTCGCCGCTTTCCCAGCTTGGCTTCATCCGCCATCCCCCAAGCGTGACTGGCCGGGCGAACTGCGTTCCGGCGAAATTATTCTGTTTACAAATCAGTCTCAAATCGCTTGGCTTCCGTTGCAACTGTCAGACTGGCAACCCCATTATGAACGACCCCAACGAAATCACCTTCCGCGAAAGCGTCGACCGAATGTTCGACCGCGCCACCGCCACCATGGATATGCCGCTTGGCCTCGCCGAACAGATCCGAAGCTGCAACTCGGTCTATCAGGTCCAGTTCGGCGTCAAGCTGGGAGACCTCTACGAGGTGTTCACCGGCTGGCGCGCCGTCCACAGTGAACACATCCTGCCGGTCAAGGGCGGCATCCGCTATGCCGACTTCGCCAATCAGGACGAGGTCGAGGCGTTGGCGGCGCTGATGTCGTACAAATGCGCCATCGTGGAGATACCGTTCGGCGGCTCCAAGGGCGCACTAAAGATCGACCCAAGGCAGTACAGCGAAAAGGACCTAGAGAAAATCACCCGCCGCTTCGCGCAGGAATTGGCCAAGCGTGACCTCATCCACCCCAGCCTCAACGTGCCCGCACCCGACATGGGCACCGGCGAACGCGAGATGGGCTGGATATCCGACACGTACCAGTCCCTGTTCCCCGGCCAGGCAAACGGCATGGGCTGCGTCACCGGCAAGCCGGTGCACCTCGGCGGCATCAGCGGCCGCATTGAGGCCACGGGCCGAGGCGTGCAGTACGGCCTGCGCGAGTACTTCCGCCACCCCGACGATATCACCCGCGCCAAGCTCGACGGCTCGCTCGAGGGCAAACGCATCATCGTGCAGGGCCTCGGCAACGTCGGCTACCACGCCGCCAAGTTCCTCAGCGAGGAGGACGGTGCGAAGATCACCGGCATCATCGAACGCGACGGCGCGATCAGTTCCGCCGACGGACTCGACGTCGAGGCAGTCAAGGCGCACATCGCCGAAAACCACGGCGTGAAGGGTTTCCTCGGCGCGAAATACACCGAGGACGGCGCGGCGCTGCTCGAGGCCGAGTGCGACATCCTCATCCCCGCAGCGATGGAGGGCGTCATCACGCGGGAGAATGCGGCTCGAATCCAAGCCCCGCTCATCGCCGAGGCGGCCAACGGCCCGGTCACCTACGCCGCCGATGAGATTCTCCGAGAAAAGGGAACCGTCATCATCCCGGACGCCTACCTCAACGCCGGCGGCGTCACCGTCTCCTATTTTGAGTGGGTGAAAAATCTCGCCCGCATTCGGTTCGGCTACCTCGAGCGCCGCAACGAGGAGCGCCGAGGCCAGATGCTTGTCGAGGCCCTCGAGAAGATGCTGAACACCACCGTCCCGCAGGAAATCCGCGACCAACTTACCACCGGCTCGGACGAACTCGCCCTCGTCCGCTCCGGCCTCGACGACACCATGCGCAACGCCTACAACAACATCCGCGAAATCTTCAACGCCCGCGAAAAAGTCGTCGACCTCCGCACAGCCGCCTTCGTCTGCGGCATCGAGCGCATCGCCAAGCGCTACGAAAGTATGGGCATTTAAAGCCCTCCACTTGGCCAAAGCGCTTCCGTCTCCCGACGGTTCCAGCTTCACTTTGGCGTGGCAGCGATTAGTCTGTCGCCGCTTTATGGGCTTCAGAGTCTTCAATACTTTATCGCGTTCAGTCGAACCGTTCGTGCCGCTCGATTCCGCCGGGAAAAAGGTCGGTATCTACTGCTGCGGCCCGACCGTGCACGACTTCGCGCACATCGGGAACTTCCGCACGTTCGTCTTTGCCGACATTGTCCGGCGCCACCTCACCTTCAGCGGCTTCGACGTGCGGCACGTCATGAATATCACCGACGTGGAGGACAAAATCATCCGGCGCGTCAACGAGTCCGGTAAGTCGCTGGCCGAGTTCACCGGCGAATTCGAGCAGGCCTTCTTCGCCGACCTCGAGGCGCTTGGCTGCCAAATGCCGCACGACCGGCCGCACGCCACCGCGTTCATCGGTCCGATCATCAAGCTCATCAAAAAACTCGAGGCCAATGGCATCGCCTACAAGGCCAACGACGGCTCCGTCTATTTCAGCATCGAGAAATATCGAGACGCCGGAAACAAATACGGCCAACTGCTCAACATCAATCTCGAAGAAATGCGCCCCGGCGAACGCGTCAGCAGCGACGAGTACGAAAAGGAATCGGTCGCCGACTTCGCCCTTTGGAAAGCCCGCGTGCCGGAGGACGGCGAGGTGTCTTGGGACAGCCCGTGGGGCGAGGGCCGCCCCGGCTGGCACATCGAGTGCAGCGCCATGAGCATGGAGCTGCTCGGGCCAAGTTTCGACCTCCACCTCGGCGGCGAGGACTTGGTGTTCCCCCATCACGAGGACGAGATCGCCCAGAGCGAAGGCGCCTGCCTGCAGTGCGACGGAAACAAGTTCGTCAAGTACTGGATGCACGGCGCGCACCTGCTCGTTGAAGGCAAAAAAATGAGCAAGTCGCTCGGCAATTTTTTCACCCTGCGCGACCTGTTGGCCAAGGGCAGCGCCGGGCGCGAGGTTCGTTACCTCATGATCTCCGCCCACTACCGCGAGACGTTCAACTTCACGCTCGACAATCTAGCCGGCGCAAAAACCGCGCTGGGCCGCATCGACGAATGCACCGCCAAGCTGCGCGAACTCGCGCTTGGCCAAGCGACCGAGCGAACCGCCGACTCGCCGCTCGTCACGCGCTTCACCAAGGCGATGGACGACGATCTCAATGTCTCCGCCGCCTGGGGCGCAGTGTTCGACTGGGTGCGAGACAACAACCGAAAACTCGCCGCCAACGAGTTTACCGCCGGGAGTGCTGCAGCCGAGTTGGCCAACTGGGAACACGTCAACGCCGTGCTCGGCATCGAGTCGATCGAGGAGGAAGCTCCGGCGGAAATCGTCGCCCTCGCCGAAGAACGCCAAGCCACCCGCAAGGCCAAGGACTTCGCCCGCTCCGACCAAATCCGCGACGAACTCGCCGCCCAAGGCTGGCTCATCGAAGACACCCCCAAAGGCCCCCGAGTCAAGCGCAGTTAATCACCGCTTTTGATTGTGGACATCGGCGGCGTATTTGCGCTTGGCCAAGCTGGTCGATTCGTCGATGAACGACCCGTCCGGCTGCCACTCGCTCCAATCGCTCCCCGCCAGCATTGCGTTCTCCCAAGGGCCGCGCTCCACGCCGGTGGCCTTGGCCTGCACCGAGCCTTGGATTAGCAGACCGTCGCGGTTGCGGCGCTGGGCGGCCCCGGCGATTTTATTTCCGCAAAACTGGAGGTCGTTTTTTTCTGCACCGACGAAGCATTGTCCCGGTCCGGACGGTCGCGATTCCGGACAAAGCTCAACCGCCACACCGCAAACCTCAAACGCATGACGAACCCATTCATGAATACAACAGTAACTCTCTTCGGCTTTGAGTTTCCACGCGGGATGAGTCGCCGGAAAAGTCAGGCTGTACGTCCACTCCGACTCATCGTGCAGCACAAGTCCCCCGCCAGTCGGCCGACGAATGAGTGGTCGCAACCCGGTCATCGCCTCCACATCGGTGTATCGTTGAAAATAGCCGAACGACGCCGACAGCGAATCCCACGAGTAAAATCGCAACACCGCTTGGCCAAGCGCGGCGGCCTGTTGCAGAAGCAGCTCGTCCGCAGACATGTTCCAAGCCGGGGAACCGACTTGTCCGCGCCAAATCCGGAGCGCTTGGCCACCGGTGTTCATTCGCGATATTCGCCGTCTTTTTCGGATGGACAAAGCGGGGCGATTTCGCACTTGCCGCACTCCGGCTTGCGTGCGGAGCAGCATCGGCGACCGTGAAAAATCAACCAGTGACTGAGCATCATCCAGTCGTCGCGCGGCACGAGTTTTTGCAGAGCGAGTTCGATTTTTTCAGGCGTCTTTTCGGTCGTCAAACCCAGTCGCTTGGCCAAGCGCCCCACGTGCGTATCGACGACGATGCCTTCGTTGATGCCGAACGCGTTGCCCAACACAACGTTGGCCGTTTTGCGCCCCACCCCGGCCAGGGCGACGAGTGACTCCATCGTCGCCGGCACTTCCCCGCCGTGCGACTCGTCCAAGGCGCGGCAGCAGTTTTGGATGCTCTTAGCCTTGTTACGAAACAGTCCGATCCGTTTGATGTCCTCCTGCAATTCCTCCAGCGGCACTGCGGCGTAGTCACCGGCCCGGCGATATTTTTTGAACAAGACCGCAGTGACGATATTGACCTGCTTGTCTGTGCATTGCGCAGAGAGAATCGTCGCGATCAACAACTCGAGCGGATTGCGGTGGTCAAGTTCGCAATGCGCATCGGGATACGTCCCGCGCAAGCCATCGATGATCTTTGCGGTTCGTTCGGCCTTGGCCCTGTTGGATTCGCGTGGCATGAAAATCAGTTTCGCGGAAGCGCGGCCGGAGCCGGTGTTTTCGGTTCCGGCTTGAACAAAACCAGCCGCCGATCCACCGAGTCGAGTTGGCGCACGGCTTCGTCGACCATCGGCGCGAGCCTTGGCCGCCTCTGACCACGGCGCGGCTTGAACGACTCGATCCGCAGCCGAGTCGCGACATAATACTGCAGGATGCGCCCGTACTCGTTGACGAACGGTAGCAGTTGCCGCGGCATCTTCATCCGCGCGATCAGTAGTTGGTTGATCTTCATCTCAAGCGTTTGTCTCTGCACCGCGAAGTCCCAGCCGCGAATCGCCTGCTGCAGCGTGACCTCCGCCTCAAGCGGCGAGTCGGCATCGTTCAAGCGCACCTCGGCCGGCAGTTTCAACAGGTTTTCAAGCTTCTCCACCGCCTCGCTCAGCGTCCAGTTTTGGTATTGGTTTTGGCCGGTCAACTGCACAATCGTCACCGCCCACCACTTTTCCACCCCCAGCATGTCGGCGAAAATGTCGCCGTAAACTTTCAAAAAGCTGGTCTGCCAGTTCATGCTGCCCGGCAGTTGGCGAATCATGTTTTGTAGGCGCACACCACCGGCCCGCAGCGCCAGCAAACGATCCACCAACAGGTGCGAACAGGCCTGAAAATCTCTCCAGTTTTCGCCGCGCAAATGGGCCGGCGACGGCATCGCGATCTCGCTGAAGTCAAACGCGCGCCGGCCGCGCAACCGCGCCCGCACACCGGCCAGCGAGTCATGTCGGCGCACATTTTTGACGACCCCCTCCATCGCCATTTCACTCCGCCCCTGTTCCGGCCGACTCAGGACGAGCACTAAGTCCGGCTGAGCCAACAACACCTGTGTGAAACCGACCGTCATCCAGAGGGGGATCTCCGTGTCGCGCAACTGCGGCTTCCGGTTGGCCAAGTCCAGCAGCGTCACCTGCACCAGTGCCCGGACGAGTTTGTCCGCTTCGATCTCGCTCGGCAACGTCAGCTCGTACGTGTAACCGTTGAGATGCCGATCCGTCACCACCGGCACCGTCGCCCGGTGCGACATTGCCGGGTTGAGGCGCATCATTAATTTGCTGCCCGGCATCGGCGGCAAACCCAGCCTGCGAAACAGCGCATTGCGAACCCGCTCGGCTGTCACAACGACGTGATCCGGCGCGATCAAAACAGTGTCGGCGTTGGCATCGAGAATGCCGCCGCGACGCTTCGGCGAGATCGGCCCGTAAGCCATGAACTGCTCCGAGAAACTGCGGGCCGTCTTGTACCCCGCTCGCGATTTGAGGAGGCGATTGATGTCCACCGGCAACCGCTTCGGCGCCGTCGCCCCCTTGCCCGGCGGCTTGGGCTGAACCGTGCGCGGCGGCAACACCGGCTTGGGCGGCTTGGGCACGATCGGCTGCGCTTGGCCAAGCGCAGCCGGGATTCCGGCCAAGCCGAAGACAAACGTCAGCACACAAGCGCGGCGCCCCGGCCGGAGCACACAAGCGATCCTGTCAAAACACAAACTCATTCAGCGGCGGACAGTGTGGCCATTTTCCCGAACGGCATAAAGCCCGTATTTCAGCTCCGAAGAGATTGCCTTACGTGGCAGCGTCTTGGAGTGCGGTTCTCTGCACCGCTTTGGAAGGCGCTATGAAATCCAATCCCCGTTCCAGAGCGGCAGGGACGGCCGCACTCCAAAACGCTACCGCGAAATTTCCACCGATAAAGAAGTGTCATGTGCTACGCCCATTTTAGCACACTCGTCACTTGCTGGGAGGCTGTTTGCTTTTGCCCTTGGTTGACTTGGGCTTGTCGGTTTTCGCCTTGCTGTCGCTCTTGGTTGAGGATTTCTTTGACTCGGATTCCTTCTTGGCGCCGGCCTTGTAGTTTTCGCTGCGGTAATCAGTCTCGTAGAAGCCGCTGCCCTTGAAGATGATCCCGGCTCCGGTGCCGATGGCGCGGCGCACCTTGCCCTTGGCCCAGCGTTTTTTTGGGCAAGCCTCTTTCGGGCAGGTCTCCAGCGCATCGGCCTTAATGGATTGAAACAACTCAAACTCGTGGTCGCACTTTCCGCAAATGTACTCGTAGGTCGGCATAAATATTCGATTTCAAAAATCCGCAGCGAGTAACGGCTCGCACCCCCCGAAAGTCAAGACTCCGGCTGCGCGAACGGCATTTCCCGCTTGGCTTAGGGCAGCGGGGTTGGTTCCCTCCCCTGCATGGCCAAGGTCACGCTCGCCAAAATCATCGCTCACTGCAACCGAACCCTCAAACCCGAGTCGTTTGAGGATTGGCCCGGCGCGGTGAACGGCTTGCAGGCGGAGAATCGCGGCAGCGTGTCGCGGATTGCCGCCGCAGTCGATGCCACGCCGGCCACGGTCAAAAAAACGATCTCCGCCGGGGCGGATTTGCTGATCGTCCACCACGGGCTTTTCTGGGGGGCGACGCATCCTTGGACAGGCAATCGCTACAAGCTGTTGCGGCTGCTGCTCGACAACAACGTCGCGGTTTACAGTTCGCACCTGCCGCTGGACGCGCATCCGCGACTCGGCAACAACACCCAGCTTTGCAGGGCGCTTGGCATCAAGTCGCCCAAGCCGTTTTTCACCGAGCGCAGCCAAGCGATCGGCCTGCGCGGCACGCTGGACTTAACGCGGGCGCAGTTGGCCAAGCGCTTAGCCAAGGCCACCGGCACCGAGCCGACGGTGCTGCCGGGAGGCGCGCCGCGTTGCCGCAAAATCGGCGTCGTCACCGGTGGCGCGGGTGCGGAAATGAAAACAGCCGCCGACGAGGGCGTGGACACGTTTATCACCGGCGAAGGGCCGCACTGGACCTTTGCGCTGGCCGAGGATCTCGGGCTGAACGTGCTTTACGGCGGCCACTACGCAACGGAGACGTTCGGCGTGAAGGCCCTCAGCGAGAGTTTATCGAAGAAGTTCAAACTGCCGTGGACGTTCATCGATCACCCGACCGGACTGTGATGCCGGAGATTGCCAGCGCTTGGTTTTCAAAATAGTCTCGCCGCCGTGAACCGCATTTCGCAACTCATCACCGCTTTGTTGCTGCTCGGTGTATTCTCGACGGGCGACGCCGCTCGCCCCGGGCGGATCAGCAAGGTGCTGCCGCATTGGCTCGATCTGCAGGGCCGCCACACGCTCTCCCCCAGCCTGCTCGAGCGCGACGCCTACCAAGCCAAGCTCCGCGCCGATCGCACTCTTTGCTCCGGCATTCGGTTTGATGTCAAGTGGGCCAAGAACACGAGTGGCACCGTGAAGCTTCAGCTCGAGTTGCGCGTCACCGGCGTGGCCAAGCCGATCGTGCTCGAGCGGGCCATCAAGCCAAGCCGGCGAGGCGGCTGGGATGCGGTCACGCTGGACGGCGGCGCGTTCAAGGCAATCGGCAAAATCATCGCTTGGCGCGTGCGGTTGCTCGACGGCGACATCGAGCTGGCCGAACGCCGCTCGTTTTTGTGGACTGAGCCCAAGCCAACTAGCGACGCCAAAAAAACGGCCGCCGATTGACAACCGCCCCAGCCTCCCCCACTCTCCCGCCGATGGCAAAAACCGGTTTAGGCCGTGGCTTGAGTTCCCTACTGGGTGCCCGACCGCCGGCTGACAAGCAAACCAAAGCCGGGAAATCACCCGCGCCCAATGAGGTGCTGATCGGCGAAATTCTCCCGGGCGCAATGCAGCCGCGCAACGGGTTTGACGATGCCTCGCTGAACGAGTTGGCCGAGTCGATCCGCGAAAACGGCATCATACAACCGCTGGTCGTGCGGCCGCGCGAGGGCGGCTACGAACTCATCGCCGGGGAGCGCCGTTGGCGAGCCTCGCAGATAGCCGGCTTGGCCAAGGTGCCGATCGTCATCCGCGACGTGGACGACCGAACGGCGCTCGAGCTGGCGCTTATCGAGAATCTCCAGCGCGAAAACCTTGACCCGATCGAGGAAGCCAAGGGCTACGCGCAGTTGGTCGATCAGTTCGACCTCACGCAGGAGGAAATCGCCGCCAAGGTCGGCAAAAACCGGGCCACGGTGGCCAACGCCCTGCGACTCATCAAGCTGCCGGCCGAGGTGCAGACGTACGTGCGCGACGGCCTGCTCTCGAGCGGCCACGCCAAGGTCATCCTTGGGTTGACACACGCCAAAGACCAGATCGCCGCAGCCAAGCGCGTGATCAAAAAGGAGTTGAGCGTGCGACAGACGGAGGAACTACTCAGCACGCTTGGCCAAGCGAATCCGGGCAAAACCAGGCGCGGTGCAGCCGGCAAAAGCGCTGCCACCGACGCGCACATTCTGGACCTCGAGAGCAGGTTGCGGGAGCGGCTCGGCACGAAGGTGGTGTTGCGCTACCGGAAAGGCAAAGGGTCGGTGGACATCAAGTTTTTCAACGAAGAAGATTTGCAGCGAATCCTCGAGACCCTCGGCATCAAGGCCGATTAATTTTCAAATTAATGATTCTTGAAATTACTAAATACGGAGATCCCGTGCTGCGACAGAAGGGCGAGCGCGTGGAAGCGATCACGCCGGAAATCACACAACTCATCGACGACATGGTCGAGACGATGTACGACGCGCACGGCATCGGCTTGGCCGCGCAGCAAGTCGACAAGACGTTGCAGTTGACCATGGTGGACGTGACCGATGTGGAGGATCGCCCGTCGCGCATGAGCATCGACGGCGAGGCGGTCAAGCCGGAGGATTACATGCCGCTCATCCTGCTCAACCCGGAATGGACAGCAGTCGGCGACAAGAAAGCGGAAGGCCCGGAAGGTTGCCTGAGTTTCCCGGAAGTGTACGGCGAGATTGAGCGACCCGAGGAGATCGACGTGAAGGCGATGGACGAAAACGGCGAGGCTGTGGCGTTCCGCTGCGGCGGCCTGCTCGCGCGCGCCATCCAGCACGAGTGGGATCACCTGCAGGGCATCCTGTTCATTGACCGGATGGATGCGTTCGTCCGCACCGAACTTAAGCCGGAGGTTGATGCCATTCAGGCTGAAACAAAAAAGGCGCTGGGCTGATCACGGCGCGGGAGCCGCACTGCGCCTGGCCCGGACGGACTGCAACAACCCCATCCCTCGCCGGTACTTTCCGGCAGCCAGTTTGCCTGCCTGCTCTGCTGCGTTGATTTCTCCCCGGGCGGTGTTTTGCTCCGCCGGAGTTTTTGCTGCGCCCAACATCGCCTTGGCCGCCGCGAGTCGCTGCTTCTCGTAAGCCATACCGCCCATCGCAATTTCCAACGCCTCGCTTAACTCCTTCTCGGCCACATCGAGTCGGCTCTGCTGCATATACGCAATGCCGAGGTTTTGCCGGGCTTCAAAATACGTCGGCTGTAGGTGCACCGCCTTGGCGAAGTAAAGCGCCGCCTTGTTCACATCGCCCTTTATCGCGTAAACAGTCCCGAGGTTGTTGTGCGTTTTCGGGTTACCGGGGAAAATCTTGATAGACGACTCAAGATGAGCAATCGCCTCATCATACTTTTTTTGATCCTTGCGGATGTTGCCGAGGTTGCTGAGCACCTCTGCGTATTGAGGGGTCAACTCCAGCGCCCGCTCGTACTCGGCAGCGGCCTTGACCAGTTCGCCCTTGGCCTTGTAGGCGATGCCCATGTTGAAAAACACCTCCGAGTCCTCCCCGTCCTCGGTAAACTTCAGCGCCTCGTTGTACTTGGCCAACGCGGCGTCCGGTTGCCCGCCGCTGATCAACGCAGTGCCCTCCTCCATCAACGCCACGACCTTGTCGGGATCGCCCAGCGATTTGCCGTCTTCGCCCCCCAGGTTGATCGCGGTGAGTTCCGCCAAAATATCATCGACCGTCTCCTCCCCGCCCGCGCCTCCGACGGCCAGGGGCGCGGCTTCGAGCGACAGCGGATCGCTCGCAGCAACCGGCTCCAGCATCGACTCAGTGGCGACAGGCTCTGGAGTCGCTGGCACCTCGACCGCCAGCTTGGCCGTGCTAGGGTCGGGCGACCGCTCCGCGCCGCACCCCGCAAAAAGAGCGGCCAGCGCTACACAGGTCGCGGCCTTGCTGTCTTTAAAACTGAACACCGGAAGGAAGGTTACCAAACCTTGGCCAAGCCGCAACATTTGTCGCGACACGATCCCGTTTTGGGGAGCACACGCGGCTCGCGTGCGCTCCCCGTTTTCTCGACCCCAAAAACAAACTTAACAGTGTTGACTTGGCCAAGCGCTCGGGCTGACTCTTTCCCGCAATGAACAACAAACACCTGTTGATCGTGTCGCTGGCGCTGAACGTGGTCGCCGGCTTTTTCATCTTTGGCGGTGTGCAGTCGATGGAGGAAATCCCGCTTGGCCAAGCGCTGCCGGCCACCGACTCACCGCTTGGCCAAGCGGCGGCACACCCGAAGCAAGTCGTCACCAACACCGTCGTCAAGCAGATGACGTGGGAAACCGTCGAGGCGTCGAGTTATCTCAACTACATCGACAACCTCCGCCGCATCGGCTGCCCGGAGGAAACCATCCGCGACATCATCCTCGCCGACGTCAACAAGCTCTACAAAACCAAGCGCCGCGAAGCCAGTGGACAGAAAAAATTCGAATACTGGAAAGCCAACACGATGTTTGGAATGGGGATGGACAAAGAGAATATCGAAGCCACACGAGAACTCAACGCCGAACGCGACGAACTGCTCAAGCAACTTGGCATCGAGTCCAGCCTCGAAAGCGAGGTTTCCCAAATGCTGAATCCGCTCGAGCAAATCCTAGGTTTTCTGCCGGAACAAAAACAGCTCGCCGTATTGAAAGAGATGCAGAGTATTAAGACGAGAATCGCTGAACTCAGTGAGGATGGCGAACTTGATATGGAGATGATGCAACAGGCCCAGAAGGAAATGGAAAAATCCATCAAAGGCATCTTGAGTGAGGAGGAATACACGAACTACCTCTTACGTATGTCTCCCACTGCCAACCAAATACGCAGCCAGATTGCAGGCTTCGATCCCAGCGAGGAGGAGTTCCTCTCAGTGTTCAAACTGACACACGCCTTCTCCGAATCTTACGACACTGAGTTCGGCTCACCCCGGGACGAAAATGTAGAACGCCGCGATCAACGTAACGCCGCCCAAGAACAACTTAACGACCAAATCCGCCAATCGCTGGGTGACGAGCGCTACGCCGACTACGAGCGGGCACAGGATTATCAATTCCAGCAGATTCACAGCTCTCTG
>Ga0302118_10001425_pt1 | contig 11883 bp, 13 predicted proteins | sample AG5_331_MG_FD_203126 | JGI IMG/M metagenome (GOLD analysis project Ga0302118, IMG submission 203126) | Marine microbial communities from Western Arctic Ocean, Canada - AG5_33.1 | ecosystem: Environmental > Aquatic > Marine > Oceanic | place: Canada: Western Arctic Ocean | collected 2017-10-01 | reverse complement strand
CTCGGGGCCCTCTCCCGTCGTTCGGAAGCCTACCTCGGCGAGTTTACCGAACACTGGCATGAGATGGGAGCGTCGGCCTGGTATCGGCACTGGCTCGGTCGAGTCGAGGACCTGCGCGGACGAGTCGCACTCTTCCTGGGTGCCACACCCCACGAACTCGCGCTCCTTCCATCTACCTCGACAGCCCTCGCCGCAGTGACCGAGTCTGTCCGGAACGGGGACCGCAATCGGGTGATCTGCACCGAGCTCGACTTTCCCACGCTGGCATACCAGTGGGCCGTGAAGCCGGAAATTGAGCTCGTCGTTCTGCGGTCGGAAGACGGCATCAGTATCGACCCACAGCAGTACGCCGACGTCGTGGATGAGCGCACCCTATACATCGCGACGAGTCACGTCTTCTTCACGACGGGCTACGAACAGAACCTCACCGCTCTGGCGGACATCGCACGGGACGCCGGGGCCATGTCCCTCATCGACGGCTACCAGGGCGCGGGCCAGGTAGAGCTCTCTCTCCCCGAAACGGGAGTCGATTTCTATACCACGGGACCCCTGAAATGGCTCTGTGGAGGGCCGGGCCTCGCGTACCTGTACGTGCGCGACACCCTGGTGGAGCAGCTCGAACCGCGACTCACGTCATGGTTTGCGACAGAACGTCAGTTCGATTTCGACCTTGAGGGCTTCAGCTATCGACCCGACGCCCGTCGATTTGAGCTCGGCACACCCGCCCTGCCGACGGTCTACACGTCCCTCGGCGGCCAAGAGATCATCGACGAGATCGGGATCGAGGCAATCGTTGCTAGGAATCGCGTGCTAACCGACCGAATCATCGCTCGTGCGGAAGGCGCTGGCCTTCGCCTTCGCCTCCCAGATCCGGATCACCGTACCTCCATCGTCATGATCCATCATGATGATCCGCCCGGAGCCATCAAGTATCTCGCCGAACACGGGGTGATCGTTGACTATCGACCAGGCTTCGTGCGCGTGAGCCCCCACTTCTACAACACCGAGACCGAGGTCGACCGCTGCATCGACGTTCTGGCCCAGTACTCCTGCTGACAATTGCGACCAAGCCACACGGATCCACCGAATGAAGGCCGCCCTCCCGCCCCAGCCTCGGTCGCCAGCACCCCACCTTGATCCCCGTGACGGCGTTCGGCCAGTCCGACGGAGTCCAGATCGAACAGGCGCTCGTCGACCTGTGGGACGCGATTAAACAAGGAAACATCTCGAACTGGTCGGTGTCGAAAGCCGGACGACAGGCTACAACGGCATCAAGACGGAGATGCGTCACACTGAGGTCACCGTGCGGGGCGATACCACCTGAGTCACGCACTGTTGGCCCGACGGGCCAGCCCTTGGCCGTCCTTGAACTAGACCTTCGGAGCCCAGCGATCCGAATCGCGAACTCGATACTTCTCTAGCACCTGTTCTAGGGCTGAGTCGAGCTCAATCCCCTGTTCGTTGGCAATCACGAGAAGTACGAACAGCACGTCCGCCAGTTCAATCGCCAGATTCTGATCAGGCTCATCGGCCTTCTTCGTCTTGTGACCGAACTGGTGGTTCATCTCGCGAGCGAGCTCACCGACCTCCTCGATCAACCGGGCCAAGTTCGTGAGCGGTGGCCAGTAGCCCTCTTCGAACTGAGAAATCCAGCTGTCGACTCGGGCCTGCGCATCTTTGAGCGTCAGGCTCCCGTCCCCCTCTGACGTCACGACTTCGTCAGCACTGGCCCCGTCCGCGCTCACGGCTCCAAGACCAGCTTCCCGAAGATCTCGCCCTTCTCAAGAATCTCGTGCGCGCGACTCGCATCCTTCAGAGGCATGATCTCCTGAATCACGGGATCGAACACGCCGTCGAACACGAGTCGCATCACCTCGCGGAACTCCTGCGGCGTACCCATGGTGCTGCCCATGATCTCGAGCTGTTTCCAGAAGACGAGTCGAAGTTCCGTAACACCATGGGACCCCGTCGTTGCTCCTGACGTCACAAGCCGACCGCCTCTCGAAAGAGCTCGTAGGCACTTCGGCCAGATCTCCTCTCCGACCGTATCGAACACGACGTCGACGCCCTGCTTGTAAGTATCCCGCCACACCTCGCGTGAGAAGTCGACCTCAAGGCGGTCGTAGGCGATGTCCGCACCCAGGGCTTTGATCCGAGTCACGTTCTCAACCCCACCGGTAACGGCAAACACCTTCGCTCCGGCTCTCCTCGCCACCTGCACGGCGGCCGTGCCGACGCCACCGGAAGCACCTGTAATCAAGATCCGTTCCCCTGCCCTGAGTCGCCCCCGTGTGATCAGCGCACGCCATGCAGTGACAAATACAAGGCCTGCGGCCGCGGCCTCAGCCGCCGGGAAATCGCCGGGTATCTCGAGGAGGTTCTCGGCCGGAACAACCGCGTACTCCGCGAAGCCTCCTTGGGTGTGCTCCCCAATAATCCGGAAGGGAAGCTCCTCGAACGAATCCCCTCGATCCTGACCCTCGTACCAGTCGTAGCCGAGGGAAGGATCCACGACGACACGCGTACCGACCGGGACATCCTCCGCACTAGGTCCGACGGCATCCACCACACCGGCGATGTCAGACCCGCCGATGTGCGGCATCGGCGTCTCGATCGGGAGGCCTCTGCGCACCCACAGATCGAGATGGTTCATGGCCGCGGCATCGACCTTCACACGCACCTCACCTGGTCCCGGTTCGGGGATCGGCACCTTCTTGATCACGACGACCTCCGGACCTCCGCAGTCCTCGAAAACAGCGGCACGCATCATTCTTGGCATCGAGTCACCTGAGAAACGGGATCGAACAGCAGTGACAGTCTACGGGATCGCCGAGCGTTGTTCTAGCTTCTGAGCCATGGTGGACGACGACACAACACTTGGCGGCTACTTCCGCGTACATGATCGCCCTCCCGCGTTCGAGGGGTCGGACGGGCATCCGTACACCGTGTCGGTCGAAACCGAGAAGACTGGCAACCTCAGATCCCCGGTCGAAGGCTTCCTCGTTTTCCCGCGATGGGCCCAAAGCGGTGTAGGCATCGTCGGTCATGTGGAGACTGCGATCCTCACGCAATCGGCGTCGATTGAAGACGCGACCGACACGATCGGCCGCCTCACTCTGTACGAAGTCCACGCGCTCCTCGAGGACGCGGTCGGACGATCGCTGCAGGCAGACGTCGAACGAACGAGTTCCGAGTCGGCCGCGTACAAGGAGGGGGCGACCGATGGCTGAGCCATTCCTGCGAATCACCGAGATCTTCCATTCGATTCAAGGCGAATCGACCTGGGCCGGGGTACCCTGCACGTTCGTCCGATTGACGGGCTGCCCACTACGATGCACGTGGTGCGACACTGCATACGCCTTCCACGGCGGCAGTAGGATGACCTTCGACGCGATCGTCTCCGAGGTGAAGAGCCACTCCGCGACAATCGTGGAGATCACCGGCGGCGAACCACTCGCGCACCCGGGAGCGGTCGATCTAGCGACCCTCCTCCTCGACGAGGGCTTCACGGTTCTCCTCGAAACTTCTGGGGCCTTCGACATCTCACCTCTGGACGACCGCGTCCATCGGATCATGGACCTGAAGTGTCCGGGCTCCGGAGAGTCCAAACGGAATCTGTGGAGGAACCTCGCCCATCTCGGCCCTCGAGACGAAGTGAAATTCGTGGTGAAGGACCGAACCGACTACGAGTGGGCTCGTGATGCCATACGCGAGCACGGGCTCGACGACCGGGTGCGCACGGGGACGCTACGAGCGCTCCTCATGTCTCCGGTGTGGGGTGAAGTCGACCTCGAGGCGTTTGCAGCCTGGATTCTAGAAGATGGCTTGCCGGTCCGCTTTCAGGTCCAGGTGCACAAGCTCATCTGGGGGGCGAAGGCGACCGGCGTCTGATGTCAGGGGCTGCATTTGACACCCGGCTCTCCGCACTTCGCAAAGCGCTCAGAAAGAGCGGCGCCCCTCGATCCGATCATCCAGGTCCTGTCACGAACCGGATGGAGGCGGCAGTTGCAATGGTTGTCCGCGGCGAACCTCAGCTCGACTTCCTCCTGATCAAGCGCGCGACCTCGGAACGAGATCCGTGGTCCGGACAGATGGCGTTGCCTGGCGGTCGCTGGGAGAGAACCGACTCCGGCCTGCTTCATACCGCACGCAGGGAGACGATGGAGGAGACCCGGGTCAACCTCGAAATCCACGGCTCACCACTAGGCCGACTCGAAGACGTAACTCCTTCTAGCACCAGACTGCCCCCCATGCGCATCGCGCCCTTTATATTTGGGGTGCCGGCCGGAACCGAGGCAGAAGTGGCGAGCCCCGAGGTCCAGAGCGTCCACTGGATCCCCCTAGACGTCCTGCGGGCTCCCGAGACCAGCACCGACGTCCGCATCCAGCTCCCCGGTCTCGACAAGCGTTTCCCGAGCTACCATGTAATCGGCGAACACGTCTGGGGCCTGACCCACCGAATCCTCACAGCCTTTCTGGACCTCTACCCGTCCTGACCCCGTCCGGTGAAACCCCACCAGCGAACTCGTCACACCTCAGTCACGCCATTCCGCAATAAACACGTTCGTATCGGACGTATCTCCATTGTTCCGGTTTGAACCGAATACGAGGTAACGCCCGTCCGGGCTGAATACCGGGAAGCCATCAAAGCCCTCGGAGTGCGTGACCTTCTCCATGCCCGTGCCATCGAGATTGATCATGTAGATGTCGAAGTCACGGCCCGAGTCATCTTCGTGGTTCGAGCTCCAGAGAATTCTCTCCCCGTCCGGGTGCCAGTAGGGCGCGAAATTGGCACCGCCAACGTCCGTGACCTGCCGGACGTTCGAACCGTCCGCATCCATCACATATATCTCCAGCTCGCCGGGGCGCAGCAGCCCCTGCTCCAGCAGGCTCATGTAATCGCTGGCCTCATCACTGCCCTCTTCCGGATAGTGTGCACGCCAGATGATCTGCGATCCATCCGGGGAGTAGAACGCGCCACCATCGTATCCGAGGCGGTTTGTCAGCTGAACGACATCGCTCCCGTCCGGATTCATCGCGTAAAGATCGAGGTCACCGTTGCGGACACTCGTAAACACGATGCGATCACCAACCGGCGAGAACGTCGCCTCAGCGTCGTAGCCATCCTCTGTGGTCAGCTGACGCAGGTTTGAACCGTCGACGTTTGAGACCCAGACGTCGTACGAGTGGTAGATCGGCCACACGTAGCCCATCGAAAAATCGGGGTTCGGCGGGCATGACGCATCGTGGTGGTGCGTCGATGAATACAGGATCTGATCGCCGTCAGGATAGAAAAACGAACACGTCGTACGACCCTCCCCGGTGCTGACCATGCTTGTCTCGGCCGTGTGCGGATCGAGAACGAAAATCTGATCACACTCCGTGCCGGGCTTCTTGGCCTGGTAGATCAGCTGCGAGCCGTCGAACGCCCAGTAGGCTTCAGCGTTCTCGCCACCCAATGTGAGCTGACGCACATTCTGGAGATGACCCTCACCCTCATATGTGAGGGGGGTATCGCCGGCAAGGTTGGCCGCGGGACCCATGGCCTCGGAGGATATATCTTCTGCTCCCCCGCTAGATTCGCACCCAATCGCAACGACTAAAAGAGTCGCAGCAGCAAGCATTCGATGAGCCACAACAAACCGTCCTGGTTAACAACGTTTTCGGCGACACTGGCCCTGTCGCTTGTGACAGCTGGCCAGCTCGCTGCTAGTCCTGTCCCGACCCGACGGTCGTCACGGGTGACGCTGTCGGGACGATGGCTCATGTCCGGTACCTCTCCGACGACCGGCTCGAAAGCCGCGCCGTCGGCACCGCGAGGGTTCGATGTGCTGCAGACTACATTACGGCCCAATTCCGTAACATCGGCCTGACCCCAACGGGATCCCAAAGTAACTACTTCCAGTCTTTTCTCATCCGTAAAGGTGCGGAGTCGGGCTCCGAAAATGCTTTGATCATTGGGGCGACAACATTTTCGGTCGGGACAGACTGGATGCCGTTCGGCTTTTCCGCCAGCATCGGTCTCGAAGGCACCCTGATCTTCGGTGGTTACGGACTCAGTAGTCCCGGGAATCCGCAGGACTAAGACACTCGGCTAAACATCTCCAGAAAAGTGGCGCTGCTCGAGTGGGGAGACCCCGATGAGCCTCAGGGCAGCGAGACGCGAAACGCCCTCGGAATTCCATTGGTCATCGTACGAGGGGGCCTCCCAAATGATGTGCGCGTTGCGCACTCGCAATCTAAGATCACCACGACCGTATCTTCGGAAGTGGTCGAGGCACGCAATGTCGTGGCCGTGCTTCCCGGATCGGATCCGAGCCTGCGGGACGAGTACGTGATCATTGTCGAACGCGACGGAGAGCGGCTACGCCTGAACATCAAGCTCGGAGAACTGCGCTAGCAGCCAGCCTGGCTGGACCTACTCTCCTAGCAGGTCCAACTGGCCTCCCTTAACGCCGGGCTCGTCGACCGCCGTGTCGACCGCCGTGTCGTTCACGCTCGGTATCGGTTCGCCAGCGGGTGCCCCACCGCGCCCCTGCGCGCGCGTGACTTCGACAACCCGATCTCCCCCATCCACCGCCGTGATCCGCTTGCCCTGGGATCGCCGACCCTGAATCGGTACGGAGTCTGCGGCGGCTCGCGTGACCTGTCCGCCTGCCGTGACGATCATAACCTCATCGGCTTCGACGACCTCAAGAGCACACACGATCGGCGCGTTCTGATCACCGCTCGGCATCGCGAGATTGCCCTGCCCGCCTCTCTTCTGGAGAGGGAATTCCGAGATCTCCGTCCTCTTGCCGAGTCCGTCCTCGCTGATCGTGAGCACTGTGGCATTTCGCCTGATCAGCAGCATACCAGCGACTCGGTCATTGCCCTTCAATGCCATCCCCCGCACACCGGCCGCGGTACGGCCCACCACACTGATATCATCCTCGGGGAAACGGATCGCTCGCCCTTTCCGGGACAGCAACATGATCTCCGTTGTCCCGTCGGAAAGACTCACGTCCATGATCCCATCGCCATCCTTCACGCCGGCAGCCTTCACGCCTCCTGAGCGTGGGTTTGAGAACTCGGTGACCAGCGTCCGTTTCATGATACCCTGCCTCGAAAGGAAGACCAGGTAGCGGCCTTCGACCTTCAGGTCGTCGATCGGGATCATCGAAATGATCCGATCTGAACGGTCGGCTCCGTCGAGCAACGCGTAGATGGACTGTCCACGCGACGCACGTCCGCTTTCGGGAAGGTCCAGAACCGGCAGGAAATTGCAGTGCCCGCCCTCGGTGAACGCAAGAATCCATCCCTGTGTGCGGGCCACGAAGATCCGCTCCAGGTAGTCGTCTTCGTACCGCTCCATGCCCGCGAGCGCCTTTCCGGATCCGACCCGGCGCTTGTAGAGGTGCATCGGGATCCGCTTCACAAACCCTTCGTGTGAGAGCGTGACCACGACGTCCTCGTCCGCAATCTGACCCACGACCTGAGGCATCTCGAGCTCCGCCTCGTCGTCGTCGAGAAGGACGGTCCGGCGCTCGTCACTGTACTTGCTCACGACCTCCCCGAGCTCCTCCAGCATGATCTGGAGCTGGCGCTCTTCAGAACCGAGGATCTCCCTGAGCGTTGCGATCAGGCCTTCGAGTTCCGCGAGCCGATTCTCGAGCTGGACTCTCTGGAGCGCAGTCAGTCGGGACAGTCGCATGTTGAGAATGGCGTCGGCCTGGATCTCACTCAGTCCGAAGCGATCCTGAAGGCGAACCGATGCTTCTGGGCGATCTGACGACGCCCGAATGATCCTGATCACCTCGTCGATGTGATCGAGTGCAGCCAGTAGCCCCCGGATGATGTGCTTCTCGGCCTCGTGCTTCTCTAGGTCGAATCTGCTTCGCTTCTGTATGACCTCAAGCCTGTGGTCCCTGAACCGCTCGAGCATCTCCTTGAGATCGAACTCCTTCGGTTCTCCGTCATCCAGAGCCAGAAGGTGGGCACCGAAAGTCGTCTGTAGGCTCGTACCTCGGAACAGAATCTTGAGCACCGCGGCTGCGTCGGCGCCACGCTTCAACTCGATCACGAGTCGAATGCCGTCCCGGTCAGTCTCGTCCCGAATGTCCGAAAGGTCGTCGACCTTGCCCTTCTTGGAGAGGCCCGCGATCTGCTCGATCAACTTGGTTTTGTTGACCGTATAAGGCAGCTCAGTCACGACGAGCTGCTCCTTCCCGCCCCTCAGTGCTTCCTTCACGACACGGGCCCGCATGACCACACGGCCCCGGCTCGCCTTGTACATCTTATCAATGCCCTCTCGCCCAACGACAAAGCCGCCCGTCGGGAAGTCCGGCCCCGGGATATGGCGCATCAGATCATCAACCGAACAGTCCGGGTCGATGACGAGCTGACGGATCCCGGCCGCGACCTCCGCGAGGTTATGCGGAGGGACATTCGTACTCATCCCAACCGCGATTCCCGAGGATCCGTTGATCAGAAGATTCGGGAACCGACTGGGGAGAACCGTGGGCTCTTCACGCTGATTGTCGAAGTTCGCCTGAAACAGGACTGTTTCTTTCTCGATATCATCCAGGAGTTCTATGGCCAGAGCCTGGAGTCGCGCTTCCGTGTACCGATACGCTGCGGCCGGATCTCCGTCGATGGATCCGAAATTTCCCTGACCGTCGATCAGCGGGCGACGAAGTGAGAAGTCCTGCACCATCCGCACCATGGCGTCGTACACCGCCGAGTCACCGTGGGGATGAAATTTGCCGAGCACATCTCCGACGACCGCCGCGCTCTTTTTGTAAGGGCGATCGGGAGTGAGGCCCATCTCATACATCGCATAGAGAATGCGCCGATGCACGGGCTTTAAGCCGTCACGTACGTCGGGGAGCGCTCGCTGGACGATGACGCTCATCGAGTAGTCCAAGAACGACTCCCGCATCTCTTCTTCGAGGCTGCGGGGAAGAATTCGTTCCCGCTTGGAGGCCGTAGCCATTCCGTCTCCGGTAGTGCAATTCGAGGGTCCGCGGCACGGGCCGCAGATGGATCATGCGAGGCGAAAACCTGGGAAAAAGTGTCAGGGGCGCCGCGCGGCCCTAGCTTCTATCAATTGGCGGAGGGCCGCAAGCCGAGCATCATCGGGAAGGGGATGCTTCCAGCTGAACGGGCGGGCGGGCGCGTTGAAGCACCCGCACCACAACAACAACCCCGACTCCCTGGAGAATCGGTGGCACACAAGAACGCGCACGTGGCGCCCTTACTCGCCCAGTTCAGATTCCACAATGTCGACGACGATCTTCGCCCTCAGGTCCACCGGGGCGCCTTCTCCGGCTGAGACCCCTGCGCACGGCGATACACGGCCTCAAGATGCGGAAGGACGTCCTCCTCAAAGCCTCTATCCGTTCTGGCTGATGCCTCGTTCACGAAATCATGTCCCTCAGCGTCTCTCCAAATTCTTCCGCCATCGTCGGATGTCCATGACGATTCGCCGCTGCGATTCCCGTTCTATACGCTTCGGCGGCCTCGTCATCACGGCCCATCTCGCGTAACGCCGACCCCAGCCGACCCCAGCCGTTGCCCTCGTCATCCGTCCCATCGAGATAGACGCGGAGCGCTTCGGTACCCTCCTCGGTGCGGCCGGCATTCAGGTACTCGAGCGCCAGCCCAAACCGAAGTCGTGAATCATCGGGACGGTTCCCGACCATTCTTTCCAGCGCGGCCAGCCGATCAGAGGAGGTCATCGCTCTCTCAGGTGGAATTAATCAGGGAATTGAAACGAGGTGACTGCCTCCGCCGTCGGCGAAGTCCCGCTGACAATTTCGATGAGGGCCTCCATCTCCAAAGCAATCTCGCCCAGTCGGTGAGCCACTGAGAAGCCATGAGCGAAGTCGAAGTACGCAGCAATAGCTTCTTCGTCCGCCGCGTGCGTCGTGACCACGAGCGAGTCCATTTCGATTCGGAGACACTCTACGATGACCCCCACAGTGGCCTCGACGCTCCGAACCTCAGCGAGTGTCGAGAAAGAGATGTCACCATCGAGCCGGAGCAGCAGCGCCTCGACACGGTCCCGCTCAGCGGCGGATGCGAGCACCGCGCCACGACTGGGTTCCTCTCGTTCGAGGAAGACCCGCGCGCCTGACCGGAGTGCGGTCAGTTCTTCGTAGTTGAAGTGCAGGATCACCGTGGCCTCCTTGTGAGCTTCTCTTTCCTTTTACTAATCGGAGGGGCCTGTTGTTTCTGCAAGCGTTCCATTCCGTCACGCCTGCGCGTGGGCGCCCGCTGATTCAACGGTCAGTGGAATCGAAACGTGGTGCTCGTCATTCACGATGACGTCGAAGGAGTATCGACCGCCAACAGCGAACACGAGCCCGTCCATGTTCAGGACGTGTGGCACGAGGATTCCCGATGTGATGCCGAGAGGCCCGGATGACAGATTCATCTCCCCGTCGACACGGACCACCTGCTTTCCGTCCGGCGCCTTGAGCACGATTCCGACTTTGTGCTTCCCGACCTCATGGACCCCCGCGGAGAAGCGCAGGACCAATGCCATTCTTGGATGTCGAGTCGGAAACGAAGATGTACCCAGACGATCGAATATGCCGAGAATGTTGAGCTTTCCGGACCCATCGACGGTTGCGGCGTCCGCCAGCAATGCAAGATCTACTTCCATCAGACAGCTCCCTTCTGAGTGACGAGAAGCCTCTCACCAAGAGTGATTCCGGCGAACACATCGATGAGGATGTGCGCGGCGATCGGTGGCCAGAGGCTCCCCGAAGCAATGAATGCATAGGCCAGTACGCCACCCACGATCGTGGTACGAGCGATCCCTAACCAACCTTGATACCCATGCATGATCCCGAAGACCAATGTCGTCAGTACGGCCGCTCCAGGAAGCCCGATCAACGGAGTCAACAAAGGGATCGCGTATCCTCTATAGGCGAGTTCCTCTCCAGAACCAGCCGCGACGGAAAGGGTCAGGAAGAGACGTCGCTCCTCCGGAGAACGAGGAAGGAGCTGCCGAAGCAGCGGACTGTCAAAGCCCCCGGTCATAACTGTGATCTGGCGGAACGCGAACATGATCAACAGTGCGGTGAGAGTGACGCCCACCGTCCATCCGAGGAACTCCGACCGCGGGATCGCAACGAGACCTAGGGCAGCGGCGCCCCCCTCGCGCGTGCCTATGAACCAGCACGCCGTACCAATGAGCCCGAGCGTGAAGATCGAGCTCCAGTACACAGGTAGTCGCTCGATTTGTACGTCGCGGATGAGCGGGATCTGAGCGAGGGAGAACGTCGGCACCGCGGCCAACAGCAAAGCGAGCAGGATCGCATCAACAAGGGGTACCTGCGCAGCGTAAGTCAGGCCAAGCAGCACCGTCCAGAATAGCACGACCGCCAACCCATTGATGACCTTGTAGAGGGTCACCGGGACTCCACGGCCGCGAGTCCGAGGCTCTCGATCGTCTCGAGTGTGAGGCGGACGTCGCCCCACGTCGTCGCATGATTCAAAATGCAAAGCCGTAGAGAGTACAGTCCTCGGAGGCGCGTGGACGACATCATGGCCACTTTCGAGCCGATCACTCCCGCCTGCACCTCCACGTTGATGGTCTCCAGAACGGCGTCATCGAGTCCGCACCCCTTCGGGTTCACCCGGAAGCACACCACGCCGAGCGAAGCCGGATTCGCGATCTGGAGCACATCGGAAGCCCGCACATAGGCCTCCGCCTCCGCCGCGAGCTCGATCCCTTTGCTGATCGACCGCCGGAAGGCAGCCATCCCAAAGGTCTGTATCGACATCCAAACTTTCAGCGCGCGGAAGGACCGCGTGAGCTGAAGTCCGCGGTCCCCGAAGTTGGGGTGCGCGGCTCCCCACTGCGCATCCTGCAGATACTCCGGATGTACCGTA
>Ga0302118_10001423_pt1 | contig 11887 bp, 10 predicted proteins | sample AG5_331_MG_FD_203126 | JGI IMG/M metagenome (GOLD analysis project Ga0302118, IMG submission 203126) | Marine microbial communities from Western Arctic Ocean, Canada - AG5_33.1 | ecosystem: Environmental > Aquatic > Marine > Oceanic | place: Canada: Western Arctic Ocean | collected 2017-10-01 | reverse complement strand
CGAAGGCGGGCTAGCGCTCGTTGAGTCCTTAGAAGCAGACGACCTAGAATTGCAACGGTTAGTTGATAAGCACGGTAGTTATGCTGAAGCTTTAGCGGCAGAACCCGATGCGGTTAGAGAACTGGTCGAACGCAGAGCGGAAACCTCCTCGGAAATAGATCAGCGGATGGCAGCTGCAAACGCTGGAGAGATCGAGCACGAGATGACGGAGGAAGAGAAAAAAGACCTTGAGGAGCGCCAAGAAGCACAATCGGAAAGCTTCGCAGCACGGCAAGATGCGGTACTCAAGACGCTGGAGGACCTTGAAGGCGGGGAAGGATGGACCGACGCGGAGCGCGAGCGGCACCGAGAGAGTCTCACCGGAGAATCTTTAATACACATAGAAAGGCAAGCCGAACGACAGAAACAACGAGAACAAGCCGCAGACGAGAAAGGTTATGACAGCTGGGAGGTCATGCAGGCAGACATGGACAGCGATCGCAAGAAGTACGAAGCCCTGGGTATGTCCGAAGAAGCAATAGACGCGGCAATGGATGACAAGTATGGCGAGGGCTCCGAGGAGTTGGAGGGTGGCGGTGACATGTTCCAAGAGGGCGGGGATACAGGTGACGCGCTGGATGCTGCGGGGTATGGTGAGGATTATGTTGCTGACCAAGCCGACGCCGACCAGGACCCTGTTGTCAAAGGTTTATTGGAGGGAATGGAAAACATGAGCTTCGAGATTATGACATTGAACATCAACGGCGACGGTCCACACGACTTATCGCCTGAAAATGCAGATTCAACAGCTTAAATAATGAGGACCACTTATGGCATTAGTATTTCCTAACATACCGGGAAGAGTTGCACTCATACCGCCCAAAGATGCGGCGGGTTTCCTACCGGTACAGGTTCGTGTTACCCCAGGCCCCTGGAGTACAGGTTCATCCCCCGTGCTTATGAAAGCTATCATTACGCAATTCTCAGTGCAGTTTCAGGGACAACAGCAGTTTATGCACACATTACGTGATTTTATTTATGTGTACTCATTCGGAGAGGGGATTGCGCAAGCTCGTATGTCAGGGGTTGCTTTCGCAGACACCTGCCCGAAACAGCATGGTATGACAGGGGCAGAACAACTCATCAACTATTACGACAATTTCCGACTATCTAAACAAGGACAAGCAATGCAGTTTGCAATAGGAGGCGCATCAGGACGGGCGTTCCATGCGTACTTAACAGGTATGTCATTGGTACTGCGCGCAGCAGACCAGCAAAACCTTACGGACTTTACACTTAACTTCGCCGTTCCGCCACACAACTAAGGTAATTGAGGTCATGATTAACCACGTTAGAACGTTACTACTTAACCCAGCTACAGCTGGAACAAGTAGCAGTTACATAGGCGACGAGTTCGTACCTTCGGGATTTTCACAGATGAAAATTCCAAGTAAGTTCGACCGTATCCGTAAGATTGTTTTCGGTGCATCCGCTGACCGCGCTATGATAAATTACCGACTAGCTACGATCATGCCGCTACTGCACACGACAGAGTTAGAAGAGTTTGTACTGCGCTTTGATTCGCGTGTTACATATTGGCCTAGTACGCGCAGAGGCATCTTCGATGCAGCTTTCGGAGTTACGGTAGTCCCTGAACACTCTACAGCTGCTTCTTATGCAACAGTGCAGGTAGTAGCGGGGGAGCTGGAGCAGCCATCTGTAAACGGGCAGCTATACGAAGAATGGCGTCTAACGGTAGGCGCAGCTAATGCCTATACAATGCGCAGAAACTCAACACCTGTCGATATAGCTACAGGCACATTCACGTTAACGTCCGGACTGTCGAATGGTATTCCATTACAGGGTTCTAACCTAGCGGTACGCTTAGAGGGCCCAGCTGACGGAGACAGTTATCTAATCAAGTCATTGAAGCGACCTAAGCACGACTTAGCAGCAATAACTGAACAACTACGAACAGGGATGGGCGCAGAGACGCAAGCTGAGTTGTTCTACCGTACAAGCGAGCCGTTTAAGACATTCTCCAATTTATGGTTTGACCACGATCAATTAGCTTACAAGCTAGGGGGTCTTATTCTTGCACTCGCATACCGCCTGGACGAAGTCAGATTAAAGGAGGTTGTGTAGTTAATGGTAGCTCGTAATATATCAACACACCAAGTTCGGGCATTAGCTACGTTTGGGAACAGTGCAGAACAGCATGAGATTGTCTCGTGTACGGTTAACTATGAACTTAGTGGTATACCTTCCCTACAGATGAACATGCCGTTAGGCATAGCAGCGGGAACATCTATACCAGCAACGACACATAAACTCATATCCACTTTCGGCGTAGTCGGATCAGACGACTCAAAAGTTTTCGTGTACCTAGAGGTGAACGACGCCCCAAATCACCCAGATGGTGAACATTGGCCGCAAGACGCAATACTCATCTTTGAAGGGTACGTTACAGGGCTAACCTTCCAGAAAACACGAGAGCAGATCTCACTGGTGATCCAAGCACGTCACTGGTTATCCGATCTAGCATACGGGTCTTGTTTAAGCGCAAACGTACAACCAGGTTCTCCGATGGATTTCTTAATGCCTGCATCAGGCGCAGGAAGCGCGCAGAACAACCAAACAGGATTCATGAGTTCCCACATTGCCGATGACGTGACGTTGAACGATCTTCAAACAGATTTTTGGGTTAAAGGGTTACATGAGTGGCTGTTAAAAATAGCACAAAAAGATTTCCTAGATCTTGCCAAGATAAACAGGCAGGCGGGTGTGGCTGGCGGAGCAGGAGCAGCCCCTGACACAAATAACAAAACGGTTATCAAGGCATTGGCTCGGATGACGGGTGGTTATAAGTATGAGCCCCTTATCTTAAACGCAGACAATCAATTAACTAGTATTGCAAAAGCGGTATCAAGCGCGTTAGATAAGCAAACCTATAGATCATTTAATTCGACAACGATGTGGAATAAGTTAGTCGGTGAGTTCTGCCCCAACTATATGTTTGCGGTATGCCCGAGAGTTAACAACGCCTACGCCATACCGTACATACCAGGCTACAGGAAGCCGTGGCAGGTTATCAAATCTTCAGAGTACACCGCATTAGATACAAGTGCGCAGATGGATCGGTTACTACGTGCAGTAGGCATCACATCAATTACAGCGAACAGAACAGGCGGCGAGCAAAACCCAGGCCAGCAGCAATCCACACGGTTGGGCGGGTACTTCTCTCCCGACACCATCAAGGACGGGCTCATTATGTTCAAACAAGCCCCTGCCTGGTTATCTAATATTGTTTCCGGTGGTTTTCGCTCCGGAGGCACTGCCCCGTACGGCGCACCAGTAGCTAGTTCAACCAGCCCACAAGCAGGCGAAGCCCCTACAGAACCAGATCCTGCTGAGTTAGCAGAGGTTACGATAGACCTAATGGATCGATATGCAAAATCTGTATACGTATACGAAATGTTAAACGGACGGCGGGCTTCTGTATCAGGCAAACTACGGCTGGACATAGCGCCCGGATCTACCGTACGTATCGAAGGTACGTCATCCCGGGGTGCTGCAGGTGGCGGCACTGCGCAAGACCTTATTGCGACCGTCATAAGTGTTACAATAAACATAAACGGAAGCAAAGGCACCGCAGGAACATCGTTCCAGCTCAGCCACGCAAGAACAGTAAAAGAGAATGATACCGAGGGGTTTAGCGTAGATACGCCTCCGCTATGGAAGAAAGGGTGGAGCGGCACCTCACTAGTGGATCACAACGTACCTGGACGTGCTGGAATATAGGGAAACACATGGATAATAAAAACAGTATACTATCGTCGTTTACGAACGAAAAAAAGCCGTTGCGTGCGTTAAACCCTGCAACGATGCCAGGTATGCGGCTAGAGCAGGAGTACCAGGAACCTTACACAGCGTGGAAAAAGAATCCAACCCCGGAGACTACGGGTGTACTCGTCAAAGCGGTGAAGCCTATTATCGACAAAGGGCTACGATCCTACGGCGGAGGCGGTCAGCGCCCTACCCCGATTATCCGTGCTAAAGCAAAACAGATAGTAATGGACTCCCTAGATAGGTATGATCCTAAACAAGCTAAGCTACAGACACACCTTATGGAACAGTTAAAAGGTTTGTATAGGTACGCAGGGAAACAGCGCAATATCCTATCTGTACCTGAGCGCGTACTATTAGACCGGAAACATCTAGACACATCCGCAAAAGAGTTACAGGATTGGCTAGGACGAGAGCCATCAGATAAAGAAGTAGCAGATAAAACAGGCTTATCACTTAAGCGTATTAAATATGTACGACAGCTGCAGAACCCTGTATCTGAGGGCATGAACGCCAACCGCAGCGAACAAAACACAGGAGAACCACAACTTCCCCCTGTGGCGCAACAAGATAACGATGCATGGGTGAATTTCGTTTACCACGGACTATCCGACATAAACGGATCACCCTTACCTGTCGTAATGGAGTACACACTAGGCCTACATGGTAAACCAAAGTTATCAACTGCGCAGTTGGCGCAGAAGTTAAACCTATCACCGGGTCGTGTTTCACAATTACGAGCGCAGGTACAAGCTCAACTAGACCGACAAAACGAACTTAATATGAGGTTTTAATGATAGATCTAGATGGACCAGGCTGGGATAGCAACAGCATAGCCCAATTAAACGCGGCTATAGGTGTGCTAGGCCGTGACGATCTTCCAGATGCTATGGCAGCCTATGGCGGAGCTGCGTCGTTATCTACTGCACTCAAGTCCCTCGGCAAGGGCGAGTACCAAGCTGCCTATACGCAGTTAGCAGTAGAAGCAGCCAACGAGGAGGAGGCGGTTGCCAACGGGGATAGCCCAGAAAGCGGCAACACCGACAGGGCTACGAAAGAATTAGTAACACCGGATATAACGGAGAGCCTTACCACGCTTATAGGCGACATTTCAAAATGGGCTAAGAGTGCAGGAAAAGCAGCGCGCAACCTATTTGAACACGATGACGGAGGTAGCGCAGGCGATCGATGGTTTGTCCCGAACTTCGCAAAAGTGTTAGAGGCATCCACTGGCGGAGGTAGTTCATCAGGTGGTTCCGGTTCATCAGGTGGTTCTGGCTCATCCAGTGGTTCCGGTTCATCAGGTGGTTCCGGTGTTGACCCTTTGGAAGCTGCTGACGTGCTTAAAATTTCAAAAGTAAACGAAGCATTCAACAGAGACAAGTTAAACGAACAATACCGCGATATGCACAAGGAACCCACAAAGTCGACAACGACGGGTGGTGCTATGGTATTAAAGCAACAGATAGATTACATAGCCGCAGCAGAACGCGCTTATAGACTACGGCACGCAACAACAATTCGATGCTTAATGCATAACTCAGTGCGCAAAGAAGCGCAGGGGCATGATGTAGGTGTAATCCAAAAAACACTATCACGAATACAAGACAACTTAAAAGCAAGTTCCCCTCCCGTTTAACCCTACAGACTAGGAGCTACCGTACATGACAACTATTGCAGACTATGCAGATAGAACCGTCGATGTGTTTGCTTTTGATGGCGTACGCAGAGATGGGGAAACTCTGCTTGCACAGGAACTGTTTAATGAAGAGCAGTCAGGCCTTGTATGTACGGGTATCCAGAAACTAGCGCAGAGGTTCATACTTGAGCTATTAACGGATGCAGGCTCCATGCAGGGTAAGCCAGCTGCAGGAACAGGTTTATTAATTGCATACCGCCAAGGTATAGTACGTTCAGAGATGGATGCCGCGCAGGAGTGGGCTTTTGCTGTAAACGACGCACTAGCGCATATACGCGCAGAAGAACTAGCTACAGATCCCGATGACGAGAAGATTTCTGGTGTAGAATTAACTAACGTAGCTTTTTCACCCGGAATCAGTGTCGCATATACTGCAGTACTCACTAGCGCAGCAGGTACCGACCGTAAAGTAATACTACCGCTCCCAATTACTCCTTAACTGAGGACCAGTAATGGCCATTACAGTTCAAACACTAGCAGAACTCACCGACGCTGAAGTAGAAGCAGCGCACGATATCATTGCGCAGTTAGTTAAAGAGAACAATCCCGCAATAGATACCAAGCGAGGCGTCATACACGACCTTGTAGTGCACTTCTCTGCGCTATTAGGGGCAGCTAAGGATAAAGAGATAGACAGACTTAGGCGATCTATGAGTCTTAAGGCTATCCTAGAGGACCCCACATTAGCCGATACAGACATCGTGGACTCTGTACTGTCCAATTACCGTATTACACGTGCAAGCAGCTCAGAGGCCACAGGAGCGGTTACCATAGTGGTCTCCTCACTACGCGCACTCACTTTGCCAGCTAATACTACGTTTACGGCAGGCAGTACTACATTTAGACTCTCTACGTCTAGCGGTATATCTGTACGTACAAGCACAGAGCAGCTGACCTCTGCTGACGACCGTGTACTAGAAGCACTACAAGACGGAACCTATGCATTTACGGTACCTGTTATTGCGCAGACAGCGGGATCCATTGGACCTATTAAACGGTTGGACGTAGTAGCTTTAGCGCCCCGACCTGCGCAGTACGTAGCGGCATATGCGGCACTAGACTTCTCCACAGGAGTAGCAGCAGAAACAAACACACAGTTACTAGCCCGATTCGAGGAGGGTGTAGCAACCAAAGCCTGGTCTAACCGAGTATCTATTGCAGCGATGATTAAAGACACAACTACGTTTACAGGGGTGACAGACGTATCTATCATTGGCATGTCCGATGCAGAAATGCGCAGAGATCAGCACTCTATATTGCCCATATCCTTGGGAGGGCGTACAGATATGTACGTGCGTAGTTCACAAACACCTGCGACTACAACCAATAAAATAACAGCTACGTTCGTAGAGAAGTACCTAGACCCGGTAACGGGCGCATTCGTTGGCGGTATTTGGCAGATAGGTGTCGGCGCAAACGAAGTCCCAGGGTTTTACGAGGTCTCAAGGGTAGCGTTAACAACAGCTACCGCAGCAGATGCAGGCTATGAGGTTACAAGCCTTGTCCGTGATTACGACCTAGGGACAGCGGAATTCATCCCAGATATTACATCTGCGCAGGAAGCGGCCTTTAGTAAGTATCAAACAGCTATCATCCAATTCCTCGACACAGACACGGATGTAAGCGCAGCTGTTGCAGGGACTACGCAAGTCGACTACGACATGACGTTTTCCCATATGCCCTTAATCAGTGATCTACAAAATTTTTGCGGCGGACGCACGGTCCGCAATCCTGCAGGTGACGTCCTTGTTAAAGGCGCTGTCCCCTGCTTCTTAAGTATAAATTTTACAATTAAAAAGCCTGTAAGCGCCGCAGACCCGGATCAGGACGCAATTAAAGACGCGCTCGCGCTCGCCATTAACGCAACGGGCTTTACGTCATATTTGCACGCGTCGCGCGTGTCGGACATCGTTTCGGAGTTGCTGCCCAGCGGATCGGCGTTGGCCGGCATAGATATGTTCGGCAGAATTGTATCACCAACAGCCGGAAACATATTTGTGCGTGACGGGGACGTATTAACAATCCCCGACCGCCCTGCCGATTTAGTGACACCTCGTACAGTTATACTAGTGCTATCAAGTGGAGATGTAGGGATAACGATCGAAAACATATCATAACCCGTTTACATGAGAGGTCCGGCATGGATGTCCGCCTCAGCGATATACAAGAGCACACACAAGCATTTATTCGTAAGCTAATAAGTATCAACGACTGGGTTTTCTATGAATCAAAGATGATGAATATGGATCCAGACGTAGCCGCCACCGCTCCCGCAATAAACATAGGGCATGTATTGCGCTGCTTTGGTTATAATCAGCAAGGCGAAGAAAACCTTTCAGCTTCTCCCGCAAAGGGCCCGCATGCGTGCGGAACCTTACAAGGAAAGCTGGCTGACGCTGTACAATTTAAACTAGGCCGAAGTTCAATACAGATGTATTTTACGCCTAGTATAGAGATTTGGTATTTAGTTAACCGCGGTATAACGCATAATGCAGTTAAACTAACTACCTTCGATAGGATTGGCGTCGTCCTGTCTAATGGAAGACACCGCGGAATTAGACACATAATAATGAACGTCGACACAATAGATCTCATGTTGTCCGATAATACTAATGATAAAATAACCCTGCGTGTGGTGGATTAATGGCCGATTTTACTTACCCGTCAACTGATTTAGAGCAGGGCAGGGCACTGTTACGTACATTAGGCAGCTTCTGGAGCCTTGTGTATGACGGATCTGCGCAGGTGAAGAGTTACCTTGTGGGGCGGGCACTTGTGGAGCAGCAGTCCCACCTCAGCCTACTTGAGGCAGAAGCATGCGTAGGACGACGTACAGTGCCTATTTTCCACAAAAAGAACTGGCACCTATTGCGCATCAAACAATCTGAAATGAATGCGCACGACGGCGCGTTACTAGCTTACGGGGATGGGGCAATCCACGGGAACCAGGCTGACGGGTACGTATACAAGTATGGCGAAGCTCGTAAAGGTGCCTTCTCTGTAGCTGTACCTGAGAATTTAGAACACGCCCCGCTGATCATGAATAGGATCACCGACCCCTCAGCACTGCTCACCCACGGGGTAGATTACATACTACGCACTGACCGGAACGCCATTGAGTTCATTTCAGATCCCTTTGACAACCCCCTCGTCGAGCAAGGTGCGATCTGGAAAGACGGGCAAATATCAGACTACGAGGCTTTCCTATGGGTGTTCAAGGGAGAGTTCGATCACAACCACATCTACGATCACTTTGCGCACGTACTAGGAATGCGCCTACGCTCCTCCGAGCCTTCGCGCGAACTACTCAATGCTATCTTTGACGCTGTTGCAGGTGGGTCCGCAGTAGAGCAAATAATGGGTGCTTTATCTGCTATGTCAGGCATTCCTGTAGTCCGGGAAATTTCTGAGATGGTAGAAGTTGTCACTACAGATCAAAACAATTTGTTAGTCATAACAAACCATCATGTCTATAAGTTCAACAAAACAGCTACTGCAACAGTATCTGTCGGGGACATAGTGGTAGCAGGCCAGTCCCTGGTAAACGAATTAACGGTACACGAGTTTAACCGCGGCCAGCTATCCTCCAGTGTTGGTATGCTCGCACTACCTCCCGGGTTCCTATCTGCAGGGTTCTATTCTGACCTACAGTTTGAGAATAAGGATGTAACGCTCAACGTAACAGAGGGCGCACCACCGATTGCAATAGCGCCAAGCGCAGTGCCTTCGTACCTATCTGACTTTTCTGCGCAAGGTTTTACACAGTATATCCGTATCTTTGGCATCCCCGTACTAGCGACAGCAACCGTAGAGTACAAGAAGTTACTCCACGTAGCGAACACATTAGCGCAGTACCTGGATAGCGATGCAAGCGGGGTGGTAGATGATCGCTTGGTTACGGATTCAATCGTACAGCAAGGCGCTACGTTGCTCATAACAAAAAATCTCGCGGAAGCTGCTACGCTAGACTCCGCAGCTTGGGTTACTGCGGGGTATGGAGCTACTACGTTTGTATACAATGATGAGATTATCCCCGGGGATGGTGCGGATACTGCGCTGAAGGCCTCGCTGCAGATGATAAGCCGTTACGGTTATGCAGTAGCCTACCCTAGCGTATTCGGGGAAAACAAAGACTCAAAAGTCGGCATCTTGATGGACGCCGCGCGCGGAGGCTACTACGAAGCCATCCCCGCAGCGTACCCCGCATCGGCCTGGTTCCATGAATATGACGCTACATGTGACTACGCCTGCCAAGTCAGGGAATATATCTATTGGTCAATCTCGTCGATCCTAGGCGTACAAGCCGATCGGCAAAGCCAAATACGAGATACGTGGGAACTCTACACAGAAGCAGAGGTCAAAGCCACACAACCGCTAGCCCACGCGTTTTTTACTGATGCGCAGTACAACCTACCTACAAGAGCACCCACCGGTAACTACACCTCGTATACCCGTGTAACCTTTGATGTAGGTGGCTTTCCGTTAGACGTAGATAAATTCTTCGATGACCTACACGCAAGAGGCATAGCTGCTAACGCAACACTCGCTCACTTACTCGACACAAGGGTGAACCAAGTAGGCGAACCTATGACGGTAAACCTACCAACTACGATCAATCCGTTGAAATTCCTAGCTGAAACAGCCCTTCGCGGGAATGCCTTTGTTGTTCGCCTTTCCGCGGGCGCTTTCGGAGACGGGGCTGCAGGCCTTCAAAACGTACAATTCCTTCGGAAAATCATTCCACCACATACCGCCATGTTGCTTTTAATTGAATTACAAGGATTACGTGATTCTGTTAATATGATAACTGGTGAGGATTTAACTAGCTTTACTGCCGCGGAGCCTTTACGCGATGTAATGAGTGCTCCCGACGATTCCAATCGAACGAGTATCCGGATAGTCACCGGTACCTGCCAATAACAGGAAAGAAACATGATAGAGAAACATATATCTACCCCAAAGGGTCGTGTCGAGCTGTTCCATATTGCGGAGGGCGGTATCTGGACATCGTTATGCAGGACTTCAAATACAGTCCTGTATGACTGGGGATTCATAGGAGCCAAAGCCATAGGCCAAGGCGACCGATCATATCGCGTCAATAAGATGTATATTGAGTTTGAGAATGTCGTATCGCCTGGGGACGCAGTAGCCGTACCTACGGTTGCACGGAACGAAGGGCTATCGTATTACAACGCCTTATCAGGTACGCAGGATTTCTTACGTATAGATATAAACGACTTACCAAGCATCACTATAGAAAGCGGATACGAAGCTTACTTTACAGCAGGGGTAACTGGCAACTTATTGACGTTCATCGCGCAAAGCGCGGGAACAGCTGGCGTGCTGGGCAATGCTACGTTTAGCGCAGCAAATAACAGTAAAATTTTCGGAGCAGCTCTCGTAGCGTCTCCCGTTGACGCTGACCGTACAAAGGATATAGTCTTTAGCCGGACATACTTCACTGTAGCTAATCAAGTTTTAAAACAAGCCTCTTCCCAGGTAGGACTTAACTGGGAAGTACCATTCGAATAATAGACGGAGGCATGGATGCCAAACTGGAAAAAGAACATACGTCACATCACGACAGGCGAACCGGTTTCTTCGGGTGTAGCGGGTAGACCCGATAGGGCTCTTGAGGGTAATCTCCAATACCTCAAGGACCTTGTTGACTCTACCCAGCTAGGAGAGGTTCTTGTAATTCGTGATGCTACGGTTGAATCTACTGTACTTGTAGGGCAGCCCGTGCATTGGAATGCCCGGACTGCGCAATTTGAAGCAGCGCTAGCAGTCATCGAATCCGATGCTGAATCTAACACTACTTCGCCTAAGGCCTCTGCAGAGGTTATCGGGATTGTGCAGTCTAAGTCAAACTCCACACTAGCCGACATCGTTACGATGGGCTGGGTAGCTGTAGACCTGTCTAACGCTATAGACTCGGAGATTATTGCAGGTCGTTACTACCTGTCGAGCGCCGAGCCGGGCAAGCTTACTAGGCAACGCCCACCTGTTAGCGTTCCGGTATTATTTACAGACGGCCTCGGGAAGGCTCTTGTATTACCTATAACGCGTAACTTCCTTAACGATCACATACATTACACATTTGAATTAACACCGCGCCCGGCGGGGGATCATACCCACGTATCTGGTAGGCACACGATTACCAACGCGGATGCGTCCCAAAAAGGCTGGCTCCCCGCGGACGATGCTTCCTTTAACGGAAAAGCTCCAGGGAAAGCTGTCTTCGGGTATAACCTATCCGCGCACACTGAGCTGAGCGCTATCTGGCCGCCGTTACCTATCACCGCTGTCTCAGTTACATGGGACAAAGGGGATAACGATACCAGTCAAACCATAGGCGGCGTG
>Ga0302118_10001422_pt1 | contig 11892 bp, 13 predicted proteins | sample AG5_331_MG_FD_203126 | JGI IMG/M metagenome (GOLD analysis project Ga0302118, IMG submission 203126) | Marine microbial communities from Western Arctic Ocean, Canada - AG5_33.1 | ecosystem: Environmental > Aquatic > Marine > Oceanic | place: Canada: Western Arctic Ocean | collected 2017-10-01 | reverse complement strand
TGAATAGAATCCCTCAGTACCAAGATTTTGTCCTTAATTCACCCTTAGCTTCTCTTGCTGCGGAATTAACAGAGTCTAAATCTATACAGTTTTTCCATGATCATTTTTTTTATAAAGAGGCTTACTCTGGAGTTGAGACGCCTTGGCATCAAGATATGCCTTATTACTGTGTTTCGGGGGATCAAACTGTAAGTTTTTGGTTACCACTTGAATCAAGGGAACAAAGTGTCTCATTGAAGTGTTTGGCTGGTAGCCATTCCTTTCCAAAAGAAATTCGACCAACAAGTTGGTCTAATAACGACAGTTTTTACGAAAATAATGAGGCATTCATGGATTTACCCAATATTAATAATGATGATTTTGAAATTAAGCAGTGGGCAACTGAACCAGGTGATGTGGTAGCTTTTAATTTTAAGTCAATACATGGTGCTAACGCTAATACAGTGGATGGCTTAAGTCGAACCCTTTCCTTTCGTTTGCTTGGCGATGATGTAGTTTATCGTCAACGATTAGGACGAACTTCACCTAATTTTCCAGATATTAATCAACAAAATGGTGAACGCTTAAGAGAAGATTGGTTTCCAACTATTTGGAGTAATTAATTTTTTATGGATTTAGCTAATTATTCTTTTGAAATTTTAACTTTTTTCCCTCAGTTTGTTGATGCCAGTTACGAAAATTCCACTTTATCATTATTATTACTGGGTGTAATATTTGTTTTTAACGCCACTTTGTGGAATGTATTTGTTGCTTGGTCGGCTTCAAATATTGCTAAAAAACTGAGTGTGGACTCTACCATCGGAAAAAAACTTAAGCGATTGATGGCGATTATTTTTATTGGCTTTGGCGTAAAACTGGCGCTAAAAATGACTGGTTGAGGCTAAATAATAAGTATGGAATTAGCAGATTACACACTAGAGATACTAAGCTTTTTATTTGTTATTGGAATACTTGCTGGATTTTTGGATACTTTGGCTGGAGGTGGCGGGCTACTATCAATACCAGCATTAATGATGAGTGGTATGCCCCCACTTCTTGCTCTAGGCACTAATAAATTGCAAGCAAGTGTTGGCATTGGTACAGCAACCTTATTACTACTCAAGAAGAAAAAATTTGACTGGGCAGAGGTAAAAATTTTAGCGCGTGCTACGTTTATTGGCTCGATAGTAGGTGCGGTCATTGTTCAATTTATTGATACAGAGGTTCTGTCCTTTGTAATTCCTGTTGTTTTGGGTTTTATCGCTCTGTATTTTGTTGTGTCACCAGAAGTTAAAAGTAAACGCGACTCGAAAGGCTCGCAGCGTATCTATCAAAACATTATCCTGCCAATAATTGGCGCTTATGATGGTATGTTTGGTCCTGGTACTGGCTCGTTTTATGTGATGACCGGTGTTGTCTTTAAGCAGCTTGACTTGATTAAATCTGCCATCGTGGCAAAACCACTCAATCTTGCCTCGAATGTTGCCTCTCTAATTGTCTTTCTAAGCTTTGGACATGTTGTTTGGGTTATTGGATTTTTAATGATGGGTGGACAAGTGATCGGCGCATCTTTGGGTGCTCATTATTTGGTAAAGGCTAATCCCAAAGCTCTCCGGTTTCTGATTGTTTTTATGTCTGTTGCAATGTTGGCCAGATACAGCTACTCGATGGGCTGGTTTTCATAAGTTATTTGGTAATTTAAAGTCGGTACTAAAGTGACCCCACTCATAGCGTTCAGGATAATAGCGTCTGTAATGCTCAAATTGTTCAAGATTTTTAATCGCATTGTCATCCTTAATAAATGGATAAATAGCATTAAGCGTGTCTTTTAATGAGGCGTGGTGAATAGCAATTCTTGAGGACTTGATAAGATTGGTTATTTCAGCGTTCTCAGTTATGTTGCAATAGCCACACAAGTCCTGATAAACCATAAAACTGCCTTTGAATTTGGCATCGATAGAGTGTCCCGCAATATGGGGTGTTGCCCAGTAAGCAGACTGTTGCAGTGATGGGTTGATATAAGGCTCATTTTCCCAGCAATCGATAACATTGGCTTTGGTTTGGGTTTTTTGCCAAATTGCTTCATCAATAATTCCACCTCTTGCCGCGTTAATGACAATAGTATCTGCACTAATTAAATTAAAATTATGCTGTGCTAGTAAGTTATGGCTTGGATGTGCTCCGGCAAATGTAAGCGGTGTATGAAAACTAACGATATCTGCACTCAATGCCTCACTCAATTCAACAAAGTCATCACTCGATTCACGATCTTGGCGGGGTGGGTCATTTAGCAGGGTTGTCATACCAAGCTGTTTTGCTAATATATTTAATCGTGAACCAACATTGCCAACACCAATAATGCCCAGCGTTTTTTCTGCTAAGTTAAATTCATAATCTACAGATAAATTGGCAAGTGCACTAATGACATATTCGGCAACCGCATTTGCATTACAACCTTGGGCGGATGAAAACACAATGTTGTTTTGATTAAGATAGTTTTCGTCTATATGATCCAGACCCGCTACTGTTGAGCCAACAAACTTTATTTTAGAGTCTTTTAAAAGATCTTTATTAACTTTCGTGCGAGACCTAACGATAAGAGCGTCACAATCTCGCACAGCATCTCGATTAATATCCCGTCCTGGCAACGTGAAAATCTCTCCAAAAGCACTAAAGATTTCTTTGTGGGCATAAACAGCATCGTCAATCAATATTTTCATATTTGCCAGTTGATGGGTTGTTGGTTGGTGGTGGTAAGATAGTTGTTGGCTTGAGAGAAATGTTGACAGCCAAAAAATCCTTTATATGCCGAAAAAGGAGAGGGGTGAGGTGCTTTTAGAATTGAGTGTTTATCTGCATCAATGAGTTCGGATTTTTTGCAAGCATAAGCGCCCCAGAGTAAAAACACCAAATGTTGTTTGTTGTCACTCAGCAAGCTTATCACATAATCAGTAAACTCTTCCCAGCCTTGATTGGCATGCGAGGCAGGGCAATTTTTCTCAACGGTTAAAACACTGTTGAGTAACAACACACCTTGTTTTGCCCACGATACTAAATGACCGTGTTCTGGCGTATCGATTTTTAAATCAGACGCAAGTTCTTTGTAAATGTTTCTAAGAGAAGGTGGTATTTTCATACCTTCAGGCACAGAGAAGCTCATGCCTTCAGCTTGACCTTCACCATGGTAAGGATCTTGACCTAAAATAACAACCTTTGTATTCGCATAACTTGAATGCTCGAAGGCTTGAAACCAAGAGCCTCTTGGAGGATAAATGGTTTTCGAAAGTTGAGCTTGATCGTTTAAAAAAACAAGCAAATGTTGGAAATATTCCTTTTCCGAAATACCGTTTAAGTAATTTGACCAGTCACCAATATCGCTATTCATTGTTAATTGTATTGGGCATGATTCTAATTAAAATATGAGCAATTCATTGATTTTGTTTTTGATAAAAAACGAAGTCCATTATAACAAGGATTAAGAATGACGGATTGGTTGGCGCGCTGGCATGATAATAAAATTGGGTGGCACGCCGATGCCGTAAATCGATCGCTAGTTGATTATATTGAGTTGCTAGAACTAGCACTTGGTGCGAGTGTTTTTGTGCCACTATGCGGCAAAAGTATCGATATGATATATTTGTCAGAAATGGGTTATTCGGTGATTGGTGTGGAATTAAGCTCTGTTGCCGTTGAGCATTTTTTTACTGATAACGGTCTGCAATACTCAGTTAGTAAAATTGACGGTTTTTCACTCTATCAATCTGAGAGCATTAAGATTTACAGTGGTGATTATTTCAATTTGAATGCCAAGCATTTACAGAGTGTATCTGCTGTTTATGATCGTGCGTCGTTAATAGCACTAGACCATGATTTAAGAGAAAAATATGTACAGCATTTAGCTGTTATAATACCGCCTGATGCGCGAATACTATTGTTAACACTTATTTATCCGCAGCATCAGATGAGCGGCCCACCTTTTTCCGTTAGCAATTCGGAGGTTGAGTCGCTTTTTAGTTCGGCCTTCAAATATCGACAATTGCATTGTTTTAATGATATTGATAATGAGCCTAAATTTCTACGCGCTGGTGTGGATTATATTGAGAATGTAGCTTATTTGCTGCAAAAAGGGAGAGAGTAATGGCAAAAAAAATGACGGGTATAGTCGCCCAATTTGGTACAAAAGGATATGGTTTTATCACCGGTGATGATGGAGAGAAGTATTTTGTACATCAAAAGAACGTTTATAACAAATCACGATTAAGAGGTGACACTCGAGTTGTGTTTAAAACTGAGGAGTCGGATAAAGGTTTAGTTGCGGTTAACGTCAAACTTGAGAAAAGTTCTGAGGACAAGAAGCCGTTAACTGATAGCAATATTAAGTTAATGTTCACTTTTTTATTGGTGATGCAAATTATCACATCCTACTACGCATTTTTTAATAAATGAAGAAACTGATCGTTTTTGCTTTAGCGATCGTTTTATCTGGTTGTTTTTCAACACCTGCAAGAGAGGTTGTTGACATTTGTCAACTCCTAGATGAAAAAGTCAGCTGGTATCAGGCTGTTAAAAAAAGCGAGCAGAAATACCAAGTGCCAATGCATTTGCAGTTGGCTATTATTTACCAAGAGTCGCATTTTGCCTCAAGAGCGCAACCAGCAAGAACCACCTATCTTGGTTTTATTCCAGGACCAAGACCAAGCTCTTCTTATGGGTACTCTCAAGCCAAGACTGAAACCTGGGAATGGTATCAATTAAAAACTGGCAATCGTGATGCCAGTAGAAGCAATTTTGCAGATTCGGTCGATTTTGTGGGTTGGTATGTCAATCAATCGAAAGTCCGCTCTAAGATTTCTAAATCGGATGCTTACAACCAATATTTAGCCTATCACGAAGGCCATAACGGATTTAACAATAAAAACTTTAAAGATAAAGCTTGGCTGTTAAAAGTTGCTAAATATGTTGAGAAAAAATCGAATGATTTCAAGCGACAACTCTCTAAATGTCGTGCGCATTTAGATAGCAATAGATTGTGGTCGTTCTTCTAAATAATGTGGTTTAAGGTATCAGAGAAGCCACCAGAGCCTAATACCATGACAGAGATATCTGTTGACGATAATCAACTTGTTCTAACTAAATATAATGGCAGGTTTTATTGTTTTAAAAATCAATGTCCACACGAAGATTTCCAGTTGAGTCTCGGCTGCATTCAAGATGGTCAAGTGAAATGTTCACTACATGGCTTTTATTTTGACCTCATAAATGGCGAAAGCTCGGAAGAAGGCGTAGAACCGTTGAACTTATTTCGCGTTAAAATAGAGAATGAAGTTATTTACGTTGAGGTAAATTCCGATCAATGAGAGCAGAAACCTTAATTCATTCTATTATTCAAAGAATTGCCACCGGCCCCGAGTTAAGTAAGAATATTAAGCTTGAGGAGGCAAGTGCCGCAATGAGTGCCATTCTTAATGGCGAGATAGACGACGTTCAATCGGCTATTTTTTTGATAGCGCTACGAATGAAGCGAGAAACCATTGAAGAAAATTTTGGCATACTCGATGCACTATTAAAGGCCACTGACTGTCAAAAAGCCGATGTAGGAGATTTAGTTGATTTAGGAGACCCTTATAGTGGTTACAATCGCTCGATACCGATTTCTTCTTTTTTACCGCCATTATTAGCGGAACTTGGTTTGCCATGTATCATTCATGGTTTAGACAGTGTTACACCAAAGTTTGGCTTAACGCATAAGCACATTAACCAAGCACTGGGTGCCAATGTTAATCAAAGTGTTAAAGAGGCAAAGACATGTCTTGAGAATAATAAAGGCTGGACCTATCTTGATCAAAGTCGTTATTGTGCGCCACTGTATGATCTGGTCTCACTGAGAAATAAAGTTGTCAAAAGAACGGTTTTGAACACCGTGGAGAGCCTTATTGGTCCAATCAGAGGTCAGCGTACGCATTCAATTTTGGGTTTTGTTCATAAACCTTATCCTCCTATTTATGCCGCTTTAACAGCGAGAGCTGGTTTTGATACCAGTTTGGTTATTCGAGGTGTTGAAGGCGGAGTTGTGCCTTCGTTGCGCCAAAAAGGTTTGATGATCTCTTATTTGGGTGAAAAGGAAAAAGCGAGAGTTGAAATCGACCCTAAGGCGATGGACATCCAGCGAGAGCTGAGAGCGATTGTGTTCCCTCAGAATTTAACTATTGAAAAAGATAAAAGCTCTCTAGCAGAGTACACAATAGTCCTAGGTAAGAGTGCACTTGCAGGTGAGAAAGGTATGTTTTATGACGGCTTGGTATATTCAGCCAGTCTGATACTTTGGCACTTGGAAAAGTTTAAAGATTTGTCCGATGCCGCAGAACACGTTAGAGCTGTTCTAGATTCTGGAAAGGCGCTTAAGAGACTTTAGTTTCACCTCAACCGGGATCAACAATGCCATTCTCAATTAATTGTTATATTTTATCCTTGTTGTATCCAAGATCTTCACTAAGTATCTTTTCACAATGTTGTGACAAATCTGGCGAGGCATGAGCGTAGTTAAGTGGCGTTTCAGAAAGATTTATTGGTGAAGCAATGGTTTTAATCATTTGGCCGTTCGCATCCGGAACCTCTTTAACAAGATTTCGATGTTTGATTTGCTCATGGCTGAAAACTTGACTTAATGTATTGACGCGACCACAGGGTACGTCTAGAACTTGCAAGCGTTCAACCCACCATTCAGATGTATGGCTTTTCATACATTCGGCGACTAGTGGAATGAGTGCTCTTCGCCTGTTAGTTGACTCTCCAAAAACAGGGCATCTTGCCAATTAAATGGTGTTAATAATTTCCCCATATCGTACTCCTAAATATCAATAAAGTTATGATAAAAAAATAGATGAGCGCGCCGCTCAACCAATGCCAATGTTATGAGAATTGTTTTTGATTAAGTTGTGCGTATTCACCTGATCGAGAGAGTAATTCATCATGTGAGCCTTGCTCAATAATTTCTCCATCTTTCAAGACCATAATTCGATCAGCATTCTGAATGGTGCTGAGCCTATGCGCAATAATGATCGTTGTGCGTCCATCTTGCATCTTATCAATTGCAGACTGAACCAATCTTTCGGTTGCCGAATCTAGTGCAGATGTTGCTTCGTCCAGAATTAAAATAGGACTATTTTTGGCAATTGCCCTTGCAATCGAGAGTCTTTGGCGTTGGCCACCAGAGAGTGTGGTGCCGTCTTCACCAATTTCTGTTTCAAAGCGCTTATTCAGTTTATTAACAAATTCAACAGAATTGGAAATCTCTGCAGCCTGTTCAATAAGTTCAATTGCCATCGTATCGCCTTGACCAAGTGCTATGTTGTTTTTTACAGTGTCGTTAAATAAACGTACATTCTGATCAACAAAAGAGATTTGAGATCGAAGAGCAGAGAGTTCAATGTCGCTGATATCTTGATTATCAATTAAAATACTGCCCGACGTGGGATTGTAAAACCGCGCTATCAGACTCACCAATGTTGTTTTACCACTGCCAGTACTACCCACAAGCGCGACAGTTTCACCTTGTTTTATATCAAGGTTAATATTATTGAGTGAAGCACTTTCGCCATCGTAGCTAAAACTAACATTCTTAAAGCTAATTTCACCTTTAATTTGATTAAATGTTTTCCTGCCTCGATTTACCTCTGATTTTTCGTCAATCAATTTAAAAACACTCTGTCCAGCAACAATTGCTTGTTGTAGGGGCTTGTTAATATTGACAAGGTTTTTTGCTGGTTTAACTAACATTCCCATTGCTGTAAAGAATGCCAAAAAATCACCTGCTGTCATGATCAAGTAGGTTGATGACACATATACCACGCAGGCTAATGACAAGCCAATAAGAATGTTTACTAGTGCAGTATTAAGCCCGCTTGCAATTTCAACTTTAAAGCGTTGTTGACGTATGGTATTGATGAGGGAGAGAAATTTTCGACTTTCACTTTTTTGGGCGAGGTAAATCTTAACCAAATCACTGCCTGAAATATTTTCATCCAAAAGGTGGGTCATTTTACCCATGGAGTCTTGTACTTTTTTAGAAGAACTTCTCATCCGAGTACTGGAAAATTTAACAGCTAAATAGACTAAAGGCAATAGTACTAATAGGGTGAGACTTAAGAGATAATTTTTATAAAATAAGTAACCAACTAACAAAACAACCGTCAGGGATGATTTGATAAAATTAAGCCAAATTGTAGAGGCAGCGGAAGAGATTTGCTCTACGTCAAAAGTCAGTTTTGAAAGTATTCCACCAGTTGTATTTTTATCAAAGTAAGCTTTAGGTAGCTTTAATAGCTTTGCAAACATATCAACTCTTAAATCCATGATGACCTTATTTGAAATCCATGAACTGGCACTCACCGAAGTTAGTGCAAATAGGGAGCTAAGTGTAATAACTAATAACAGCGCTAATGCATAAAAAAGGGCTGTGTCGTGTGTGCGATTATCTGTAAAAAGCGTGTCAACAATTTGCCCAGTTATTTCAGGGATGGATGCCTCAAATATTGTTGCAAATACCATCATCAAAGAGGTTAGTGCAAGTTTGCCTATATGGGCTTTCATATAGGGGTAAAGCCGCTTTATAAATTGTCTATAACCCATTATGATTACTTTGATTGGATGTGTCCATATTCTACACAAATTTGTGTATCATAACTATTTCAAACTTGTTAGTTTTTCATGACAAAATACATCTTTATCACCGGTGGTGTTGTTTCTTCTTTAGGCAAGGGAATTGCCTCCGCATCTTTAGCTTCAATCCTAGAATCACGCGGGTTAAACCTTACTCTTCTTAAGCTAGATCCTTACATTAATGTTGATCCGGGAACAATGAGTCCTTTTCAACATGGCGAGGTATTTGTTACTAATGATGGTGCTGAAACAGATCTGGATTTAGGGCATTACGAAAGATTTGTTCGAATTCAGATGGGCAAGAAAAACAACTTTACGGCTGGCCGGGTTTATGAAAATGTCATTGAGCGTGAGCGTCGAGGTGATTACCTTGGTGCGACTGTACAAATTATCCCACATATCACCGATGAAATTAAACGCCTAGCAAAAGCGGGCGCCGAGGGTGCAGATGTTGCTTTAGTTGAAATTGGCGGTACAGCGGGAGACATCGAGTCACTACCTTTCTTAGAAGCCATTCGACAAATGGGCCTTGAATTGGGTCGTGAAAACACCCTGTTTATTCATTTGACACTTTTGCCCTACATTAAAGTGGCAGGTGAGTTAAAGACTAAGCCAACACAGCATTCGGTGAAAGAGTTAAGAGGAATCGGTATCCAGCCTGATATTCTGATTTGTCGATCAGAGTACCCTTTGCCCGATGCAGAGCGTAAGAAAATTGCTTTGTTTACTAATGTTCCTGAGAATGCAGTGTTCACTTCACTGGATGTAGACACCATTTACAAAGTACCACAAAGCCTTCATGAGCAAGGTTTGGATGATATTGTGGTGTCAAAGTTGGGGCTTGCTTGCAAGGCGACAGATTTAAGTGAGTGGGATAATGTAATTTCCAAGCTTGAGCGACCAAATCACAGCGTCGATGTTGCAATGGTTGGTAAATATATGGACTTAACAGAGTCTTACAAGTCTTTGTCTGAGGCGCTAATTCACGCAGGTTTAAATACACAAACCAAAGTAAATATCCATTATTTTGATTCTGAAGAGATCGAGATAAGCGGTAGTGAATGCTTAAGTGAAATGAGTGCAATTCTTGTGCCTGGCGGGTTTGGTCTTCGTGGCATTGAAGGTAAAATTGAAGCAGTACGTTATGCGCGTGAAAACAATGTGCCGTATTTAGGTATTTGCCTAGGTATGCAAGTGGCGGTAATTGAATTTGCACGTCATTTAGCCGGCATGAGTAATGCCAATAGTACTGAATTTGATGTTGAAACGCCTTACCCTGTTATTGGTTTAATTACTGAATGGCAAGATGAAGATGGCAGCATGCAAACGCGTGATGATAAGTCAAATCTTGGGGGAACGATGCGTCTTGGCGGTCAGGAGTGCGCTTTAGTGAAAGGCTCTAAAGCACGAGAAATTTATGGTGAAGATATGATTACGGAACGCCATCGCCATCGTTATGAAGTTAACAATAAATTGATTGGCGTTATTGAAAAAGCAGGGTTGAGTATCTCTGGCAGATCACAAGATGGCTCATTGGTTGAAATGGTTGAAATTGCTGATCACCCTTGGTTTGTGGCTTGTCAATTTCATCCGGAATTCACATCAACACCGAGAGATGGTCATCCATTATTTGAGAGTTTTGTTAATGCCGCAAAAGAGGCGCACAACTTAATTCTAAGTTAAGACCTTTGCATAGTTAAGAATAACATCAAAATACCATCTTCCGCCAACTTAGCTATTTTCTTAAAGACGACCTTAGATTTACTAAAACAGACGCTAAGAAAATAGTTAATTCAGAAAAATCTGTTATTTTTCTAACCGCCCCTAACTGTACAAAAATCTTACTTTCTTTTTTTGGTGAATTTCATCAATCTTCTTCTTTTTTGAACTTGGCGCTCAGTTAGCTTATTCTTTTTATCTTTGAATGGGTTTTCACCGCTTTTGAATTCAAAATTAATCGGCGTGTTCGAAAGACCCAATTCACTTGTAAAGAAGTTTTTTAAATAGCGACCATAAGCATTTGGGATGCTTTGTAGGTGGTTACCATGCACAGTGAAAGTTGGTGGAAAAACACCAGACTGGTGGATATATTTCAGCTTTAAGCGCCTACCCGCCACTGGTGGTGGCTGATGACCCTCGTTGGCTTTTGCTAAAATTTCATTGAGCAATGGAGTTCCAAACTTTGCACCGGCATTTTCATAGGCTTTATTGATAGGTCCAAACAACTTTCCGACACCAGAGCCATGCAATGCCGAGATGTAGTGAACCGAGGCGTAATTAACAAAAGACAACTTGACGTCTTGTTTTCGCTTAACTTCACTTTTCTGATACTCGTCCAGACCATCCCACTTGTTATTGACAATCAATAATGCTCGGCCTTTATCAGCAACCATTCCTAAAAGGGTTGCGTCTTGCTCGGTAACGCCTTCGCTAGCATCCAATATCAGAATGACCACATGGCAATTTTCAATTGCTTCAATCGCTTTTAAAATACTAAATTTTTCAATTTTATGATCAACACTGCGCTTGCGTCGAATACCTGCCGTATCGATTAAAGTGTAGAGTTGCTCGTTGCGCTCAAAAGGTATAAAAATCGTATCACGTGTTGTACCTGGTAAGTCAACGGCTAAGACACGTTCTTCGCCTAAAATACGGTTAATTAATGTGGATTTTCCGACATTTGGCCGCCCAAGAACAGCAACTGCAATTCCTTCAATTTCATGCTCAACATCATCGGTTGGTTCGGGCAAAAGTGGTAATGTTAAGTCAATTAACTCCTCAATACCCTGGCCATGCTCAGCGGCAATAGGGATGGGCTCACCAAGTCCGAGTTCATAAAATTCTGCTAATGAAGCTTGACTTGATCCTTCGGCTTTATTACAAACCAAGATTAAGTTGAGTTTTAGTCTTCTGAGCTGTTTTGCAATTTCATGATCAAGTGCAGTGACGCCATCTTTAGCACTAACAATAAAGTACACAACATCGGATTCATCCAATGCATTTAAAACTTGACCATGTATACCTGTGTCAATAACATTGTCTTCGTGGGTCAGTCCGCCAGTGTCGATAATCGAGCACTGAACATTGTCGTCTAAATTGATAGTTGCGTATTGCCTGTCTCGAGTTAAGCCTTCAAAGTCAGAGACAAGTGCTTGACGAGATTTACTCAGGCGATTGAATAGGGTGGATTTTCCAACATTGGGGCGTCCAACGAGTGAAATTACGGGTAGGCTCACGATAAATTACCAGTTTAAT
>Ga0302118_10001421_pt1 | contig 11893 bp, 11 predicted proteins | sample AG5_331_MG_FD_203126 | JGI IMG/M metagenome (GOLD analysis project Ga0302118, IMG submission 203126) | Marine microbial communities from Western Arctic Ocean, Canada - AG5_33.1 | ecosystem: Environmental > Aquatic > Marine > Oceanic | place: Canada: Western Arctic Ocean | collected 2017-10-01 | reverse complement strand
CCACAACCGACCACGGCCACCATCGTCAGCGAAATTCCGACAACCGTGAATAGAAGATTTTTACGAATACTCATTGCGCCGCAGTATAGGGGAGTCGATTATTTAGAAGTTGCTAAATCGTGTCCCTGATCGATTCCATCTGCCACGCTTCGATCCCGCTGAACTTCGCAGTGCCGCCCCGGGCGAACAGTGAAACGCCAATGCTGTCGTCTCGATCTGGGTATGCCCGTAGAGTCAGGCACTGACGTTCGTTGGCGAATACTTCGATGATGCTGCGGTCGATGAATATTCGCAGCTCAATCGGTTCGTCATCGCCCACTTCCAGAGGTCCGACTTCCGGTGGGCGAGGTATCAGATCGCTTCGGGTTGACGATGATGTGCCGTCGATCTGCAATAAGGGCGATCCGAATCGAGGATGACCCTTTGGGAAGAACGAAATACGAGTAGTTTCCTGCGAGTCAGGCGATCGCAGAACGTTTAGTCCTACTTCGTGCGCCGTGCCGGGATCGATTGTTACAGAAAGCTCTATAGCGTTTCCACTGATCGAATCCAACACCCACTCTTCGCCTGAACTAAGCTCGACATCTGAAGCAGATGACCGTTCCTCCCTAAGCGATTCGATTTCGGCGACGGGTCGAATAATCAAAGAGTTGTCTTCACGAAGAGAAAGATGAGTCGGCAGAGTCATGATGTCGCTCCAGCCCTGCGGTTCACGGCTCTCTTTCACGTTGAATATGGCCAAGAAACGTCCCTGCGAATCGACCGTTGCTGAAGGTGCGTGCAAGCTCCCGACAGCCAGAGGGCCGTTGTTCAACCTACCGTGATAGTCAGATGTGAAGCGGTGAGTCGTCCCATCGTAATCGCCAACAAAATACTGCCCACCACGTTTGTGACTGAAGAAAAGCAACATGTGTTTGCCGTTGCCAATCGGCCAAAAATTAGGCACGGCGTAATCTTCGCCAGGCTCTGTGTTGTAGTCCTCGGCGATCAACTCACCCAGATACTCCCACGTCGTCAAATCTTGCGATCTAAACAGGTGGTCAACACCCACACAATTCACACTTCGCTCCCCGTTTTTGAATACGCCCGATAGCGCGTAGTAACCGTCGGCCTCTTTCCAGATACATGGATCAAACACTCGATACGGACTGCCAGCGTCGTCGACCGGCACCATTGGAATCACTGGGTTGTCAGGGTGCTTTTGCCAATCGACCAGCAGATCGTCAGAAGCCGTAGCAATCGCGTTTCCGGCCTGCGTGCCGTGATATGTGGCGATGACACGATCATCTTCAACCAGCGTTTGGCCACTGAAACAGTCGTTCTCCTGGTCCGGATACAGGGCGATCGGCAAGTCCTTCCATCGCACCAGATCCTCACTCACAGCATGACCCCAGTGAACACGGTCTTCACCATCGCCTCTGAACTGGTAGAACAGGTGATACAACCCCCGCCACTCACAAATCCCGTTCGGGTCGTTCATGAAATTTTCGGGCGGAGAAAAGTGATAGCTGGGGCGATGCTTGTCGGAGTCCAGACGCTCTCGCGAAGCGCGCCAACGCTGGATCTGCTCAATTAATTCAGGTGAATCTATCCCTGCGATCCGATCATCAACGGTCGTCAATTGCTCGCTCCGGTTCGTGAAGTTAAACGCGCAAACACACACCCCGCCAGTGTGAGTGCATGCGCCTTGTCAAACAAGGGACGTTGATCGAATTACTGAAGAACCGCCAGCTATCTGCCCACAACCGCAGCGATGTCAGCAACGTTGGCCACTCGTTCTCCCTGCCAGTCGGTAACTCCCACCCGCAACATCTCACCGGCTACTAGATCGTCGATCATCAATGCGTCGATTCCGCACCGCTCGGCACCGTTCAATTCATCCGATCCGCCATCGCCCACAAACAACGTCTCGTTCGGCTCTACGTCTAGTTGCTTTAGAACGCCCAGATAAGTGCTTCCTGCGGGTTTCCTCACTTTCGTTTCGCAAGAAAAGTGCGTGGCCGCAAAGTAGCTGGCAAACGCCGTAGCCGACCAAACGGCAGGCACATCGAACACGCAATCGGTAACCAATCCAAGCCCACAACCCATCCCACGTAACTCGTCTAGCATCTCGATAACGCCGTCCTTGGGCGCCAGGAATTCTCGAGTAATCGATCGGCGTAGTTCCATGCATTGCGCCATCTGGTCGTCAGAAACTTTCGCTCCAACCAACTCCGCAGCAGCCAATATGTCGCCCTCCGACGAGCCGAAACTACCGTCGAGTCGACCGTCATTGATCGACATCCATGGCTCGTAAAACGAATCGTACGATTGGCCTAAAATCACAGCAATGTCGGCAACCATCAGTCGGTATTTATCCATCGATGGCGAGTAGATCAACGTTCCAAACAGATCGAATAAGACGGCCTTGTACATTTGTGCTCCTTGGCGTTGGGGCGTGCACTCCAACACTACTAATCTCCCCACCACAATATGACCGTGCAGTCCCCAACTCGGCGAACCGACCTGTAGATTAGGCGGCATATTCGAACGTGCGCCACAAACGGCCCTCAACACGGCGCTACCAACACACAGCAGGAAACTTACACATGAGCAACGAACGAATCGGATTTGTGGGACTCGGCATGATGGGTCTCCCAATGGCCAAAAATCTGATCGAGGCAAGCTACGGTGTCACGGTTTTCGATCTCAACGACGAGACGGTGATCAGTGCCAAAGCGTTCGGGGCATCATCGGCCGCTTCAGCGTCTGAGACAGCGTCTACATCCGACATCATCATCACGATGGTTCCCGACTCGCATCATGTCGAGGCCGTTATCGCCGGGCCGGACGGAATTCTTGAAGGTATTAACGCTGGCTCGGTTGTAATCGACATGAGCACCATCGATCCTGAAATGGGTAAAAAGATGGCGAATCTCATCGAGGCAAAGGGCTCGTACTTCGTCGACGCTCCGGTGACTGGTGGAGTGGGCGGCGCTGAAGCAGGAACTCTTTCTATTCTGGTGGGCGGAAACGCTGAAGTGTTCGAACGAGCGCTCCCGGTGCTGAACGTACTTGGCGGAAATATCGCCCACATGGGTCCGGTTGGGTCGGGTCACACGACGAAAATTGCCAACCAACTTATTGGCGTTGCGACCGTCGCTGGAATGTCGGAAGCGTTCGTGCTGGCTAAAAAAGCAGGTCTCGATATGAAGCTGTTCTACGATGCGGTCAAGGACGGTGCAGGTCGGTCTTGGGCTCTCGAAACACTGGGACCCAAAATTCTCGAAGGCGACTTCTCGCCAGGGTTCATGGTGAAGCACATGCAAAAGGACCTGCGCTTGGCCGCAGATCTCGCTGAAAAAACTGGAACTTCTATTCCGACTTCAGCGCTTATCGCTCAGCTGTACCGATCGGTTCAGGCTGAAGGCGAAGAGGCGACCAAACAGGGTCACCAGGCACTAATTCAGGCGATCGAAAAGCTATCGAACGAACAGGCGAGGCTGTAGTCGCTACTCGATAATTTCTTCTACCACTGGCAATATCAGCTCAACCCACTCGGCGTACATCTCCGCTGATGGATGAAGTCCATCCGCCGCTATCAATTCCGGCTGCTCACCTGCTCGCCGCGAAATAGCCGTTATATCAACGAATTTCGCACCCGACTCCTCCGCCAATTCCAGAATCACTGCGTTGAACTCGTCAATCGATTTAGCAATGTCCTGCTTTGGTGCACCTTCGGCAAATGGAGTCACGCTCCAGTCGGGAATGGAGATCAGGACGACGTTAGCTACATTGCCCCCGGCCAGATCAATCGCCTTCTCGATCAAATTTGAAAGGCCGACCTCGAAATCAGAAACCGTACCGTTACGAAACTGGTTGTTGACGCCAATCTGCAATGTAACGACGTCGAACGGACTCTCAAGATCGCTGAGATTCAGCGCTTCAATGAGGTCTCTGGTGTCCCAGCCACTAACTGCCACTGTCGTTGGCTCTTCGGCACCTCGACCGCTGGATCGCAAGGCTCGGATCAGTTGAATCGGCCATGCCTCAATCTTGCCGACCCGTTCGCCAACGATGTAGGAATCGCCTAATGCCAGCAGTCGAATCGGCATCGGTGGAACCGCAGGCTCTCCTCCACTCGAACAGGCAGCAGCCAGAGCCAACAGCAGCACGAAAATCCCGACCGTAACTCTGAATCCACGCACTACAGGGCGTTAACTTTTTTAGCCATCTCGATATCAGCGGCGACCATTCCGCCCTGGTCATGACTCCACCAGGTGAGCGTTACCCTGCCCCACTCGGTAGTTATCCGAGGGTGATGATTCGCCGTTTCGGCCAGTTCACCAACACGATTCGTAAACTCAAGCGCTTCAGCGAAATCACCAAAGGAAAACGCACGCTGAAGCCGACTCATCCCCTCTTCTTCAACAACGGTCCAGTCGGGAATCTGCGCCATCGACTCCGCAATTTCCGCACTACTCAATTTCGCCATAACCAGCCTCTTTTCATATCGTCTAATACATCGATCATTCGGGATTTCGCACGATGGGCAGAACAACGTTCGAGGTATGCTCGGCATCCGTATATACGCTGTTGTTCGCAACTTGAGATCTTGCGTGCCGCCCAATCGGCTCACCAGTGTTTGTGTTCACGTCGAATCGTGGAAAATTGCTCGAAGATATATCGAGCCTAATCCGATGGCCCTTTTTGAACAAGTTAGACACCGGCGGCAGTTCGATTTGCAACTCGTAAATCTCACCCGGCTTCATGAAGACTTCTTCATCGAACCCTTCCCTGAACCTCGCCCTGAGAATCGAATCCTCCAACGGTAGATGAAAGCCCTCTGGGTACTTCTCGCTGGGCGGGTAGATATCGAGCAGCTTGGCCGTGAAATCAGTATCGACAGCATCCGACGATATCCACAGATTTACCGAGATCGAACCGGTCACTTCGACATCCTCATCAAGCGGTTCGGTTTGGAACACATTTACGTCAGCACGATCAGCTAGCAGTGCGGGAGTTTCGGGATCACGCCCAAAGGCAACGACCGTAGAATCATGTTCCTTCTGATGCAACGGACCGTCCGGAATCAGCGATCGCATTCGAGCACGCTGCGGAACGTATGCCCCGTCAAGATCGTCTGGCAGCACGATCCATTCGTAGAAGCCGGTCACATTCCCGTTTATCGACGGAACCGGGTTTTCGGGGTCGTGCACCCATGTTGTTGGCGAGGCTGAATCGGTTGGAGCGGCAGTGCTCAGTCCACCACCGGTCGATAAAAAGTAAGCAGTCTGCGCAGCACGCTTCAGCGGCCATTCCTGCTCTACACGCCATCCACCGCCATGATGAATCCGACCCGCCTCATCGGTTCGCCCGCTTCCACCACCCATCACAAATATCCGCACCGGATCGTCATCTTCGACCCCGGTATCGATGCCCTTCAGCCACCGATCAAACCAACGGAAACGCTCCTGATTCAGAACTTTATCGCCCCAGTCAGCCGCCTCGCCAAACTCAACATCGCCAACGAACGAAGCACCCTTCCCGCGCATCGAGACGTGATTCCATGGACCAAGAATCAATCGCTGAGGAGCCGTATTTTTCGCTGTCATGTGAGCAAACTGCTCCGAAGTTTCGGCAGCGAACGGGTCGTACCATCCCGAACTGTAAACAGCAGGAATATCGGCCATACGATCGTAGTGCTGAGCGTGATTGAGCGACTCTTGCTTCCAGAAATCGGTGTACAAACCATCGCGGTAGTAGTGCATCAGAACTTTTTCGAGATTCGGCACAGCAGCGATCGGAGTTTCGCCTTCCTTAAACGGTTGCTTCCAAACCTGTTCCCGCAACCGTTCGGCCCCGTGCTCAATGCGCTCGATCGCAGCAGGGTCGTTTGCAATTTCCTGCGAATCGAACCCATGCAGATACAGCGCGCCATACATGTGCAGTGCCATCGCCCCGCCTTGGCGAACCTCCCAGCGAAACGCATTCGTCGGCGCAACATCTACCCACAATGCTGCCAAATGAGGCGGACGTTCAAGCGACGCCATGTTCTGGACGATCCCGCCGTGCGAAGCGCCGACCATCCCGACCTTGCCACTGCACCAGTTCTGGGCAGCCGCCCACTCGATAGTGTCGTAGCCGTCCTTGCCTTCTTTCTGGTTGGCTGTATGGAAATAGTCGCCGGTTCCCTCAGAATCGCCCCGCCCTCGGAGATCCTGTAGAAGCACGACGTACCCACGAGGCACGAACGCCTTTGCCACCGGGTCGATCCAAATTACCGGGTTCGATTTGTCGTACGAAGTCCGCCCTAAAATCACTGGAAACTCACCGACGACCGGGTTCCCGTCGGCGTCGGCAGGTCGATAAACATCGGTCGCCAAACGCACGCCATCCCGCATCGGAATCATAACGTTTTGCGAAACAACCATCCCGAACTTTGAATCGCTAGGATTTTCTATCAACGTCGTCGCCTCAATCCTTAAAATTTCTACGCCATTTACGTTCGATACCAGTGCGCAATATAAATGATAGGTCACGTATTGCACATCAGTTATTAGATACATTAATTATCCGAAACACACCTGAAACGCTTTACTATTGAACTAACGATTTAACTCATCATTTTGTAAATCTTTACCCGTAATATCCAGATAGCATGGGCTATATGCCAATCAGGATAATCGTTCACTGCTGATCAGGACTTTCTGAAGTACTTGGGCCGGCGATAGAAAATGCACAATTCAGAAAGCAAGTGTTGACCAACAATTCTGTCAGCGATGATAGCCTCGCCGAATCCAGCCATTTCGACATTTTTGAGTTTGTAGATGTTGATTTGCTGTGATTGTCGCCATTCTAAGTAGAACCACCGACTTGCCTAACTCCGACATTGCTCGGTGTCGACGCATTCTTTTTTTCATGCACCTCGGGCTACTTACGAGTAACCTTCGGTGAATTGGACGGATCAATCGTTCAGGCATTCGTTGATAACAGGTGGAATTCAGATGGCGTTGGATAAGCAGCAACTCGAAGAAATGTACCGTCGGATGTGTCGTATTCGGTACTTCGAAGAGGCAGTAATCGAGATCCACTCCTCAGGTGAACTGATTGGGCCTGCCCACCCGTATATCGGCGAAGAGGCGGTAGCCGTCGGGGCCTGTGCGGCACTGGAAGACACCGACAGGATTGCCGGCAACCATCGATCGCACGGTCACCCAATCGCCAAGGGTGGCGATGTGAATGGCGCAATGGCCGAAATCCTCGGTAAAGTCGGCGGCTTCTGCAAAGGCAAGGGCGGCTCGATGCATTTAGCTGACTTCTCTATTGGAATTCTTGGTGAATCGGGAATTGTCGCATCGTCAGTACCAATCGCAACTGGAGCTGCGTTAGCTTCCAAGCTTGGCAAAAAGGGCTTCGTTTCTCTCGTGTTTTTTGGCGATGGCGCATCGAACCAGGGTGCCTGCCACGAATCAATGAACATGGCGGCGCTCTGGGATCTGCCAGTAATTTTCATGTGCGAAAACAACGGCTACGCAATCACGACGTCGTACAAAAACTCTGTTTCAGTCGATCACGTCAGCGACCGCGCCAGCGCCTACGGAATGCCGGGCGTACTGGTTGATGGGCAAGACGCTATCGCCGTTTGGGAAGCCACCAACGAGGCCGTTAGACGGGCACGCGCCGGCGAAGGCCCAACGCTTATCGAGGCGATGACCTATCGCTACGAAGATCACTCTCTGGGTCTCGAACGGATCATCAAGTCGGACTATCGCGAAGAGTCCGAAGTTGAAGAGGCAAGGAAACGCGATCCGCTGGTGATTCATCGGGCCGCTATTACAAGTCACGGCGTCACGACCGATGCTGAATGCGATGAAATCGAAGCAACTGTGAAGGTGGAAATCGAAGCAGCCGTGGAGTTCGCACGGAACAGTCCGTTCCCCGAACCCGGCGATCTCTTTGACGACATGTGGGCGACTCCCGTTTAACTCAGCCACAACTCATTTCACCTAGTCGCACTCCGAACCTCACACAGCAAGAAAAAGCACATCAAATGGCCATCAAAACATACGTACAGGCAATTCAAGAAGCGACCGTCGAAGAGATGGAGCGCGATCCCACCGTGTTCACCATGGGCGAGGATCTACGCAAGTCCGTTTACGGAGCGACCGCCGGGCTCGTCGAACGATTCGGTGAAGACCGTGTTATCGACACGCCATTATCTGAAAACGGGTTCTTCGGAGCCGCCCTTGGTGCATCGCTCTGTGGCATGCGCCCTATCGTCGAAACAGTCACCAGTTTTTTGTGGGTCGGTATGGACCAGCTCATCTCGCAGGGATCGAAGATGCGTTACATGTTTGGCGGCCAGGCCGAACTGCCCGTAACGTTCAGGATTCGCATGTTCTACGCCCGTGGCGCGGCGGCTCACCACTCCGATCGCAACTACCCCATTTTCATGAACACACCCGGACTCAAAGTCATCTGCCCATCGAATGCTTACGATGCAAAGGGACTGATGAAAACGGCAGTACGCGACAACGATGTCTGCATGATTTTCGAAGACGGCATTGCGATTAGTTCGCGCATGGAGATTCCCGACAACGCCGATTTACCCGGTGGTGAACTGCTTGTTCCGTTCGGCGTGGCGAACACGTTGCAAACTGGATCTGACGTAACGATTGTTGGAATCGCCGGAGGGGTACAACACGCTTTGGACGCAGCGAATGTACTAGCAGCTGAAGGTATTTCCGCCGAGGTGATCGACCCACGAACATTGGTTCCACTGGACAAAGAAACAATATTAAAATCGGTAGCGAAAACGGGTCGCCTTGTAATTGTTGACCCTGCCCACAAGAGCTGCTCGGCAGCATCGGAAATCGCAGCGATCGTTGCCCAAGAGGGGTTCTGGGATCTACAGGCACCGATTCAGGTCGTCGCCTCCGAACAGGTCAACGTGCCGTACTCGCCAGCCCTCGAACCACTAATCTATCCAACTCCCGAAAAAGTCTTGGCAGCAGTAAAGATAGTTCTCGACTAGTCGTCAAGCTGCACTGCCCGATTTCCCGACTCCTGCGGAGGGACCATCGGTGAACGGGCGGGGATGAGCGGCCACCACACCAGCCTCCAACTCAAACATGTAAACTCAGCGTACGAATAGTCGCTGCCTCCTAAACGCCTGGCGAGTCATACATTTGAACTTCAAACTGCGCACACTGCTCATCATCATCGCTGCTTTTGCGACGCTGGCACCGGTGTGCGTACTCTCGGGCGGCAATTCGAGCACGAGGACCGATTCAATCGTGCTCGAAAAAGCTGCGATGGTGGAAGTCTTTGGTGAGAATGCAGAGATTCGAATTCGCAGGGTCGCATCCAACACCCTTGAAGTAGAAGCAACACTCAATAACGCTGAATTCGTCGACTTCTACACCCAGAGCCTCACCAGCGCTCCAGTACGCCACTACGTCATATCGGCCACCACAAGCACAGGCGGCGAAACGTCGGCTAACTCGATTATCGATATCGGCCTTCCAGTGGGCGTTCAGCTGATAGTTCGCACGACTAATCGAGCCATCACCGTCGATTCAATATCAGTAATTTCTGCTTTTTTGGTCACCACAAAAGGCGAAATCACAGTGAACGATTCTGTTGGCAACTTCGACCTGATCACCACTGAATCCGAAGTCACGGTTCAGGACGTCGACGGCAATGTGCACATTGTGACTACGAACGCCCACGTGTGGTTCGACGGTGTCATCAGCGAGGGCAGTAGTTCAATCTCGACAACCAATGGTGATATCGCTGCACGACTCGGAAGCGGTTCAGACGTGCTTATTTCGGCCTACACACACAACGGTGACGTGACCGTCAATGGCGGAACCGAGAACGTTTCGAAGGATGGCGATGTAGCGACGATTGCGCATCGAATCGAGGATGGCAACGGGCAGTTGAGCATCACAAATGGGCCAGGCGCCATCCACATCAACCCGAACACTATCGCCGTGTTCGATGGGGACGGCTAACATCGGTCGCATCACCGCCCCAAAACTACCAGTTCAGCTGGAAGAGATACTTTCAAACAGTTTCTACATCCGCACTACCCTAACGCGCAAAAACGGCACTCAGCGAACCATCGAAACAACGTATGTTTGGGTTAAAGAAGGTGGTGTGAACAAGATCATTTTGTCTGGCTACCCCGGCAAGCGCGACTGGGTGGCAAGTATGTCTCGGAGTTCAAAAGTGACCGTGCACTCGGTCGAGTCCGAGCCCTGGTTCGACATCCCCGCCGAAGCACGGGTCGTTCGAGATCTCAACGAAAAGCTGCCAAATATATTCGCGTTTATCGAACACTGGTCGCTGCGCCCAAACTTCCCGCGTACCAAGTTCAAAATCCTACTTGGAGCCGTGAAGATAAACCGTGCGCTTCGACTCCCGTGGTGGGGCCCGTTCATTATCGCCAAGCGGATATTTATGGGAATGCCATGCGTGGAAATCACGTTCACCGGCAATGCGGTGCTGCGGAATGATGGCGCACCTCCGCCACTATCGGAACCGCAAGACGACCGACCGTTTTAGGAATCCTTCACCGGTTCGTTGACCGATTCCGGAGCCGGTTCGACAGTCGATTCAGACGCAGGTTCTGCGGCAGGTGCTGGCGTTCGTTCTGGCAGATATCCGTTTGTTGCCGACTCTGCGATTTTGCGAACGTCCGGTTCAAAGTTGTCCGAACCCGACATCCAGTTCAAGTACGAAATATCGTTGCTCACAACCTCGATAAGTCGCTCGCCCAGATGCTTGCCGAAGTTGACAAGAGCATCGCCTTCTTCGCTCCAAACAAACTTGCCCTCAGCGTCTATCGCCGAACTATCGATTCCCTTTGCCCACGCTGCGAGCTCGCTCGGATTTCTCGGGACGTTGGCCGAACTAGCCACTTCGCCTTGAAGAATGTTGAACACGTTGCGAGCCCCCTGCGCATCGTCTTCCAATCTCGATGATTCAGGCCTCGCGCCGCCAACGAATCGAGAATATGCCGAGGCTAAGTTACGAGGCTCAAGACGATGGAACACCGTCATAGCATCAACGACCGCCCTGCCGTCTAACGAGAAATCGATATCGTTGCGCTCGAACTCGGCCTGTAACAACGGAAGGCCAAATCGTTCGATGCCAAATCCGGCAAAATCGCATCCCTCAAGATGATCCGCCAGCGCTCGTGCATAGGCTCTGAACACCGGCTTATCCATCACGTCTAAATCGGAAATTCCGTGTACTTGCGTTGCACCGAGCGGAATTGGAATGTCGGGGTTCACCAGTACGGACTTCACATGTTCGGAGCCATCGGGATCAACTTTAAATACCGACAGTTTTACGATGCGAGCGTTATCGGGGTCCAGTCCGGTCGACTGCACATCGAGCACCGCAAGCGGACGCGAAAGCTCAAGTGAACGTTCCGGGATTTGTGGGCTGTCTTCAGACATAAGCACCTGTAGAGGTAGTTGAATCTGCGAGCCTAGCACGACCCACACCCGCAAACACCAACCCGTGTCAGCCTATTTCCTATGCTGAAATAGATGAGTGCCAACATCGCCATCCCAAACTTAATTCAGGACCTCGCTCGCCAGTCGACACACTTTGCGTCAGGCAACCCCCAAGCCCACTACAATCAAAAACAACCACGCCAAACCCGTGTGCAAACACAAAATCGTCGCTATTATAGTTAGCCCGCAGCTCGCATCAAGCCTCTCCGTTCTGAAGGAATGGCAGGCTCCGACGCCGAGCACCCCAAAGCCGGAGTGGCGGAATGGCAGACGCGATGGATTCAAAATCCATTGGGGTAATACCCGTGTGGGTTCGACTCCCACCTTCGGTACCACAAATACCTAGTTCAACTTAGGTATTTGGGGCAGTAATTCATCCTTCT
>Ga0302118_10001420_pt1 | contig 11894 bp, 10 predicted proteins | sample AG5_331_MG_FD_203126 | JGI IMG/M metagenome (GOLD analysis project Ga0302118, IMG submission 203126) | Marine microbial communities from Western Arctic Ocean, Canada - AG5_33.1 | ecosystem: Environmental > Aquatic > Marine > Oceanic | place: Canada: Western Arctic Ocean | collected 2017-10-01 | reverse complement strand
GAAGCCGAAGAGCCGGGGTAAACAGGAAGCGAGCCATCGTCAGATAAGCATTGGGATGCTTAGTGTTTTGAGGCGACAGCGCGTTTGCTCACCCGGAGTGCGTGGCCTAACTTACCGTGAGCGCGGGCAGGTGGCCGAGCCCACGGAACCAACTTAGAAGCCCCGCAGACGCGGGGTCCAAACGACAGCCGCCCCGCCGCCTATGGTCGACCTTCCCAACTGGAGTCAATACGACGCGAGTCGGACTCCCTCGCTGCCTGAGCACGCCGAGCGTCCTGGCAGGTTGGTGGTCGTGCTTACGACTCGAGGTGCAAGGCGAGACGGCTTCGCGGTCGATGCTGTCCTCGGGATGGTGACGGGTTGGAGCGCCGAGGGACGACGTGTCGTTCTTGCTGACGTGGGACTGGATGAGCCGTCCCTTCATGCGGCTGTGGACGCGCCGAATGCCGAGGGCGTCGGAGACGTCGTGTTGTTTGGCTCCTCCATTCGTAAAGTGGCTCGTGCTGCTCCTCATGGCGGCTACTTCTTCATCGGAGCCGGCACCGGAGCGGCCGATCCATCACAGGTTCTTGGACACGGGCGTTGGGACAGGTTGTGCAAGGGTTTTTTCGATGCCGGAGTAACTCTGGTTGCTTTTGCGCACGCGGAGTGCCCGGGCACGGAACACGTACTTCGCGTCGCGACAGATATCGTCGTTCTCGCGAACGAAGATGAGGATGTTTCCGGGCAGTTGGCTGAAGCCGCCGGAGTGGTTTGCCTCGTGTCCGGACCCTCAACGGCCGTCTCTGGGCAAGAGTCGCTGGCGGTGCTAGAGACTGACTCCGATCTGGAGGCTCATCTCTTCGAAACCTTGGAGGTCCCGGAGCACGAGGGTGAAGGGAACCATCCGGAGGTCGGCCCCCGGGACGAACCGTCCGACATCGAATTGCTGCCCGGTGCAGAGTCGAGCCTGCCCAAGTGGAGGATAGCTCCAAAGCTGGAGCCTCCGCTCGCGCCTGAGGTGGACGAGGCTGCGGCGAGCGGATCCATAGAAGGCGCGGGTGAAGTTGCCGCACCAGGTTCGAGGAATCGAGTGCTGCTCGGGTTGAGTACGATCATGCTGGCCATCGTGGGCGCGGCTGTGATGGGTTGGGTCCAAATTCCTGGGCTGTCCCCTGAAGTGCCGGTAGTGCCGTCCGCAGAGGATCAGGTTCAGGTCGCTCGGTCGGTGCCGCTCGCGGAGTCGACGCTCATGTTGAGCCACTCCGTGGCGGTGGGCGCGTTTCAGGACGAGACGGTGGCCACGAGCCGTCTGACTGGTCTCCAAGCGGCCGCGGGCGTGTTCGCCATTCTCGCACCCGTGCGTGTAGACGGCACCGTCTACCATCGCGTGCTCGTTGGGCCGGCGACAGACTCGATGTCGGCGGAGGCCCTCGCGGATCGTCTGGCGCTCGAAACCGCTGTGAGCCGTGCTTCCTGGGTCGTGCGAACGACGCCCCTCGCGTTTGAACTCGGTGAGCTTCTCGACGAAGAGGCGACTGCTAGGCGGGTCGAGGGGCTGCGCGGTCTTGGTGTCCCTGCATACTCGCTCGCAATCGACTTCTCGGACGGGACGACTCGGTACCGCGTGTACGCGGGTGCATACGCAGATGAGCAAGAAGCCTCGTATCTACAAAGTCACCTGGTAGCTCAGGGCCTCGACAACGCAACGCTTACGACTCGCATAGGCCGCGTTCAGTGACAACTCCAAACACTACATGAAGCTCCGCTCTCTCAAGATGCACGGGTTCAAGTCCTTCGCGGACTCGACCACGATCGAATTCCACGACGGCATCACCGCGATCGTCGGCCCCAACGGGTGCGGCAAGTCAAACATCAGCGACGCGATTCGGTGGGTCCTCGGAGAACAGCGGCCGACCGCCATCCGCGGTGCGAAGATGGAGGAGGCGATCTTCCAAGGCACCGTGGGGCGCCGACCCGTCAACCGAGGCTCGGTCTCGTTGACAGTCAGCAACGAAGACGGCGCGCTCCCGGTTCCCTTCGAAGAGGTGGAGGTGGGACGCCAGGTTTTCCGTGACGGTGGTAGTGAATACTCGATCAATCGTTCGGCGTGTCGCTTACGGGACGTTGTCGACCTATGCCGAGATACAGGGTTAGGCGCGAACGCATATTCGATGATCGAGAATCGAATGATCGACGCCATTCTCTCGGACCGTACCGACGAGCGTCGGGGCCTATTCGAGGAAGCCGCCGGGATCGGCAAGTACAAGGATCGGCGGAAGGCCGCGACGAGACGGTTGGAGCGGGCAGAGATGGACCTGCAGCGCCTCGAGGACGTGATCGCGGAAGTTCAGACCAAGGTCCGATCGTTATCTCGGCAGAAAGGGAAAGCGCAGCGTTATCTGGAGTACCGTCAGAGGCGTCTGGACGTGGAGGTCTCCGTCGTGCGGCATCAATTGGATACGCTCCGCACACGCCTTACCGGTGTCGAGAAGGAGTTGGAGGGAGACATCCATACCGGTGAAGGGAAGGTCGCGGAACTCACTTCTGCTGAGGCTCAATATGAGTCTCTTCGCCTCCGGGAAGTCAGCGCGGAAAAGGAACGTACGGAAGCTGCCAAGGCACTCGAGCAGGTTCGCGAGGCGCTGGTGAAATGGGAGCGAGATCTCGCGGTTGCGGACGAACGGGCGGCTTACGCCGAACGCCGCCTCGCGAAGATCGATGAAGAGCGCGCCCTTGCCCGCGAGCAGTCAGAGTCTCTTGCCCGCGATGAAAGTGTCCTCGGTGCCGACAGGGATCGGGTAGCAGAAGAACTCGATCAAATTCGGAAGGTCGCTGGCGAACGTGCCGTGGACGTGCAAGAGATCCGGACGAGACTGCAGGAGGCCAGAGGGCGGCTCGATGAGGTAGAGACGCGTGAGCGGGACCTCGCTCGACGTGGAGCGCAACTCGAAGGGGATGCTCAGTCTTCGGATGCGCAGGCCGAAGAACTGGAGCACCGACTTTCTTCGGTGTCCGAAGAACTCGATGGCGCGGCTGAGGCCCTCTTGGATCTGGAGTCGCAGGGGGACCTCTTCTCCGGCCGACTCGAGGATCTCACCGATCGACTTGATGAAACGCGTGCCGGGGTCGAGAAGGCCGGTGCCGATGTCGCTACGGCCAAAAGCGAGTTGGAATCAGCGCGTGCTCAGCAGCGTGTTGCGGCGGAGCAGGCGGCCTCACTCGCCGCGCGGCACTCCGCGCTCGAGAGACTTGAGCGTGATTGGGAGGGGTTCGAGCCCGCGGTGAAGGCGGCGCTGGCTTCCGGAATAGACGGTGTGCTTGGCACTTTGGCGGACTTCATGGAGGGCGGTGCCGAGTCGGCTTCTGCCGTTGAGGCGTACTTGGGCGCCCTCACACGCGCGTTGGTCGCCCGGGGGCGGGGGGCCCCCCCCTTGATCCTCCTGTCCCTGGACTCCGTCCCCTACACCGGCTCGGCGAGCGGCAATCTACTGGACGGGGTGCGTGCGCATGGTGAAGGCGCGACATGGGTGAAGGCACTCCTTGACGGTGCGGATCTCCCACAGGGTGGAGATGCCATCGTCACGCGAGCGAAGGGCGTAGTCCGTGTCGGGAATCCTTCAGGTACGTCGGGCGTGCTCGAACGGAAAGAAGAACTCAAAGAAGTCGCGGAACATCTCCACGCGGCGCGTGCAGCTGAGAGCACAGCCCGCGCGGCCCAGGCGGCTACCGAGGAGTCCCTCACTGCCACGGAATCGGGACTCGAGCAGGCGCGTGAAGCGATGCGGGGCGCCGAAGACGATCTGAGGAAGGTCCAGAGCGAGGTCGACGCCCAGTCTGATCGGCAGAGCAGAATGGATCGACTCCGGGACGAATTGTCTCGGCAGGTAAAGGGGACGAAGGCCGCCCGAGTCCGAGCGCTTCAGCGTGCCCAAGAGGCCCGCAGTGATCGTGAGATTCTCCTCCAGCAGGAGGAGGGCCTGAACCAGGAGCGTAGCGAAGCGCGCGCGACAATGGAGGCGGTTCAGGAGGAGTGGGAAACAGCACGTGCGGAGGAAGCACGTCTCGCCGTCGACGTGGCCCGACTCGAAGGCGATGTGAAGCGTCTGAGCGAGCGCCTCGAGTCCATCGGGACCGCCCACGCTCAAGCCATTGAACGACTGAAGGCGTTGGGTCAGGAAGAAAAGACGCTACGAGAAGAGCAGGCCGAAGCGCGACGGATGCGATCTGAGGGTGACACTGCCACTGAACGCCTTTTCGGTGAGCGTACCGTTGCCGAGACCGTAGTACGTGAGCGTGACGAGGTACTTCAGTCCGTTGCTGCCTCGCTGGCGGACGCAGAACGTCGGGTTCGTGAAGCACGCACGGCAGAACGCGCCGCTTCAGATCGTCGACACGAACTTGAGCTCGAACGCCAGGAACTGGGTGGGCGCATTGAGCGAATCCGGGAACGCCTAGAGGGAGAGTGGGGGCGTCCGCTCGAAGCTCTGTTGGAAGAGGCTTCGCCGGTTCAGGGCCAACAGGAGGACCTACAGGCGGAATTGCGCGAGATCGTCATCGCACTCGATAAGATTGGGCCGGTGAACATGCTGGCCGTAGAGGAGCACGAGGAGGAGAGCCAACGTCTCGAGTTCCTCACGGAGCAGAGAACGGACTTGGTCGAGGCTCGGAATGATCTTCGGTCTGCAATTCGTGAGATCAACAAGACGGCGACCGAACTCTTCATGCGCACCTTCGACGCCATTCGAGTGAACTTCCGGGAGACCTTTCTCCGGCTGTTCGAAGGTGGAGAAGCCGACATCTGGCTCCAGGAAGGGGAAGATCCCCTAGAAGCCCCGATCGAAATTCATGCTTCCCCAAAGGGGAAGAAGACCCAGCGTATTGATCTACTTTCGGGTGGGGAGCGGGCTCTGACTGCCCTTTCGCTGCTCTTCGGGATCTACCTGGTCAAACCGAGTCCATTTTGTGTTCTAGACGAAGTCGATGCCCCGTTGGACGAGAACAACATCGGGCGATTCATCAGACTGCTACAGGACTTCAAGGGCGAAAGCCAATTCGTGGTCATCACCCACAATCCGCGCACGATTGAGGCGGCGGACTGGATCTACGGTGTGACTATGGAAGAGCCCGGCGTGAGCACGATCGTTGGTGTGAAACTCCAGGAAGCACTGCAGGCAGCCGGACTCGCCTAAGAAGACATACTGCATGCCTACCCTCCGGCTCACACCGGAAGCCGCGGTACAAGTAAGTGAGCAGAGGATATGAAGGCCGGTGCTTAGCCGCTTGGGACGGGATGGGCATCTCCGTGAGGACACAACGGGCGGTAGACACTCCGGGAACACCTGTTTAGGCTTAGGCCCGCCTCCAATACTGAGCGAATGTAGTGCTCGTCGTGATGAAGAACTCGGCCTCGGCACCCCAGATTGAATCGGTCGTCGGGGTCATAAAGGACATGGGCTACGATGCCCGCCCGATTCTCGGCGGACAACGCACCGCTGTGGGCCTCATTGGCAACGATGGTGGTGTGGACGCAGGGAGGCTACAAGGGCTTGACGGGGTCCTGGAGGTGATCCCGGTGACCCATCCGTACAAGCAGGTGTCGAGGGAGTGGCAGGCTGACGACACCCTAGTGCGTTTGACGAACGGCACGGTCTTCGGCGGATCTGATTTGGTCATTATCGCGGGCCCCTGCGCCGTAGAGAGTGAAGGCCAGATCGTAGGCGTCGCCCATCAATTGAAGGAGATGGGGGCCACCGTGTTACGCGGAGGAGCTTTCAAACCCCGCACCTCGCCATACTCGTTCCAGGGCTTGGGAGAGGAGGGACTCGTGCTTCTCGCCAAGGCAAGAGAAGAGACGGGCATGGCGATTGTGACCGAGGCGCTCGATCCGGACGGCGCGGACTTGGTGGCTGAGTATGCAGACATCGTACAGATCGGCGCCCGCAATATGCAGAACTACCCACTGCTCCGACGCGCTGGCCGTACAGGAAAACCGGTACTATTGAAGCGTGGCATGGCGGCGACGATCGAAGAGTTCTTGCTGGCCGCGGAGTATGTTCTCGCTGAAGGGAATCCGAATGTGATTCTGTGCGAGCGAGGCGTGCGCAGCTTCGATACTCACACGAGAAACGTCCTCGACCTCGCGGCGATCCCCGTGGTTCAGGCGCTCTCCCATTTGCCGATCGTGGCTGACCCGAGCCACGGGACGGGTATTCGGTCCATGGTCACACCCATGGGACGTGCGGCGGTGGCCGCCGGAGCCGACGGGTTGATTGTTGAGGTGCACCCAGACCCGACGAAGGCGATGTCTGACGGCGCTCAATCGTTGTATCCCGACCAATTCGGCGCGTTGATGGACCAGGTCCGGGTCATCGCCAACTCCATCGGCCGGGACGTGTGTGCCCCTTTGGGCGAAGTCACAGCAGCGTGAGCTAGCGGGTTCTAGACGGCTCGTTGGACCATTCCGTGATGTCGTTTGATCGACGTTTGTCTTCGATGACGACGTCCGAATATCCGCCGCACTCCCTCGGGGCGCGAGGCGAAGCCCTCGCCCGAGAATGCCTAGAGGGTCGGGGGTGGGAGGTCCTTGCCCAAAATGTCCGGTTCGGAAGAAGAGAAGTCGACCTCGTTGTGCGGAAGAGAGATCTTATAGCGTTTGTTGAGGTCAAAACTAGAACTGGCCGCGCATTCGGCGTTCCCGAGTTGGCGGTCAATCTGCGCAAGCGTCGTGAGATTGAGCTCGTCGCTGCCGACTTTCTCTTCCGCATGGGCTTGCCGGAAGTGGATGTCAGGTTCGATGTCGTTGCCGTCGAGGTCGATACCGCGGGGCGCACTACGCGTCTCGAGCATATTGAAGACGCATGGAGGCCTGGCTGGCGCTAATTGAACGAGTTTGAGGTCGGGGTTGCGCGTTGACCGACCCGACGCCCCAGAATAGCTTCGTGGTGCCCCAGGTCCGTAGGGTGAAAGCCCATGAATTCCGTCAGGACCTCGCAGGTAGCAGCGGTAAGTGTGGTGATCGTCGCTGCGGGTCGCCTGGGGCACTTTTCCTTCCTTCTAGCGGAGTCCCAATCGCTACGGGAGGGGTCAGCTTCCGCGGCTCTCGCAATGTGGTAAATCCTTGGCGCATACTGCCTTAGCTAGAAAGTACCGCCCGCGCTCGTTCGCCGACGTGGCGACCCAGGAGCACGTTTCTGAGACTCTGCGCCGCGCGGTGTCCGGGGGGCGTGTTGGACACGCCTACCTGTTCTGCGGCCCTAGAGGCGTCGGAAAGACGACGCTGGCTCGCGTTCTTGCCATGGCGCTCAACTGCTCCGAGAGAACCGACGACGGCGAACCGTGTGGAGAGTGCGACAGTTGCGGTCGGATCTGGGCAGGGCACACGGCCCTCGACGTAGTCGAGATCGACGCGGCGTCGAATCGAGGTGTCGACGATGCAAGGGATCTGCGAGAGCGCGCGATGTATGCTCCGTCGAGCGATGGGCGTTTCAAGATCTATATCGTGGATGAGGCGCACATGCTCACCCGCGAGGCCTGGAACGCCCTCCTCAAGATCCTCGAGGAGCCGCCCCCGCGGGTCATCTTCGTGTTCGCGACCACCGAGCCGCAGAAGATCCAGCAATCCGCAGCGCCAATTCTCTCGCGGTGCCAGAGATTCGATTTCCGACGTATCGGTGTCGCAGACATCATGCGTCAGCTTGCCAAAGTCCTGGAGCGGGAAGGTGCGAAGGCGCCCGAGGACGCGTTGCGCCTCATCGCCCGCAAGGCAGACGGCGGAATGCGCGATGCCCTGTCGCTTCTCGACCAGGTCATTTCCCTCACGGGTGGCGACGTCGAAGCCGATTCAGTTCGCAGAGTGCTCGGCCTGGTGGAGGAGGAGAGATACCTTGATCTCCTCGATATTCTCTCTGAGGATCGTCATGCTGAGATCTTTGACTTGGTCGAGCGGTTGGTCGACGAAGGATACGATCTCGTCGAGTTCTATCACGGCCTATTGGACACGCTCCGAGCACTGCTCCGGATGCGCTTGGCTCCAGATACGGCGATGGATATTCGACCGGACTTGAAGGACCAGTTCGCTGCGCGTGCCCAACTATTCGAGTCGGGCGATCTCGTGAGGATGCTGGCCGCGGCAGCTGAACTCGAGGGGCAGGGTAGCCTCCGCCGCAGTCCCAATCCACGTGTGCTGATCGAGATGCTTCTGTTACGGCTCAGCTACCTCGATCGCACTGTCGCGCTCGAGGAGCTGATTCACGCGCTCGGGGGAGCTCCGCCTTCCGAGGGTGGCGCGGCCGGCGGAAGCAGCGGCGGCTCAAAGGCCTCCACCACCGTCGCAGCATCGCCGCCGCCGGCAGAAGTGGCGAGCGTGTCGGCGTCGCAGGCAATGCCGGTGAATGGAGTGATCGAGGAGGCCGCGGCGACCGCTGTGCTCTCCGAGATTCCTGAGGATGACATCGTGCCATCAACTCGGGTGGAAGAAGCCTGGACGAGATGGCTCGATTCGGGCAACCACGTACCCCGAGGCCTGAGCGCGTTCCTGCGGTCCGCGACGGTCCGCGAACTCGACGACGGCGCCGTAGAAATCACGTTGTTGCCGGGGCCTGCCTCGGAACGCATCGGGGAGGCGACGGTCCGGGCTACGATCAGCCGGGGACTGAGCCCTTACGTAGGCCGTCCGGTGACATTGGCGGCCGCGAGCTCGGACAGCCCCGTCGAGGGCCCCGCTCGGGTCACTGAAGATGAGGTCCGAGAAGACACATTGAAGGCCCTTTATCGCCAGGAACCCCGCCTAGAGAAGGCGGTACAAGAACTCGACCTAGAGCTGATGGATTAACCAGTCCAACTTCGACCGAACCTATGACAGATCTTTCGCAGCTGATGCAGCTCGGCCAGCAGATGCAGGCCAAGATGACGGAACTCCAACAGTCCTTGGAGGCAAAGAAGATTTCAGCTTCCTCGGGTGGTGGGATGGTCACCGCTACTGTCGATGGAAAGGGGTCTGTGAAGCAGGTGCAAATCGATCCCACTTGTGTGGACTCCAGCGATGTCGAGATGCTCGAGGATTTGGTCCTAGCGGCGGTAAACAAGGCTCAGACAAAGGCCCAGGCCGAGTATGAGGGTGAAATGAAGAAGGTCACGGGCGGGCTGCCGATGAACATTCCCGGCCTCCCGAAACTCTTCTGATTCGGAAAGGGATTGCCACATGTCGGTGATTGATCGTCTCACCGGCGAGTTCTCTCGCCTTCCTGGCGTCGGCCCAAAGACGGCCCTTCGACTCGTCCATCACCTAATGAAGGGCACCAAGGAGGACACTCGTCGACTCGCGCGTGCCATGAATGACGTCGCGGATCGGGTGCGTCCTTGCGACGTGTGTGGGAATTTCTCAGAACACGAATTGTGCGAAGTATGCGCGAATCCAAAACGGGATCGCCGCGTGCTCTGCGTGGTGGAAGAGGCTTATGAGGTAGGTGCCATCGAGCGGACAGGGCAGTTCAGAGGCCTCTTTCACGTCTTGGGCGGCAGGCTATCCCCGTTGGACGGAATCGGACCGGATGAGTTGCATATGGAGTCGCTGATGGACCGCATCAACGGGTCGGGCGGCGAAGTCAGAGAAGTGATTGTGGCTACGAACTCCAGTGTGGAGGGTGAAGCCACCGCCGTGTATCTGGAGCAGGAGATTCGGCCGTTGGGGCCGACGGTCACTCGATTGGCCCGTGGAATCCCGGTCGGGAGTGATCTCGAATACGTGGACGGGACGACCATCGCTCAGGCGTTGGTCGGAAGGCGGGAGATGTGAGATGAACAAGAAGATCCGAACCGCAGGGATCACTGTGCTCGCGGCAGCTGCGGCGGGGGCGATCGCAGCCCTGATTATTCGTGACCAGATCACACGTCACCAGCGAGATCTATTCAATCCACGAGCGCTCCGCCGGCTGGCCGCGCTCGGGCATGTAAGCAAAGAGCCTGCATCTGTGGACATGATCCGCCTGCTCAGAGACTTCGTTGCCTGGGAGCCGCGCAAGATGCTTAGGGAGCGAGCCGCCGCCATCGTTGAGCGGATGGAGGGTGAGGTGGCACATGTCGGATGAGTACCCCCATCTTGCCCTCGAACCGGCCGGACCCGACCTTGCCGACCGCCCGTGGGAACAGGCTTTTCCGTCGGTCACTTTCAGGGTTAGTTTGTAAGGTCTCAGTGCTGGATGCGTTGTACGGTCCGGCTGACTTCCCAACCGTCAGTGGAAGAGCTCCGTGCTCAGATCAACCCAATGGGTGTGCCGGACTTCGAAGGTGTAGCGATCGAGGGGAAGGGTGTCTTTGAGACCCTCTCCTGCGTGAGTAAGCTGGTCATCAAAACGCTCTCCTGAATAGTTAGGGGTAGGCTCAGTGTCTGAGAATCGTCTCACCCTTCCCAACGTCATCACGATCGTACGGATTATCGTGGCGCCTGCGGTCGCATATATGGCGCTGGCTCCGGATATGAGCACTCGCGTTTGGGCCTTTGCCCTTTTCGTCGCGGCCGCTCTCTCTGACGTCTACGACGGGTACTTGGCGAGGCGCTACGACCTTATCACGGACATGGGTAAGCTCCTTGACCCTCTCGCTGACAAGTTGCTCATGGCGGCGGCGTTCGTGCCGTTCTACATCATCTCGCATCGCGGGGTTGAGGGAGACTTGATCCCGTGGTTGGGGCCTATGCCGATCTGGGTACTTGTCGTCATTTTTGGCCGAGAGATTTTCATTACGATCTTCCGCAGTTATGCGGCGGGGAGAGGCGTGATCATACCGGCTGGGAAATCGGGCAAACAAAAGGCACTGCTGCAGGCGCTTTTCATGGGCGGGCTGCTCTTGTGGTACCCCGTCCGGATGGCCGCCGAGGCGAATGCTTGGGATGGACCGTTTTGGACTCTCTGGGAGCAATTCCATACGGGATGGGTCGGCGTGACGCTCGTCTTGGCCCTGATCCTCACGGTCTACTCAATGCTGGACTATCTGTGGTCCTACCGGTCCCTGGTCGGTCTTCGAAGCTGAGGAAGCGGCCGTGAGTTCCAAACCACACGCCGGGCCGCTTCGAGCTGCGGTCGTCTCGGTAGGAAACGAACTCCTCTTCGGGGAGACGGTAGACACCAACGCTGCGTGGCTCGGTCGGCGACTCACCTCCGAGGGAGTGACGGTTGTCCGTCGATTCACCGCTCCAGACGACGTCGGGGCGATCCAGGAGTGCGTCACTTCAGCCATGCGGAGCGCTGAACTCGTCGTGATCACTGGCGGCCTCGGGCCGACCCCCGACGATGTGACCCGAGATGCGGTTGCCACTCTGTTCGAGATTCCGGAAGGCGCACGCGTCTTGAAAAACCCGATCGGTACGGCTCCGGGGATAGCAATGGACGTCGAAGGCGGTGCGGTAGTACTCCTTCCGGGGGTGCCGCGTGAGATGAAAGCCATCTTCGATGGAGATTTCTTGGCGCTGTTACGCGAACGCTACGCGGATCAGATGGTCCCCACATGGCATCGGCTGATCCACACCAGTGGAGTTCCTGAGTCCCAGCTCGCGGAGTTGATCGGAGAGGCGCTCCCCGATCTTGATCGAGAGTTGGGCGACCGGATCTCGCTCGCTTATCTGCCCGACCTTCGTGGGGTGGACATGAGGGTGAGTGCCCATTCGTCTTCCCGCGCTCAGGCTGAGCGCGAGCTTGATCGAGCGGAGGCACTCTTGGCTCCTGTTGTTGCGCCGTGGCGTTTCCGCGCCGCCAGTGGAGACATGGCCGAAGCGGTGCTCGACGCCTTACGAGAGTCGGGAGAAACGCTGGCGGTTGCCGAGAGCTGCACGGCAGGGATGATCTCCGCCCGCCTGACACGGCAGGCTGGCGCTTCCGATGTCTTCTTCGGTGGTGTGGTTTCCTACGCGAACGAGGTGA
>Ga0302118_10001419_pt1 | contig 11895 bp, 9 predicted proteins | sample AG5_331_MG_FD_203126 | JGI IMG/M metagenome (GOLD analysis project Ga0302118, IMG submission 203126) | Marine microbial communities from Western Arctic Ocean, Canada - AG5_33.1 | ecosystem: Environmental > Aquatic > Marine > Oceanic | place: Canada: Western Arctic Ocean | collected 2017-10-01 | reverse complement strand
ACGAACGCGCCGCGTCATCGACCGCCTTGGGCTCTGCCGCCAGCATGCGCGCACCGGGCAGCAACGCGCGCACGACCACCGCCGTGCCACCACACAAGCCACCGCCGCCGACCGGCGTGATCACCACATCCAGGTCGGGCACCTGCTCAAGCAGTTCCAGCGCCGCGGTGCCTTGCCCAGCAATGACGAGCGGATTCTCGAACGGGTGCACAAGCTCGGCGCCGGTCTCCGCCTGCCATGTATCGCAGGCCTGCTGACGCTCGCTCTGCTTGCAGAACCGAACCTCAGCGCCGTATCCCTTCACTGCCAAGACCTTCACCTTGGGCGCAGTCTCCGGCATCACGACGTAGCACGGAATGCCGCGGACGCGTGCCGCGTAGGCAAGAGCCGCCGCGTGGTTGCCGCTGCTGTGCGTCACAACTCCGCGCGTCGCCACCGCCGCATCCAGCGACAGAACCGCGTTGCAGGCGCCACGCGCCTTGAAAGCTCCGACCTTCTGCAGGTTCTCGCACTTGACGAAAACCTGAGCGCCGAGTTCGGCGTCTAGTGTTGCCGAGGTCACAACCGGCGTGCGATGTACGTGGCCGCGGATACATTCCGCGGCCGCCTGAACATCGGCCAGTTCGACAGCCACGGCTTACTGCGCCGCGACCTTGAGCTTGCCGCTCTTGCGCTCAACGTTGAAGAGCTTGTTGCCAAGTGGCACGCCCTTCAGCTTGAAATCGGCGGGATCGCCAATCGGGTCGTCTTGGATCTCGCCGTAGCGGACTGCAAAGCCACAGCCGATGCGGAAGATGTTATCGAGCATGAACGAATTGAGGTTCATGTCGACACCGCGGTAGCGCGAGCCAATGCCGTTCTCGGGGTGGAAGTGCTCGAGGCAGTTCGGCTCGAACGAGCCGTCCAGCTCACCGCTCATCATCTTGATCGTGCGCTTGAGCAAGTCGCCGGCAAGCTTCGCCGCCTTCTTGTTGCCACGCTCGGCCCAGTAGGTCAAACCTTCGAGGATGTGCGAGTTGACGACCGGCCAGGTGCGACCATTCCACGGCGAACCCTTGCGAGTGCCCTTCCAACGGCCAGAGCCATCGAAGGTCGAATCGCTCATCGCGATACTCGGCACCGGGTACTTAGCCCAGAACTCTTCGCGGCTCGACAACAGGTCGAGCATGCTGTCGACCTGCTTCTGGTTCGGGATGTCCGTCGCGAGCGGGTAAAAGCCCACTGCAGCACGCACGTTGGTCTTGCGACGCGTGACCGGATCGAGATCCATGAAGAAGCCGGACTTCTCGTCCCACATCTTCTTGCGAACGGTTTCGAGGATGACTTCGACCTCCGCCTGGAAGCGGTTGGCCATCGCCTTCTCTTGGATCTCTTCCGCGACTGCGTAGAGCCACTTGACCATGCGGTAGCGGAACACCGACGCGTCGATGCCCTTCAAGCGGAACTGCTCGGTGAACTCGACCGCGCGATCAGCTTTGCTATCGATGACCGTGTAGCGGCGCGAGAACTCTTGGCCCGACTCGAAGTGGTTGACGATATCCGTCAGACCACTGCCTTCCGGGTCGCGGTTGTTGCCGAGCCACTTGACGTAGCGCTGCATCGCCATCAAGACGGTCTTCTTGGTCGCCTTGTCGTTGTGCATCTGGTCGAGCGCTTCAAAGCCACCACCCCAGTCGGCGTGGTAAAAGTCGCTCGAGTCCGTGCCGCTCATGTAGACGCGGCCGGGCACCTGACCATTGTGCAGCAGGTTGTCGAAGAAGATCTTTAAGCAACCACGCGAGTAGCTCGGGTCGTGCAGCCAACGCGATTCGCGCATCACTGCCGGCGCGCTGAAGCTGGTCGGGATATGGGACTCACCGTTGCCTTCGCAAACCGCGGCGGACGTATACAGGCCCGCACCTTGCTGCTGACGCAGCAGGTAAAGCAGTTCGAAGCGGTGCTTGACCACGCGCTCCATGCCCTTGTCTTCACACTCGAACACCGGAACGTTGGACCAGAAGGCCTTGTAGCCGTTCTCATCCTTCACGTCCGGGCGACGTGCACGGTAGGTGACGCCCTTGCCCTTGAAGGTGACGTTGGCTTCGAAGCGGTGCGCGGCGCTGCCGCCACCCTTCAACGTGATCGCGCGGAACAAACCGGCATACACGCGCGAGCCAGCGATGATTGGACTGGGCTTCTCAACGGGGCGCTTGGCGCGCGGCGTCTGCAGATGCCCCATGTCAAACCATGGCGTCTCTTCGAAGTTGCCGAGGTCACTGCCACCCTCACAGAAGTACGCCTGCAAGCAGCGCGCACCCTTACTGTCCGGGTTGGAGAAGTGGATGTCGGTCGGAACCTGCGGCGAGCCAACAGGGCCAATCGCGCGACGAATGCGGAAGCTGTCGCCCTCCATCGAGACGGGCTCGCCTTCTGGATCAGTCGTCGTCCACATCACGACGTGCAACTCGAGTTCCTCGTTGCTGCCGTTCTTCAGCTCCAACTCGGAGACAAAGCGGTCGTCTTGGGTGATAAAGCGCGTCTCGGTGATGGTGATCTTGCCCGCCACGTGCTTCAGCACCGCCTTGCCGTCGACCATCTCGAACCCGGCGCAAACCGTGTCCATTTTGCGGCCGCCGTTCAGGAACGATAGGAAGTAGACGCTGGGCACGACCGCGCTCGAGATACACGTCTCGTCGGCGAATCCTGGCTCCGTGATGCGTCGCGGGTAGCGCGGAGCAAAGAGGCAATAGCCTCCGCCCGCCAACGCGATATTTTTCGGCAGATTGACGACGCCGCCGTCCGAGGCAGATGCCTTGGAGCCTGAGGTCTTAGCTTTCGTCGTACGCTTGGCCGAACTCTTTTTCTTAGCCGCTGCCATTGGTAAGTCTTTTATTACAAGGCGCTTATGGTGCCTAAATTGATTGACTCACCGACCTTCCGTTTACGGCGTGACCGGACAATAGTCAAACAGGCCAACGCATATTGATGGCTGCTCGCTGGCTGTCAAGCGCTTTCCGGCACCTACCAAAGGTCTGACAACCTCGGGCACGGTTTACGGGATACGGCGGTTCCGAACACAGCCGCCAACCGCCCGGAAAGCGACCACCTGGAGAAGCCGCTAATGCGCACCCGTTCGGACCCGGACTAGGCACCGCCGCCTTGACGGGTCGCAACCGAGCTAGCCAGGGCCTTCGCCAACACTTTTGCATCGATTGACGGCATAACCAACGCTCGCTGTCCGGCAAGAACACCATGCAGCGGCACGACATCGGCTGAGCCCAACGCCGCGGCCGGCTGTTGATGCAGCGCATAGCCGTGCATCGTGAATAGGCATTCGATACCGCGCCAGGCGGATCACGAATCAACTACGGCGCGTAGGCGGTCGAGAACTTGGGTCAGTTCTTCGGGCATCGGGTCTTCGAGGACGAATCGCTCGCCAGACTTCGGATGCGCCATCTCAACTCGCTGCAGATGCAGGAACAGACGCTCCAAACCGTAGAGCTTGCGAAACGTAGCATTGATGCGGCCCTTGCCGTGCGTCGTGTCCCCGATGACGTGCCGACCAGCGTGGTTGGCGTGCCTGCGGATCTGATGGTATCGACCGGTGAAAATGCGGCACTGCACCAAAGCACAGCGAGAAAACGTCTCGACGACCTGAAAGTCACTGCGGCACTCGCGCGCGATGCCTTTGTCGTCAGTCAGCGGCCGATCCATGGTCCAAGACGCACCAAGCTCCTTGTTGCTGCCTGGGTAGCGCATCAACGCTAGGTAGTCCTTGTGGGCATCAGGTGAGGACAGACACTTCTGCAGCGCCGCAGCGCTCTCCGATGAGAGCCCAAACATCAGGATACCGGACGTCGCACGGTCGAGGCGATGGAACGGGTAGACGTACTGCCCAACCTGATCGCGAACGATCTGCAGCGCCGCGTGGGCCTCGGGGTAGTGCTTGTCCCGATGCACCAACAACCCCGACGGCTTGCTGACCGCGATGAAATCTTCTTCCTGACGCAGCACCGGGAGGGGCGGCGGGGTCGGGGTCGGCTCGGCGGAGTCGTCAGGTGTCTCGGTCATGGGTGAGCACGCATCGGAACGATTGAGCCGCGACAGAACAACCTCGTTCGCCACAACCGCATCGCCAAGCCATACTCATAGACGTGAACGTCTGGAACTTTCTCGCCGATGCCGCCAACAACTGGCCCGAGCGGGTCGCCCTGCGTCGTGGCCAAGAGTTCTCGTATGCCGACACCGCTCGCCGCGCGCTCGACGTTGCCGCTCACCTGCGAGCGAGCGGTGTGCAACCCGGCGACCGCGTCGGTTGCTTGATGGACAATGATGTCGATCACCTGCTCGCCTACTTCGGGATCGCGGCAGCTGGCGCCATCTTGGTGTCGCTCAACACAAGGCTGACTGCCCGCGAGCAACGCGACATCCTGGCGCACTCAGGGTCGAAGTTATTGCTGCACGACCAGGCTCATGCAGCACATGCCGAGGAGATCGGCATTGCGGTAGCCACGGTTGCCGATGCCGGCCATGCGGAGTTCGTCGCGACACCCGCCGCCCACGACCAACCCGCACAGCTCTACTACACCAGCGGCACGACCGGATCGCCGAAAGGCGTCGTGCTGACTCACGAGAACGTTTGCACACACGCTCTCGCAGCCGTCAGTGAACTGGGCCTTCACGAACGTGACACGTGGGCGCACATCGCCCCGATGTTCCACCTTGCCGATGCGTGGGCAACGTTCGCGATCACCGCAGTCGGCGGCTGCCACGTGTTTTTGCCGCAGTTCACATCACAAGCAGCGCTCGATCTGCTGTGCGACGAACGCGTCACGATCACCAACCTCGTGCCGACGATGCTCAACTTGATGGTCAAGGACCCGGGCGTGAAGCAGCGCAACTACTCGCTGCGCGTCATGTTGAGCGGTGGTGCACCGATCGCGCCAGATGTCGTCAAACGCATCTTGACGACGTTCTCGTGCGATTACGTGCAAACCTACGGCATGACCGAGACCAGCCCCTACCTGACGCTGAGCCTGTTGCCGCCCGAACTACTGAAGTTACCACTGGAGCAACAACTGCATTGGAAGTGCAAGACCGGCCGCGCGTTCCAAGGCGTTGAACTGCGCGTGGTGCACGAGAATGGCTCGGCAATCCCAGCTGACGGTAAGACCGTCGGCGAGATCCGCGTGCGCGGCAAGACGGTGACGCCGGGCTACTGGCGCAACGACGAAGCAACCGCCGCCGCGTTCGATCGCGACGGCTTTTTGATGACCGGCGACCTCGCGAACATCGACTCGCACGGCTTTGTCGACATCGTCGACCGCAAGAAGGACGTCATCAAGACAGGCGGCGAGTCGGTCTACTCGATCGAAGTCGAATACGTTCTCTACGATCATCCGGCCGTGCTCGAATGCGCCGTGTTTGGCCGCGCAGACCAACAATGGGGCGAACGCGTCGTAGCCGCTGTCGTCGTACGCAACGACCAGCAAGTCACCAGCGACGAGCTAATCGCGTTCTGCCGCGAACACATCGCTAGCTACAAGACGCCCAAGCAGGTCGTGTTCTTGGATGCTCTGCCGCGCACCGGCTCTGGCAAGATTCAAAAGCGCGCGCTGCGGGAAGCCGCCGAATAGGGCCCCAATTAGCGATTATGGTCGCCGCATCACAACGATGCGGTTGGTGTTGGTGCCGCCCTTGTTGTTGTCGACACCCCAACAGTTCGCCGTCTTGGTGAAGTTCTGCGCGTTGATCATCACCAACTCCGGCACGAACCCAACCTGCGCCGCGACCGGCAACACCGCCTCTTCGAGTCGCACCTTACCTTTGCGCACTTCGCCAACTTCGAACGCGACGTAGCCACCAGGTCGCACCACGCGGTGCAATTCGACAAACGCTTCGCGCATCGCTTGCTGCCACAACTTGACCGAACGCGCCATCGTGATCGGCACATCCTTGGCCTCAATGCCACAGAACCAGCAGCGCAGCCAGTTGTCGGACGCGTATTGCACCACGTCCAAGAACGGCGGCGAGGTTACGACCAACTGCACACTGCGATCCTTCAACTCAGGCATCGAAGCCGCAGCCCCCGTCATCAAAACGGCGCGCTTCGCATGCTGCTGCTGGTTGCCCATCAACGGCCGCACGTCTTGCAGCAACGCCTGCGACTTCTTCTTGAGGATCGCCCAGACGTCCCGCTCCGGCGGCACCTGGGCGCGCTTCTCGTTGATCTTGCGCTGGCCATCCGGCGACGTCGCCTGGTTAGGCGGCAACGTGTAGACCGAGAAGAAGCCACTGGAGTGTCCGGTCAAGCGATTGACGCACACCATGCGCAACCAGTCGTCGACGGCATCCAATTCGCCTGCATCATCGCGGCGCAAGAAGTAGGCACGCATCGCGTAGAGCGCGCGCAACGTCTCCGGATGAAAAAACTCCAACAGGTCCTTGTCGAGTGGGCCGGACCACCACAAATCGAGCGCGTCAATGCGTTCGTAGATCGCGGGCAACTCCGGCGGTTGCAAGCGAGGCCGCACCAGCATCGACGACAACGGGTTGACGTCGTTGCCACACGGCACGCGCGCACGCAACGAAGCTTCGAGCGCGGTCGTACCACGCCCCATGAACGGATCGAGCACAAGGTCGCCCGGCTTGCTCAATCGTTCGATGAAGAACGCCGGCAGCGACGGCTTGAAGCACGCGCGGTAGCTGACTTCGTGCAAGCTATGGCCTTCGCGCTGCGCCGACGTCCAAAACTCGTTGGTGAACGTCTCGACGCGTTGGCCCTCGATCTCGAGTTGCTCGCACCGGGACTTGGTACCGAACTCTTCAAACGCGCGCAACTCGTCCGCAAGGCTCTGAGGTTGCTGTTTGGGTTCTGACGAAGTCTCGGTCACAACTGAATCACAACCCGCGCGCGGCGGCCGTGCAACCGACATTCTTCAAGCAAACCGACGACGCGCACAAACACCTACTCATTGACCATGCGATGGCACATCAGCACATCGCGCCCAGTCGACAATGCCGATTTTCCGCCCTGCTCGAGCGCCGCAATGACGCCATCCCCCAGCAGGTCCGGAATCGCACCGGTAGCGCATGCTTCTGGCCCACCCACTCTCGTCGGGCACGGCATCCGGGCGCGCTCCCTGCTCTTTGGATCGATGGTCCCGGACAAGTAGCCGCTACCCTGACACGATGTTGTTTGACTGGCTGTTCCGCCCTCGCCGGCAAGAAGCGCGTCGCGAACTGCTAGCCGAGCCGTTCCCAGAAGCGTGGCAACCGTTCGTGCAGTGCTTGCCGTTCTACCGCGCCCTCGACGAGCGCGGTCAAGATCGAATCCGCGACGACCTGCGCGTGTTGGTCGCCGAGAAGGATTGGGAAGGTTGCGGCGGTCTCGAGATCAGCGATGAGATCAAGGTCACGATCGCCGCCCAAGCAAGCTTGCTACTGCTCAACATCGAGCACGAGTACTACAAGCACGTCGGATCGATCCTAGTCTACCCGAGTGCGTACAAAACGGCGCCGCGACGCGACGCAGCCGGCGTCATGCGCGAAGGCCAAGCCAACCTCGGCGAAGCCTGGCAGCGTGGTCCTGTCGTGCTTTCGTGGGATGCGACGGTGCACGGCGCCGTCGACCCCAAGGACGGCCACAACCTCGTGATGCATGAGTTCGCCCACAAGCTCGACATGCTCGATGGCCTCGCGGACGGCACGCCGCCACTTGAGAGCAAGGACCAGCTGAGCAAGTGGGTGCGCGTGATGAGCAAGGAGTATCAGAAGTTGCGCAATGCCGCCGAGCAGGGCCGTGCAACGGTGATGGACACCTACGGCGCAACCAACCCCGCCGAGTTCTTTGCGGTCGCGACCGAGTGTTTCTTCGAGAAGGCGCGCAAGCTGAAGCAGCGCCACCCTTCTCTCTACGCGTGCCTGAAGGACTACTACCATCAAGACCCCGCTGCCTGAGTAGCCATCGCTTGCCGTCGGGAATGCACGCCAACACAGCAATCGCAGCCAGGCGCTGGAACGCGCGGAGCGATCTATTCATGGTGACTCTCAAGGGCCAACTGGGATCATAGCAACGTTCCCGCATCACATCGCTGGCTTGCACACATCACCTCGGCGATGCTCCTTACATGCTGACTCGTCCCGCTGCCGGAGACTATTCCGACTACTTCCAGGGCTACGTCGACCGCGTTCCAGACGGTGACGTGCTCGCTCTGTTGCCAGCGCAATGCGAACGCATGCAAGCGTTGCTGCGCACAGCCAGCGAAGAGCAGGGCAACCATTGCTACGAACCAGGTAAGTGGTCCGTCAAACGGCTCGTGCTACACATCGCCGACGGCGAACGCATGTTCTGCTACCGCGCTATGTGCCTCGCGCGCGGCGACGAGCAAACCATGCCCGGCTTCGATGAGAACGCCTACGCTGCCAACGACGGCAGCGACAACCGCACGCTCGCAAGCATCATCGACGATTACGCGTCGGTGCGCACCGCCACCTCAACCCTGTTTGCCGGCTTCGACAACCAGGCCTGGGCAAAGCGTGGCGGCGCCAACGGCAACGCAGTCACCACCGCATCGCTGCCGTGGATCATTGCTGGCCACGACCTACACCACTGCGCCATCCTGCAAGAGCGCTACGGCCTGACGATGCCGTAAAATTGGGGTGATGGAATGTGCTTCAACGGTTGAGTAACTCGCTCGCGATCGCCAGGTACTCGACCCGTATGTCGCCCTTCGCGACCGGTCGGCTGGCCAGCCGATACCAGTAGCCAGCGTTGCCATGGTCGCCTGCTTCGCGATGTAGCGCCGCGTGAACCCAAGAACACTCGACCGTGTCGTCCTGAACAGCATCGTGGGCCGCATCCCATTCGCCGCGCAGAGCCCGCCAAACCCCGAGCAATGGCCCCGAGAGGCCTTTTGGCGGTGTCGCGCCGTCGAGACTGGCGACCAACGGAGCCAACTGCGCATCGGACTGCATGCAGCCCATGTAAGGCCATAGCCATAGCTCGCAGCAACCGTAAGATCGCGGGCCCCCTATGACGATCCGCCGCGAAGGCCCTGTCACTGAACGTCTGCTGCAACTGCTGCGCACGCATCCCGGCCCCGATGCTGCTCGCACTGGCTCGCTCGACGCGCCCGTTGCCCCCCACTCGTCGATGTCGCGCCGCCAAGCGGTCGCGGTCTTCGAATCGGCGATCCAGTCGCGCCTGCAAGACCTGCTGTCGCGCGAATTGAAGGATAAGGGCATCAGCTACTACACCATTGGTAGCTCGGGCCACGAGGCCAATGCGATCTCTGGCGAGCTACTGCAAGCGACCGACACCGCGTTCTTGCACTACCGCAGCGGCGCGTTCATGGCGGCTCGGCTGCGCAAGGGCCACGGTGAGACACCGTTCTTTGATGCGATGCTCAGTTTCTGCGCGTCAGCCGAAGATCCAATCAGTGGTGGCCGCCACAAGGTACTCGGTTCGGCAAGCATGCATGTGCCGCCGCAAACGAGCACCATCGCTAGCCATCTACCAAAAGCGATTGGCTTCGCGATAGCCCTGCAACGCCTCGAACGCCAAGGCATCCGCCCCGCGAGCGGCGTGCCATTCGACTCGATCGTCTACTGCAGCTTCGGCGACGCTTCAATGAACCATGCAACGGCGCAGGCGGGCATTCATGCCGCCGGGGCCGCCGTGATGCACAAGCAGCCGTGCCCGCTCTTGCTCGCGTGCGAAGACAATGGTCTCGGCATCTCGGTGCGCACGCCGGATGACTACGTCACGCAGATGATGAAGGGGCGACCAGGTATTCGCTACTTCTCGTGTGACAGCCAGGACTTCCCCGGTGTCTGGGCGACGACGCAGCGCGCGATCGAATACGTGCGCACGCAGCGCAAGCCGGCGTTCTTGCATACGAAGACGGTGCGGCTGATGGGCCACGCCGGCTCCGATGTCGAGACCAACTACATGTTGCCCGAGCACATCGAGGCCAACGAAGCGCGCGACCCACTGCTCGCCTTCGCCGACCTGTTGCTTTCGACCGGCGCCATCACGCGCGACGACATGCTGGAGCTCTATGGCGACACCGATCGCCGCTTGCGCCGCGCAGCCAAGGAAGCGGCATCCCGCCGCAAGCTGACCAGTGCAGCGGAGATCATGACGCCGCTGAAGCTGCCGACGGCGGACCAATGCTCAATCCGCGTTGCGTCCAATGATCGCCGCCTCGAGGCATTCCGTGGCAAGTTGCCGGAAGACGACGCGCGCAACCGCCACCTCGCTTACCGCATCCCGCAGGCGCTGACGGACATCTTCGCCGCCTATCCGCAGGCATTGCTGTTTGGCGAAGACGTGGCTCGCAAGGGCGGCGTCTACAACGCCACCAAGGGGCTACACAGCACGTTTGGCGGTGGCAGGGTGTTCAACACGATCCTCGACGAGACCACCATCCTTGGCCTGGCACAGGGCATGGCACAAGCCGGCTGCTTGCCGTTCCCCGAGATCCAATATCTCGCCTACCTGCACAACGCGATCGATCAGATCCGCGGCGAGGCGGCGTCCCTGCAGTTTTTCAGTACCGGCCAGTGCTATCCGGACATGCCGGCGCAATTCACAAGCTACGCCAATCCGATGGTGATGCGCATGGCCGGACTGGCCTACCAGAAGGGGTTTGGAGGTCACTTCCACAACGACAACTCGGTCGGCGCCTTGCTCGACATTCCGGGCATCGTGCTCGGCGTGCCAACGCGCGCCGACGACGCCGTGACCATGCTGCGCACAATGACTGCGACGGCGCACGATCATGGCAAGGTGTGTGTGTTCTTGGAGCCGATCGCGCTCTACATGAAGAAGGACCTGCACGACGACAACGACGGTGCGTGGCAGTTCGGTTATCCGCCGCCAAACGAAGTCATGCCGTTCGGAGAAGGCCGCATCTACGACCCGTCCGATGACGATCAGTTGACGATCGTAACGTTTGGCAACGGCGTCTGGATGAGCTTGCGCGTCGCCAAGCGCCTGCGCGCACGAGGCACCAAGGTGCGGGTGTTCGACCTTCGCTGGCTGATGCCACTGCCGATCGAGCAGGTGAAGGAACACGTTCGCGCAACCGGTCGTTGCTTGATCGTCGATGAGTGTCGTGCCAGCAACGGCGGGCCCAGCCCGATGTTGATGACGGAGCTGTGCCAAGACCCCAAACTTCGCCACTGCGTGCTGCGACGCGTCGCCGCAGAAGACAGCTACGTGCCGCTCGCCGCGGCCGCAGACTTCGTACTCGTACAAGAACCCGATATTGAACGCGCCGCGCTGGCGATATGTGATCAGGAGGTCGCGCAATGGGTGACGCAATTGAAAGTGACCTAACTGGCAGCGATTCGGCCGAGGCCAAGCCAACCGCAGTGTTGTTCTGCCCAGGCCGCGGTTCCTACACCAAGGAAGAGCTCGGCTTCGTCGGGCGCACGGTGCAATCCGGACCCGTCACCGATGCACTCGCCGCTTCGGACCGAGCCCGTCGCGAACAAGGTCGACCAACACTGACCGAAGTCGACGCTGCCGATAAGTTCCGCCCCAGCCTGCACCTCGACGGTGAGAACGCGGCCGAACTGATCTACTTCGGCACGATGGCCCACGTGCAGCAACTGCGTGAGCGCTACAACATCGTCGCCATCGCCGGCAACTCGCTTGGCTGGTATACCGCACTGCCGGCCAGTGGCGCGCTCGATGCAACCAGCGGCTGGCGGCTAGTCGCGACCATGGCGGCGCTGCAAAAACAGGTGAAGGGCGGCCAGATCCTGATGACCACGGTCGGCGAAGACTGGCAGCCCAACATGGTGCTGCGGGTCGCCGTGCAAGCGACGCTGCAAGCGCTGCAGGATCGGGGCGAAGAGTTCTACTCCGACTACAGCATCAAACTCGGCGGCCACGACGTGCTCGCC
>Ga0302118_10001412_pt1 | contig 11936 bp, 20 predicted proteins | sample AG5_331_MG_FD_203126 | JGI IMG/M metagenome (GOLD analysis project Ga0302118, IMG submission 203126) | Marine microbial communities from Western Arctic Ocean, Canada - AG5_33.1 | ecosystem: Environmental > Aquatic > Marine > Oceanic | place: Canada: Western Arctic Ocean | collected 2017-10-01 | reverse complement strand
AGCAATGAAGAAGAAACGTGCAAGCTTTAAAGCCCGTCACGGTAAGAACATAGCTAAAGGTAAAATGTCTGCGGCTTACTGGGCAGATAAAGTTAAGTGGTAAAGCAGCTTGTATTTGCGTTGATTGTTTCTGTTAACGGGGAGGTTGACGCGAAAGCTAAAAGCTATTGGGAAAGCTTAGACAGGTGCAGATGGTTTGCAGAAGAGCTTACCATCCAAGGTACTCGTAGAAAGTACCATACACCTGTCCTTGCCTATTGTGTTCCTGAGTACGTTAACCCAGAGACAACACTCATACATACTTAATACATTTTACACCTGATGATTCATTGCACTCAGCTCACGTTCTAGAAAATCATGCAGTTCTTCTAGTTTTGGTTTCGTAAGATGTACAATGTTTCTTATAATTTCCAATTCCTCTCCTTTAAAAGCAAGATGCAAATCCTTCTCGGTGATGCCGGACATTTCTGTCACGACATGACCTTTCTGATTCACAAGGATACTGAAACCCAAGATGTTGGCCTCGCGCTTAGACGATTTCACAAGCGCCACCAGTACATGCTAACTCTTGAGAGCCTGTAGTGTTATCTTCTTTCTCGTGGTTACCTAAGTCAGCCCAGTCAACACCCTTTGGCATAGCAGCTAGAAGTTCTTTGTACTGCTCAGCCGTGATGTCTTCGTATGGAGCCTGTTGATATACGTGATCACTGACAGGCAGCAAACTAATACCAGAACAGATGTCAAAGTTATCCCAGATCCACTGTGCTACTTGTAGGAACTCATCGTCTGTATAGTAAACAGTGATGCTTGGCTTATGCTCACACCAGTGGTTCTGGAAAGTCTTCCAAAGTTCTAGCTGCTGCATAGCACCTACATCTTTAACAGTCACAGAAGTCTTTGGAGCCTTCACAGGGAAGCTAAAGACTGAAGAGCTTGGAGACATAACGTCCTGTTCTACTGGGAATCCTTTTTCTTCCATGAAGACTGCAAGTGGATCTTTTTTGTCTGAACGTACACGGCGAATGTAATACTCAGAGAAACGAGGATGGATACCGCTAGCAGAATCAACAAGCTGGGATACAGTACCACTCGGCTTAACAGCCGTAATAGCAGCAGACTGGTTAATGCCAAGCTTCTCAGCCCACTTCTTATTAGTAGCCACAGCAACATCTCTAATTCCCTCTAGCCACGCAGCTAACATTGGTGAGCCGTCAGAGCGGCTGGTTACTTTATGATCCATAATGCCTGTCATGCTCACGCCAAGCAATGCTTCTTCTTCGGTGTTCTTCTTCCAACAGTTACGCAGGTAACGGAAGTCTGTCAGCGTAGCTTGTAGTGTTCCGATGATAGCCGCAATCTCTGACTTAGCCTTTAGTGTCTCTAGTGTATCGTCTGCACGTACAACAATCTCACTGAGGTTGCAAAACTGGTTACTGCGTAAAATTATTTCACTACAAGGATTAGTTCCGAACTCATACGTCTCATCTCTGCGGCCATTGCGTCCTGCAATCTTCTGTGCTGCTACGCGGCTAAAGATACCACGCTCACCCGCCTTGCTCTCGTACATCGTCTGCATCTCTGACAGGAATGCTTGGAAGTCTGGCTTCTCAGTGTACGCTACGCTGTTGTTGGCCAACGCTCTGTGTCCTTCATTGACCCACCACTGACCTGACTTAGCTTTAGCCATGCGTTGATCTGAAAGGTTTGACAGGCTGATCAATGCTGAACGTCTAACACCACCAACAACTACGATGTCTGCAATCTTACAAACAATATCATGACACTCAATGGATGTTAGCTTACGACCCTGTGCCTTCTGGAACACTTCAATACAGAAGTTAAACAAGTCAATCAAAGGCTCTGGCCCTGAAGCACGACCACCGAAAGTCTTTAGTCGCTCACCTGCACCACGAACTCTACTGACATCCCACTGCGGTATCTTACCAGCATAGAGCATAGCAATAAGCTCGCGGAATGCAGAGGCCCAACCAATCTTACTGTCTGATACAACGATCACGCTGTCGGTCTTGTGAAAGCTCTCAGCAACTTCTGGAAGCTTGTTAATGTAGTTGCGCTCTACGCTAAAGCCTACACCAGTGCCACACATCAGTACATACATTAGCTCGTCAAAGCTACGTGGTGAGTCGATGTGTAGATAGCTACAGTTAAACCCTGCTACGTTATCCTTGTCTAGTGCTACACCTGCTGTCATCATACAACGCATGCTAGGCATGACTTCTAGGTTATGTATTGCATTAAATAGCTTTAACGCTGTCTTCTCGTCTATCTGTCCACGGTCTTTCCAGAAGTCCACATAACGGTTGACTGTTTCGTGCCATGTTTCTCTGCGCTTCTCTTCTGGAATCCATCGTGCGTAGCGGCTCTTGTGTATAAACTGTTGATACTGATCCATTGTTATTCCTCAAAATTATTATAGTAAGTATGTGCCTATTACGTAACCGATGGGCCAGCCGATTATAAATCCTATTACTGCCCACTTGATATAGAAGTATACATCACTCATGGCATTAAGTCCCGTCTGAATTCTTGATGTTGTAATTTAAAATCATCTGCCATTTTAAAAAACAACATCTGATCTAAATCTTCTAAGTCTTCAGGGTCTTCAAATGTAAAGTATTCATCAAAGCCGTTCATTATGTATTCTTCGATGCAAGACTTAATTGTTTCTTCAATGGGTGTGTCTGTGTGCTTGTGCGCCCTAGTATACCCTGCATCTATACCTGACTCAACTATTCGTTCTATAAGTGGGTACATTTTAAGTTTCATCTCGATACTCCAGTTCATCTTGCATTACTTTGTATAGGGCTGGACGCATGGTTGACTTCTGAGTGTCAAGGCAGGCTTGTAAATGCGCTGTGTCCATATCAGCAATTGTAACATACTTTAAAGGCTGATCACTCTGCTTACCAAAAGTGCCCCATTTGACTGCTACTCTTATCATTTCATGGTTATCGTCTGACCAAACAGTCAGTAGCTTTTCATCGCCGTTGACAGACCTACGTACATAATCCCAACCACCATCTAACATATACTCTTTGCCGTTAGCGTCTGTATGTGTCACGTAGTTGTGTCGATGAACTGAGTGTAGGACTGTACCATCAGGTGTACGCATCTTGTTACTCAGTATTTCTCGCATTACTCTTCGGCCTCAAAGAGTTCTTCTTGTAAGAGCTTAGCCAAGTACCACTGAGCCTTCTGAAGATCTTCAACGGGCTTGCCTTTGTAGCTATAACGCCAGAGGTACTTCATGCAGTTGCCCTTGAGGTAGCCCCTAAAAGCTTCAGGAGTCATCGACTCTTCAATGGCTTCAATACACTCTACGTTGCCAGTGTTGTAGTGGTCAGGGTTGTTGACTACATCTTCCTCTGCCATCGTAGCCCAAGGCTCTAAGCCTGTCTTTTCTAACTCAAGCGGCGGATGTGCTCGGCGTAAGCGATCCCAATCAAAAGGTGTTGCGTCATTAATACTCATCATAGTTCTCTCTGGTTGGTATATTACGTTTGCGCTTAAAAGGCTCTGCACCGTGTCGGTCTGTAACTTGTTGGGGTTTACCCAGAACCTTTTTCTTTTTGCGTAAGTATCTGTCTCGTCTTTCATCTTTACCATGCTCTATCTCAGTCATCGAAAGTTTCTCGCTTGTCTGTGTTGATCCAACTGTCTGGTATGCTATCTTCGCTAAACCACCTAAACCCCTTGGAGCTTGCCCACTCTCCGTGAGATCTCTTCGTCCCGTCCTTACGTCTTGTAGCTTGAGGCATCGGGGCGCTGGGGTTAGCAAACAAAAACACTAACTCAATATCATCTGGGAGAACCTTGCTTATCCAGACATACTTGCTGTATTCCGCAAAGTCCCAGAACCTTCCCTTGGCTTCAAGCAGTATCTTCTTCCCGTCAATCTCTCTTACAAAGTCTGGTTCGTACTTGTGGTCAACTGTGTAAGGAACCTTATCAACGTGAAAGCTCCACGCTTCTAAGATGCCTGAGTGTAATTCATATTCCCAGTTAGAGTCATAGCCTTTCACTACATCTTTTTCTACTGGGCGTTTGTACCGTGCTTTACGGTAACCCTTCTTAACTTTTTTCAATGTGCTGTCGCCTCTCTTCGTTCTAGTTCTGCATCTAATACAACAAGTATGTCGCTAAGTATCCAAGAATCTACTTCAGTAATAGAGTTAATAGGGTCGGCGTTTAACCACCGCCCTACTTGAATTATTAATTCCTCTATTGGGATGGTGCCAACGACCGCTGATTGACTTTCCATGTGATCATCTCCAAGTTAACATCTTCGATTTCAATGGCTGGGAAGATTTTTATAAGCTGTTTTATTTTACGCTTGAGCCACTTCGGATGATAGGCGTTTAAGTACATCGTTCGCTGAGCCATGAAGTGTGTCTGTACAGGCAACATAGACTTGTAGTTGCCCATGTTTACTTTCTCTGCTTCTTCTTCGGTTAGTAGACCCTTGAGCCACTGAATAAGCAAGCTCTCTGCCTGTCGCTCTATGCGTTTACTGCGTCTTCTGTTCATAAGAATTCTTCCACTTTAGGTTCAGCTACTACTTCAGTTAAGTGCGTGTAGCCATTTGAATATTTAAATGTCCTCAAGCCCTGCCCATCGTTAGAGTCTTTGAAGCACTCGTGCTTATACTTACACCAGTTACAGCCCTTGGCTAGTTTCATGTTGCCTTTCTTGCCATCTGGTACTGGATCATAACAAATAGCAGGAGGAACATCAAGCTCTAACGCAGGTAGTAGTTGACTAATAGAAGATTTAATGTTGGGCTTATCCAGATCATCAGGTATAAACATACAAAGCTCACCGCTCTCTTTGTTCAACACCAAGAACCCGCCACCCTCTGTACCTTCTGCTTCTTCATAGCCTGCAAGCTGACCCATGTAACCGAACGGATCGTCCTGCGCTAAGCGCCCTTCTTTAAACTTGTTGAATGCAAAGCGTGATGCAGTCTTAACATCTACCACCTCACCATTTATCTTGCAGTCCATGTGACCTACGATGCCATCAACTGTAACTTCTTTCTGCTCGTCTGTTACTTCATAGTCCACCATGCGTACCAACATTAGTACAATCTCTTCAAGCAAGTGGCCGTACAAGAACTTAATCTGTGTCGGGCCGTCAATACCACCACGGCCTTTTGGATCACGCTTCTCGTACCACAACTGACGAGCAGGTTTACCTACGTTAGACATCCGAACAGTGAAAGCGGAGTCTCGTTTCCGTGGTGTTGCCCACGACATCAGGGCTTCTTTCATTCCTGATATAGTCCGATCAATGTTCTCTTCGGTGAGCGGTAAAGGTTTGCCATCGTCTGATAGCTTCTCAAGCTCGTTGTAAATGTCAGGTACTAAATCATGTAAGCTCATCGCTATATGCCTTCTATTGTTTTAATTGCATTCTTTATAACGCTCAGATCTGCGTTGAACCATTCGCCTTTATGCTCTACATTTTTCAATAGCTTATGTGCAACGCCTTCAGCTTTTCTTCTGTCTTCAAAGTGTTTGCAATACTCTACTTCATAATCTCTGAAAGGTGAGGAGGTCTGGTACTGAGAGCATCTATCATATGCATCAACAGCCATTCCAACTTTGAACCAGCCTTCCCACGAGGGGTTCGAGATAACATACACATAGCCCGCGATAGATTTTTCGTAGCCTTCAAGCGCAGAGAATGCAGCAGCTCCAAAGCTAGAGTAACGTCCCGCCTTATACAACGGGTGGAACTTAGAAACATACCTGCCGTTAACAAACATTCTAAGCGGGTTGCTCTTCGGGTTAATAGTTGCACGGTTAGGGTGGTTGCAAGTACGACAGATGTAAAGGGACTTTCTTTTAAAAGAAGGGTTCCAGTTACTGTCTTCAAGAAAGTCACCACACTTATTGCAATCTGTTTTAATGAGTTTCACTCCAGTTGTTTCCAACATTATAGTCTCCGTCTAGTGGACAATTAAGATTAAGTTCTAAGCCAGCCTGCACAATAGCTGCAACACCTAGCTTACCTACTGCGTCTGCATGATCTTCTCTGCATTCTATCTGCCATTCATCGTGGACGTTGGCTACGAACTTAGCGTCTAATCCATTCTGAACTATCAACTTCTCTAAAATAATTAAAGCCTTCTTCATCACGATTGCTCCTGCACCCTGCAACAAAGTATTCAGGGCGGCATGTTCTGAGCGAACAGTCAAGCGTCTACCGTCTAGTGCTTTAACAAATCCGCTTTTAGCTTCTCTTTGTACTCGTCCCGTAAGAGTCTTGAATGATGGGAGATTATCAAAGAAGCGTTGTCTAAGTCCTTTACCAGCAGCTCTACCTCTCCCAGCCACTGATCCAAGCTTAGCATCTCCGGCTCCATAAAGGAGCGCATAGATGAAAGTTTTTGCCTGATTTCTAGATTCAAGTCCTGCAAGTTCTTGATTAGTGGTGTGTATGTCTCCGTTAAGGATTTCATTTGTGTAGCCCTCGTCATTTAAATAGTGTGCAAGCATACGTAGTTCTAAGCCAGAAGCATCTATACCCACCAGCTTGTAGCCTTCAGGCACAGTCCAACAAGAGCGGCACTCAGTACCATAGGGTGAGTTACTGCTTGGAATCTGGGCCATGTTTGGATGTGAGTGCGTCATGCGAGAAGTCACAGCACCGTTAGGATTAACGTACCCGTGTACTCTACCTGTCTCTTCGTTAAGCTCCTTGATCCAGCTCTTAGTCTGAGCTAAACGCTTCTGTAACATTAGGTACTTGGCAATCATTGCGGCCTGTGGAATGTTCTTAACCCTGTTTAGCGTGGACTCATCTACAATTGGTTGACCTGTAGGTGTATGCTTAGTGGGGTTCCAGCCGAAACGAATCAGGTACTCGCCGATCTGCTTGCGTGAGCCTAAGTTAAACTCTGTCTCAGTGTGTCGTGCAATAGGCTTCGTGTCCATGTCCAGAGTAAGACGCTCGTACTCGTCATCAGACAGGCGTGTACCCTTGCCGTGCTGATCTGTAGCTGTCTTAGCTAATGCGCCAGTAGCTGTGAACTTGGGTGAGAGTATCTGCGTTGTCACAACCGGACGGAACTCTTCGTGAACCTCTACTGTAATGTCATGCAGCTTGGTTTCAAACATAGCCATCAACCCCATGACCCTCTCAACGTCCAGTACAAATCCGTTGCTGCGCTGCTCATCAATAATCTTAGCCACTGCGTGTTCTATTTGCACACACTGAGGAGTAAAGCCACGGCTCTCAAGCTTCAAAGCTTCATATACTTTAGTATTAAGAAGCACATCGTTCTTGCAGTACTCTAACATCTCAGGTGTGTATACATCCCACGCATCTTCTTGTTGTCCGAAGTCGCCTTTCTTGAAACCCAACCTGTAGCCCCAGCCCTCAAGACCGTGGTTGCCTTCGCGGGTTGGCTTGAACAAACGAGATAGTACTAATGTATCTACAATCTTCTTGTCAAACAGATCAATACCTGAAATCTTTTTGATGGCAGGGATGTCGTAGCCTATTAAGTTGTGTCCAATTAGTTTAGTTGCAGCTCGTAGTAGACCGTAGCCTTCTTCTAGCTGAGTGTTATCAAACGTAAACACATCCATAGTATCTACATCTTGTGCCACGATACAATGTATCTTCGTGGGGTCTAAGCCGTCTGCTTCTATATCAAATACTAAGTTACTCATAAGTATTTCCTAGTTGTTAGTGTTAAATTTATTTGATTTGCTACAGTTCTCTTGGGCTGTAAGCACTTGTAGGTTACTTTCAACGTGCAAGCCTGACACTAGCTCACCTTGTAAAGGTATAACATGGTCAACGTGGTGCTTGACTCCTGTTGTTTCTGTTAATCTTTGGGCCTCTGAATATATAGCTTGTATACTCACAAGGTCAGCCCAAGGAACTGTACGTTCAAGCTGAGCGGCTCTGCGCTTGGCTTTACTGGCGGCTCTCTTCGCGGGGTTGGCTTTACGCCAATTGCGAGTACGCACTCTCGCTGTTTCGCAGTTCACTTTGGCGTACTCCTTAGAATAAACCTTCTGACATATGATGCAAGTACGTTGTCGTCCGTCCTTCACCCGCTTAGTTTTATAAAAATCCGTAAGCTCCTTAACCTCTCCGCATTTAATACATGCCTTAGTCATGTGGACTCCGTGAATCTTTCAGCATCTCTTCGTAGTACTGTTGCAGAACATTGTACTCAACAGCAATCTTAATACCGTTGAGCGTGTAGTATGCCCAGCTTACAGCAGCTAGGGGCCTGAACAGCTTGTTGTGCTTGTCTATCTCAAAGCCGTTGAAGGTGGTGGTCATATTATATCTCCATCAAACTGTGACTCATCATAGCTATCAAGTTCTCTCAAGCGCCCTGTCTTACCGTCATACAATAGACTACAAGCTACGCCAACATCACCAGTGTACCTAGACTTCAACACCCTGACCTTAGTGGTCGATGCTTCTATCTCATCTTCTGATTGTTGGTTACGCTCAAGTGCAATCACGCAGTCAGACAACTGAGCAATACTCTGCGATCCTCTAAGGTGTGATAGCCCTGTCTCGATACCGTTCTCGTGTCCACGGTTGCCCTCTACTCTACGGAGGTGAGACACTAGGATCATACCGCACCCTGTCTCTTCTACCATAGTCCTTAGCCGATGCATGATACCGTCAATAGCTTTACGCTCATCGTTCTCAAGCGTAGAGAGTACAAGCATGTGCAAGTGATCTACTACAATCCATTTACAATCTAGACCGATGATCATGTAGCGTAGCTTGCTAAAGATATCATCTAGGTTGTTGACACCGTGGTGTGCATGAATCCATACACGCCCCTCGTTCTCACCCATGAATACTTTCTTGAAGCATTGGTCTAGCTGATCGTCTGTGAATGTAGACTTAACACTGTCGAGGTGAAGCTTAGCGTTAGCCTCCACTGCCATGATACCTTCAGCAGTTCGTGACCAGTTCTCCTCAAGAGCTACAACACCCACGTTATCTTGTGTGTTCTCGATCAACCAGTGTTCGATCTCACGAGTAACAGATGACTTGCCTAGGCCTGTGCCGCCAGTAAGAGTAACTAACTCACCAGCTCTCATGCCTTCTAGCTTTTTGTTTAAGCCCTGCCAAGGGTAAGGGATAGCTGTTTTCTTTTCTGTCCGTAGCTTCTGGTATGCACCAAGCTGGTCAGATAGATTCAATACACCGGATGGTGTGTAGACTTTAGCGTCCCAGAAAGCACTGACATATGCAGCGTGTCTACCTTGGCGCAACATATCGTTGGCATCTTTGTAGTCCACAGGCAGTGTCATCAGTTTAGCTTTGCCGGGGGTTAATAGTTTTGCAATAGCGTGAGCTGCTTCCTTGCCCACCTTGTCGTTGTCAAAGTTAATGACAACAGAATCAAATGACTCTAGGTATTCTAAGTTCTCTTTAACATCACGGACACCTCCTTGTGCCCCTGACTTTATAGATACGGCTGGCCACTTAGAACCCATAAGTTCGTAAGCAGCCATCGCATCGCACTCGCCTTCTGTTAAAGTTATAAACTTACCACCTGCCTTGAACAGGTTCTCTCCAAACAATCCTACTTCCTTTGGACTCCCTGTCCATGCAAAGTCCTTGTTAGCTTTACGAATCTTTGTACCTGCAAACTCGTGGCCGTTGTAGTAGGGATAGTAATGCTTATCAATCTTACCGCCCGCCATAGTTGATTTAACACCGTACTTCTTAGCAGTAGCTAAGCTTATCTTGCGGTCAGTTAATTCATTAAATGAAGCTGGGTTTGCTTGTTGGTATGAACTCTGTTCCATCTTGCTGTTCCTTTGATACACTTCAAAGTCCGTTACGGTATCTGGTTGTTGCACTTCCGATGTGCTGTAGTCTTTAAAATACTTGTTGCAGCTAAAGCACCATGCAGACCCGTCATCATTGACAGAAGCTGCATCGCTTGAGCCGCACTCATTGCACGGCTGGTGGAACTTTACAAAAGGCATACGCCTTACTCCTCGGTTTGCTCAACTTCCTCTGTTGCAATCATCTCTTCCGTGAGGTGGTTAGATTTAAGGTCAGCTATTAAATTAATTGTAGCTGCTTGCATTAAGCCAACAGTGATCGCGGCTTCTTGTCCTCTCTTATCAGCCTCTATCAGGTGAGTCAGGATAGCCCTGCCCTCGTCTGATAGTAGGTCTGAGTCATACTGCATGTCATCTACGGTTACGATACTCATTACAGTTCGTCCTCCATGCCTTCATCGAGTGCGTCAAACTCTGAGCCATCGGGTGAACCAACTTCTACTAAGTCGATAACCTGCATAGCTTGGAAGTCCAACCCGTAGAAGGTCTTGCCTTTCCACTCTGACTGCCACTCTTTGTACTGAACCTTCACGTTTGATCCGTTACCTACACGGGCATCGAGTGGGTTCTTGTTTGCGTCTACTAAACGTGGAGCCTGTCGAACCATACCGTTAGGGCCGTTGACCTTACGCTTAATAACAACCGATGGGCCTTCGTCCATCTGCTTAATGGTGAAGCCACGAGACTTAAAGTCTTCGGCAGTTGCTTCATCCACAACTAAGTTCACGGAGTAGACAGGTTCAAATGTTGTATTGGGTGTAGTTACTGATGCCCAAAATGCTGCGCCTTGTAGTATTGCCATGTTGCTTTTCCTTCTGTTGGTTTAAAAATGTTTAAGGATTGTATCACTTTAAATATCAATTGACAACTCTTACTTGTTGCCGTTCATGTCTTCTTCCTTCACAAAGATACCGTCTATCATCTTACCCTTGCGATCCTTGATGTCATTGTAAGCATGGTTCAAGCACTCAGTTACTGACAGGTTGTTTCGCACGATGATGTTAATCAACACAACCATGATGTCTCCGATGTCATCAATGGGTGACTGCTCCTTACAAATACTATCCGACAGCTCACCTACTTCTTGTATAAGTTTAAGCACCTGATCTTTATCGCTTGAACCGTGTATAAGGTTACGAGCTAAGTGCCATGAGACTACCTGCTGTATTGCATGCTTAATATATTCTTCTTCATTTATCATTCTACTCTTCCCTCATCTGTTGAACGGTTTCGTATTCAGTCTTGTCGATGATGTATTGGATGACTGTCTGCTCTCTTACGTTGTACATACTACACGCTGTACTGAGCGGAACCTTACCTTCTACTACATCTGTTGCTGCCCTTGCAGTAGCCATCGCATCAGGGTTCGGGCTTCCTATTAGAGTCTGTTGGAACATCCTTCTTCTCCTTTTCTTTATAGTCTTTATGTTCTGCAAAGGTCTTCTTAAAGATCGCATCAAAGTTACTGTCGAACTTCTTCTTATCTACTGGCCGAGCTGAACTACCTTTGCCGCCATGTGTCTGTCCTGTTGCCATGATCACTCCTCCGCTAAGTATATGCGGCCCAGTGTAACAACACAGAAGGGCATAGATAAAACAATACCCTCGAACTGTGCTGCCTCGTACTCACCTTCGTTTATCACAACCCAGATAGCTCTTGTATCAGTGAACTCCAGATCTAAACCCACGCCATTACGCAGGTTCAGACTGAGGTGGTATTGACCAAATGTCTTTGTCATATTATGCCGCCTTCATATAGTGGCTAGTTCTAACAGCATCCCGTACTACTTGCTGTCTCTCGTTCTGAATAGCTGCAATGTTCTCTGAGCTTGCAGTGCGTGTTGCACCGTGGTGCGTTGACCAATCAGTCAGTGCATTATACACGGCCCAGTAGTTATGTCCAAGGCGTTTAGAATAGACATTGATGTACTGCTTCCAGATATATTCTAAGTTCAGGTTACGTCTAGGCATAGAGTACATGACAGCCACTGGATCTAACGGAGTAGAAGCTGTGTCACCCAGAAGATTCAAAGCTCCCTTGCACTTCAATGCTTCAGCAAAGAATCTAAACGC
>Ga0302118_10001411_pt1 | contig 11940 bp, 6 predicted proteins | sample AG5_331_MG_FD_203126 | JGI IMG/M metagenome (GOLD analysis project Ga0302118, IMG submission 203126) | Marine microbial communities from Western Arctic Ocean, Canada - AG5_33.1 | ecosystem: Environmental > Aquatic > Marine > Oceanic | place: Canada: Western Arctic Ocean | collected 2017-10-01 | reverse complement strand
CGCACCGGCCGAAACGTGTGGCAAGGTCATCGAGATTCTCGGCACGCGCAAAGCCGAGATGCTCAAGATGGACCGCAAGGGTACGTTTACGCGGGTCGAGTTCACGGTGCCGGCGCGCGGTCTGATCGGTGTGCGCAGCCGCCTGCTCAACGCGACCGGCGGCCAAGCCACGATGCACCACGTGTTCCACGGTTACGGCCCCTACCGCGGCGAGATCGAAGAGCGCATCGCTGGTGTGCTGATTTCGATGACGAACGGCTCGGCGACCTTCTACTCGCTGAACAACCTACGTGAGCGCGGCACGTTCTTCGTGCCAGATGGCGCGGAGATCTACGAAGGCATGGTTGTCGGCGAGCACGCCAAGGACAACGATCTGGTTGTCAACGTCGTGCGCGAGAAGGCCAAGACCAATATCCGTAGTTCGACCAAGGAAGCCTTCGTCAAGCTGCCGCCGCCGCGCACCTTCGGCGTCGAAGATGCGCTCGAATACGTCGGCGAAGACGAACTGGTCGAGATTACTGCGGCCAACGTGCGCCTGCGCAAGCTGCACTTACGGGAAACCGACCGCAAGCGGCCAGACCGCCGCCACCAAGTCAGCTAGTCCGACTAAGCTGACGGCAAGATGGCCCGCGAGAACCCTGTGATTGTACAGGCGCGCAACAAGACGTTGCGCGCACTGTCCGAACGACTCGGCTACGAGTTTAAGGACTTGGCCTTGCTCGACCGCGCGTTGACGCACGCGTCGCTGGGCAACGAAGGCAAGAAGAGCTACGAGCGACTCGAGTTCCTCGGCGACGCGTTCTTGAACTTCGCGGTCGCCGACGCGCTCTACCGGCGTGACGGAGAGATTGCCGAAGGCCAACTGACCGAAGCCCGCGCACGCATCGTCAGCCGGCAACCGCTGGCTGCTGTCGCTCGCGAGCTTGAACTGCAGTTGCATCTCGAATCAGGCAAAGGACTGCAGGTCACCGAACGCTGTAGCGCGCGCATTCTGTGCGACCTGATTGAATCGGTGCTCGGCGCCATCCTGATAGACGGCGGCGTCACGCCCGCGCGCGCGTTCGTTCGCCGACACATTCTGCCAAAAGCCAATTCGGCCGACGACGAAATCGAAGCCGAGAAGGACGCCAAGACCGGGTTGCTGCACTACTGCCAGCACAACAAACTCGGTCAACCACGTTACGAATTGGTTGAGACGGTCGGCCTGCAGCACGAGCAGGAGTTCGTCGTGCGCGCGCACCTGCTCGATGGCCGAGAAGCCACCGGTACGGGGCGGACCAAGCGCGCGGCCGAGAAGGCGGCGGCGGGCAAACTGCTCGACGACCTTCGCGGCTAGGCAACGCGTTCGCGAAGGCAGTGCGGAACGAGGGGATTGGCGAGATCCGCGAGACCATGAAGGGACGTTGCAACGCTCGGCCGCGCATCCCACAATTGCTGGTCATATGGCAACTATCGCAGTCTTGGGCACCGGCTTGCTCGGCGCCGGCATGGTCGAGAACCTCCTCAACAATGGACAAACCGTTCGAATCTGGAACCGCACCCGCGAGAAGCTCGCGCCGCTGGTCGAACGCGGCGCAATTGCCGCCGATGATCCGGCGGACTGCGTGCGCGGCGCCGAACGCGTGCACCTGATCCTGTCTGAAGACAGCGCCGTCGACTCAGTGATCGAGCAACTGCGGCCGGGACTTACTGAGGGCACTCCCATCATCGACCACACCACCAACCGCCCGGACAAGGTACGTGCGCGCTTCGATGCGCTGCGCACAGACGGCGTTCGCTACGTGTCGACGCCTGTGTTCATGGCGCCGAAGCACGCAAAGGCTGGCAGCGGCATGATGATGATGTCCGGGCCCAAGCAAGATGCCGACGACCTGACCGGCGCGCTAGAAACGATGACGGACAAGCTGTGGCACGTTGGCGATCGCCCGGACCTAGCGGCCGTTCTGAAGCTAGCCGGCAACTCGGTCTACTTTGCGATCACCGGTGCGATCGCCGATGTGATCGCGATGGGCAAGAACAACGACGTCGACGCCGAAACGATGATGAAGGTGTTCTCCGAGTTCAAGCCGGGCGCTGGCCTGCACATGGTCGAGAAGCGCATCGCCGGTGCAGGCAACGGCAAGGCGAGCTTCGAGATGACGATGGCGCACAAAGACGCGCGCCTGATGGCTGAAGCGGCAGGCGACGAACACCTGTTCGTCTTGCCGGCAGTCATCACTGCGCTGCAGCGAGGCATCGACGCCGGTCATGGCAGCGACGACTTCGCCGGCTTCGCCAAGGTCTAGGCGCCACACCGCGAGGCCCAGGCAGCCAGGACCGCATGCGACCGGGGCGCGAGGCGCGTCGATCAACGAGGACGTGATCGCACCAAACACCAGCGACACCAGAAGAAGCTACATGGGCTGGCTCCTAGATGTTCGGGTTGGGGCAACCCTTAGCTGACTACAGGTATAGTTGCTGCTGTTCAGGCCGGAACCAAAGGCGCCGTACAAACTCCCCAGCGTGCCAAACTGACCTGCGACTTGCGCAATCCCGGTATCCGCAGGTGCCCACCGCGGCCACGTTCGGTAGCGTGTTCGCCCCCATTGCTGACCCGAAGCATTTGCGTCCTACCCCTCAAGCTGCCCTCCTCGCCGCATTCGGCCAACTGCTCGTCACCCGCAACGTGGTTGCGAGTGTGCAACGTGGTGCCCGATGCAAAGCAGGCGGACTTTGGGGCGCATCTGCCGCGCTACTGCTTGCGACGCTGACACAGGAGCATAAGGGCAACCTGCTGATCCTTACCGCAGATGACGTTGACAGCATGATGCTGCAGATGGACCTGCTCGCATTCGGCACCAAAAGCCACGTCTTGATTCGCGAAGAAGAAAGCGATGACGGCGAAGTCGATGCCGTGACTCGCGGTGCCAGGCAGCGCGCCCTCCAAAAATTCGCCGGCGACGGCGCGCCATTGATTGCCGGCGTCGAGGCGATGACCCAATACGTTGCAACACCGCGCGGTCTGCGCCGCGCGCGCCTGGAATTGCGAGTAGGGCAAACACTGGATCGCAGCCAGGTGCTGCAACGCGGGCAAGCGGCAGGATTGCGCAGCGTGCCGCTGGTGTTGGCGCCAGGCGAATGCAGTGTGCGCGGCGACATCGTCGACATCTTCCCAATGGCAGCCGACAGCGCGCTGCGATTGGAGTTCTTCGATGACACGCTGGAGTCAATCCGTAGTTTCGACGCGGCGACGCAACGTACAACCGAAGTTCACGAGACCTATGTCTTGGGCCTAGCCAAAGAAGACGATGCGGAACTCGGCCCGGTCATCAGACACCTGACGCCATCCAGAACGCTGCTGGTCACGTTTGAGCCACTACGCATGGAAGAACGAACGTCGCGACTGTCGTCGTTCGACACCACGTTCTCGCCGCGCATGCAGACGTTGCATGACACGTTGCGCCCGTGCCCGGCCGTCGACCTATCGTCGCTACCGAGCCACGAATACGACTACAAAGTGCTCTCCGCGGGCTCTGCGGCCGGTTCTGGCGAAGCGGACCCGGCCGGCCGATTGCGCAGCGTTCGCGGCATGCAAGGGCAGGTAATGCTGTTCTGCCGTAGTCAGGATGAAGGCGAACGCTTGCGCGAGATCTTTGCGCACAAGGGCGTCGATCTCGGCAAAGAACGCGTCGAACTTCTCGAGGGCGCAATCAGCAAGGGCTTTCGCATTCCGGACCTGAAGACGACCGCCCTATCGAACGTCGAGTTCGCCGGCGTCGCGCAACAACCGCGCATCCGCAAACGCGCCGTGATGCCATCGCGAGCGATCCAAAGTTTCTTCGAACTCGGACCCGGCGACCTGGTCGTACATGCCGTGCACGGCGTGGCGCGCTTCGAAGGCACCGAGTTGGTGCACCGCGGTGAGGGCACCGAAGAGCACCTTCGCCTAACGTTCAAAGACGAAGTCAAACTGCTCGTGCCGGCGAGCAAGATTCACCTCGTCCAGAAGTACGTCGGCAGCGGCGGCAAGGCCCCGCTAGACAAACTCGGCGGCAAAGGCTTCCAAAAGCGCAAGGACCAGGTTCAAGACTCACTGTTTGACCTCGCGGCGGAACTGCTTGAGGTTCAAAGTAAACGTGCACTAGTCAAACGCGACGCCTACCCAAGCGACGATCTCGAACGCGACTTCTTGGACTCTTTTCCATTCCATGACACCGTCGATCAGGCGCGGGCGTGGTCCGAAGTGCAAAGCGATCTTGGTAAGCCAACGCCAATGGACCGATTGCTGTGTGGCGACGTCGGTTTCGGCAAGACCGAGATCGCACTGCGCACAGCGTTCCGCGTAGCGATCAGTGGCCGTCAGGTCGCGCTACTGTGCCCCACGACGGTGCTCGCGGAACAACACTCACGCAGCTTCAAAGAGCGCTGCGAACCGTTCGGTCTCAGCGTCGAGTTACTCTCCCGCTATCGCCCAGCCAAGCAACGCCGCGATGTGCAGGAGAAACTCAGCAAGGGCAGTGTCGACATCGTCATCGGCACCCACCAGTTGCTCGGCAAGGACATCAAGTTCGCCGACCTGGGCCTATGCATCATCGATGAGGAGCAACGCTTCGGCGTCCGCCAGAAAGAACGCCTCAAACAACTGCGCCACGCCGTCGATGTGCTCACCCTCAGTGCGACCCCAATCCCGCGCACACTGCACGGCTCACTGCTAGGCATCCGCGGCATCAGCACGCTAGACAGCCCACCGCCAGGCCGGCAGGAAGTCGAAACGCGTGTGGTCTTCCGCGACGACCGCATCCTGCGAGATGCGTTACTGCGCGAACTCGGCCGCTCTGGCCAAGTGTTCGTCGTGCACAACCGCATCGACGAACTCGAAGTGCTGGCGCAACGACTGCGCGGCCTAGCCCCCGGTGCGCGCATCGCGATCGGCCACGGCCAGATGACCGAAACAGAGGTTGAGAAGACCGTTCGCGCCTTTATTCGCGGCGAGTTCGACGTGCTCGTCTCCACCACGATCGTCGAGAACGGCATCGACATCGGCCGCGCCAATACGATTCTGATCGACCAAGCCGACCGCTTCGGGCTGGCTGAACTGCACCAACTACGCGGCCGCGTCGGGCGCAGCAGCGAGAAGGCCTACTGCTACCTACTACTGCATCGCGACAAGCCGCCGGGCCAGGAAGCCCGCAGCCGTCTGAAAGCCCTCGAGGAGTTCTCACACCTTGGCGCCGGCTTCGCGATCGCGATGAAGGACCTCGAGATCCGCGGCGCCGGCAACCTGCTAGGCCCCCAGCAGTCCGGTCATATCGCATCTGTTGGATATGACATGTATTGCCAACTGTTGAGGTCGGCCGTCGAGTCCGCCAAGGTCGACAAGAGGACGCTTGTGCACGTCGTTGAAGTCGACGTCGACTTGCGCTTGCAGGCCTACCTGCCAGAGCAGTTCCTCCAAGACCCGCGCCAACGCCTCGAATTGTTGCGCGAGATGGACGAAGCGACCGACGACAAACGCTTCCAAGAACTCGAAGCCGAACTGCGCGACCGCTACGGCAAGCTGCCAAAGCAGGTCATCACGCTGCTCCGCCAATTCCGCCTCAAGCACGCGCTGATGGCATTGGGCGTTCACAGCGTGCAATGGGTCGAAAACGACCGATTAGTCGTGCGTCACCCAGCAAGCGTGCCGCTCGGCGGCAGTTGGCTCGACCACTTCAAGGATGTGCGGCCAGTGGAAGCGGGCAAGACGCACTTGATGCTGAAGAGGCCAGCGCGCGGCAAGCACACGGCGGACAAGGTGCTGGAACTGCTGCTGAAGGCAACGACCGGCTAGTCAGGGGCTAGCCCTGTATCCGCTCGAGCCCTCATTCAATGAGGTAGCAGACCTGGCGATCCGAAGATCGCCGAGGAGACACGCCAAAAGGCGTGTCGGCGCGCCACAGTTGGGCGCGCAACCAAGCTCCGCCGGTCGGCGGAACTCAGTTCGTTGCGGATACAGCGTTAGCCAGTATCCGGCGCTCCAGTCACGTGGACTAGAGCGTGCCGATCGTCATGCAGACGCCGTTCGAGAGCGTCAAGCCCAGCGCGTTCGGCGGCAGCAATGAGTGCAGTGCTGCGCCTTGCACGTAGAGGTCGAAGCCACTGAAGGCTGGATTACCAGGCACAGCGAACGGGTTAACAACCTCACCAGGAGCAGCCACGTTCTCGATACCGGTCGTGACGACCATTCCAGTCTGGTAAAGCAAGCAGCCAGGCATGCCAATCGTACCGAGGTCCAAACCGCCCGGAATCGCAGTCGTGCTAATGACGAACAGGCCAATGCGCGGGACACCCGTAAGAATCGGGTCCGGCAGGTTGCCGAGGATCATGTCTACGGGCGCGCCCATAACTGGGCGGGAGCCCAGCGTCAGAGTCGGAGCCGATGAACCGTCACCGGACACCTGCGCACCAGGCGAGCCCGGGATGGCGGACCAATCGATCTGGATACCTTCCGGCTCGCCGTTGCCAGCGCTGAAGCCAACTAGGAGGTCGCCACTGCCGTCGGCGACCAGGCTAGAGCCGTAGGCGATGTTGCAGACCGAGCCATCAGCAGTGAACTCAATCGAAAAGCTGTTGGTGGCACCAGCAACGGCCGGCCAGTTCGGGACGTTGTCCCACCAGATCATGACGCCACCGTAGTTCGGGCTCGGCTCCATCACGTAGACGTCGCCAACTCCGGTGCTCGGATCGAGGTCGGTGTTGAACAGGGACCACTGCGTTGCCAAGTCACGGAACGGTGCGATGCCACCGTAGTTCGAGCCATTGTAGGCGAACGACGTAAGACTCGGGGCAACCGTGTCGAAGTAGACCTTGCCGTTGGAGTTGATGCCGAGTTCAGTCATCATGGTGCCAGCCGGATTCGGGACGGACATCGGAGCGAGCAGCGTGTGGCTGAACGTGCAATCGTCCATGTTACCGGACGAGTTCGCGACCGGGGTCACACCAGTGCCGCCCATCGTGAGGTTCGTCGCGCCCGCTGGCGGTGCCGCGTACGGGATACCACCTTGGCTGATCGTGTAGAAGCCACCGTTGGCCGACGGGGTCAGGATCGCCGTGTACTGCGTGCCAATCAGGTCGATCGGGGTGGTGTTTTCCGGAATCCACTCGTAGAGCATGAACGGCAGCTCGTAGCAACCGGCGCCAACCGACTCAGAGCGGGCCGCGTTCGCGTCCGGCGCGTAGTCCCAGGCGAGGTTGGGTTGGGCGTTGAAGACGGCGCTCGGCGCAATGTTCGGAGCCAAGGCGCCAGCAGCATCGACTGTCTGCCAGGCGGCCGTCTGGATGGCGCCGCTGTTGAGTTCGATGAACTCGTCGGCGTTGATCAGGACCGGGTAGACCACGGGGGAAACCCCGAGGCAGGAGAGCGAGCCCGGGCTCAGCAGCGGGACGTTGGTCTGCGGCAGAGCAACAGTGCCCGACCACGAGGTCGGAATGTACTCAACGCAAAGGCCGTAGGTGCCAGCAGGCATGACGAACGGAGTGGGCGCGCCGGTGACCGGGTCCTTGAAGTTCGCGATCACGCAATCGCCCGACCATGCAACGATGGTCATTTCGCCAGATGTGACGTGCGTCCAGCCAGTTTGCGACGCTTCCGCGCCCATGTGAGTGACCGGGAACGTGTAGATGCGGACTTCGGCTACGTTGCCAACTTGATCGGGCGGCGTCGTGGCGCCAGCAGCTTGATCGTAGCTGGTCGAGAACATCTGGTTAACCGTGACCGGTGCATCGACGGTGACGTCAACGTACTGGTTAAGCGTGTTACCATTGGCGCTCGGGTAGTAGAAGCTCGCTTGCCAGGGGCTAAACGTGCGGAGTTCAATATCCTGGGTGTTGCACTGCGCGAATAGCGAAGTGGCACCCAACAGGATCGATGCGGCAATCTTAAGTTGCATGGTTGATTCTCAGTAAGACAAGAGGGAAGGAAGCGAGCAGATCAACTCACAGTGGCGTGAGGACCGCTAATGGTAGGTATATCTAACCACATGACAAGCCACCTCGCGGCACAACAACGGTATTACTCCATACCGTTAACGATTTGTCCGGACTGGACTTGCGCACGATAGGAAGCCCGACTATTGGCACGCCACGTTACTGGCGGACTCCACAGGGCGGTTCCTACCACGTCGGCAAAACAACTGCATCACGAGCAACAGAATGACCCATTAGTCGTTGTCATAAATACACTTGCGTCAAATTGACCGAGATGCAACCCAATGGCAATCCGCTGGTGTGAGGAGGCGGATTGAGCCATTCCGACGTCTTCGCCGCAACGGCCTGCACCCCGCTTCTGTAGCCACGATCCGGATCTCTTTGAATCGGTCGAACCCATACGATTTCTCTTTGAGCGTAACGATCCATCGCCATCTGTTGCGAGATCGGGACACTCGGACAATTCGCCAGGCAAGTAGCCATTGACCTACCTCAGCTGGCTCTCGCAGGCGAACGCCGACTTGCCGTTTTGGTTGCGTGGAGTGCCAGATCCACGTGGCGCGCGCACTCGGGGATATCGCCTGCCGACCACAAGCGCACGGAGGGTCTTCGGATCATGCCACAAGTCGATCATGCAAAGCAGTTAATGGCTAATTCGCCGCACCGAGAGTGAGCATGACGCATCCGGTACTATTGAACCCCGGAAAAGGTTGGCAGCAGCCTAGGCCTACTACGTAGAAGGGTTCACCCTTCTGCCCTTCGCGCCGGTCACAATCGATTCGCTCATGCAGAGCCTACGCTCTATTCTCGTCCCCGCCGTGCTGGTGATCTGGATGTCGCTCACATCCGGTCCTGTTGCCCAGACCCCGACTACCGGGAACCCGGGCACTCCACCGCGGGCCGCGTCACCCACCCCCCAGAACCCATCCGCCCAGGACCCCGTTCGTCGTCGCCGTGGCGGTGCTCGTCGGGGTGGCCAGCGTGCCGGCTTCACCGTCATCGAGGCGGGTACCGTGCACCCTGTGTCCGGGCCCCCGATCAAGAACGGCGTGGTCATCATTCGGGGCGAACGGATCTTCGCGATCGGCCAGCAGGGCGACCTGCAACTGCCGCCGAACACGAAGATCTTGAAGTTCCCGGAAGGGCATGTCTACCCGGGGTTGATCGATGCTTCGACCGACGTGTTCACCGATGCCAAACTACGTAGTGACCGCAGCCTCAACGGCGGCAGTGTCATCGCCGACGGCTTGATGTGGACCGATTCACGCGACGACCACCTGGTCGAGCACGGCATCACGACGGCCTACGTCAACGTTCGCACTGGCTCGCAACTGCCTGGCCAGGGCGCCATCGTTCGTCCGCGGAGCAACGGCTTCGAACTATGGAAAGACAAGGAGCAAGCCGCGGTGCAGTTGCGCATGACGAACGGCAATGGTTCGTCGCACCCGCTGCAACGCCAGGCGCAACTTGAGGCCGTTGGCAAGTTGTTCGATGGCCTCGACAAGTATCTCGAGAGCCAGGAGAAGTACGAGAAGGACCTCGAGAAGTACGAAGAGGACTTCAAGAAGTACCTCGAACACCACGCCAAGAAGAACGGTAAGGACGACAAGAAGGCCGACGGTAAGAAGGCCGGCGAGAAGAAGGACGAGGCCAAGCCCGGCGATAAGAAGCCGGCTGCGGGCACTCCGACCGGTCGTCGTGGTCGCCGCGGCGAAGGTCGTGAACCGCCTAAGGGTGGCAAGGCAAACGAGCTCACCGCCGAAGCGTTCGACAAAATGCTCGCAACGATGATGGCGTTGGCTGGCCAACCACAAGCGCAGCAACCGAACATACAAGGCCCGCAAGGCCGCCCGAGCCGCAGCCAACAGCAAGGCCCATCGGGCTCGAGTGCAGACACCCCGACCAGTGCCAAACCCGGTGCCAAACCCGGTGCCAAACCCGGTGCCAAACCAGGTGATAAGGCTAGCAAGGACTCCGGTCCAAAGCGCCCGACCTACCCAAAGAAGCCGCGCGAAGACTTACAGAAAGAAGCGCTCAACAAGGTGCTCGACGGCGACCTGCCGCTACGCATCGAAGCACACCGCGTCGACGAGTTGCGCGCTGCCTTGAACCTGCAACGCGAGAAGGAAATCCCGCTCGTCGTGCTGGAGCAGGCCTACGGCGCGGACCGCGTCACCGAAGCCATCGCCGAGCACGGCGCCACGGTCGTGCTGACCGACGTGCTCCCGTTCAGCCTTGCGGCGCCTGGTGACAAGCGCAACGCCTACGCGAAGTACGATCCGACCGCGTTGCCGCACCAGCTAAATGTTGCTGGCGTGCCGTTCGCGATTGCTGGTGGCACGGCGCGACTGAGCGCGATGCTGCCAATGATGGCGGCCGCCGCAATCGGCAGCGGCTTGTCCGAAGACGCGGCGCTGCGTGCGATCACGCTGACGCCAGCCGAGATCCTCGGCATTGCCAAAGACACTGGTTCGCTCACGCGCAACAAGCTTGCCGACGTGGTCGTGACCGATGGCTCACTGTTCGCATCCGACAGCCGCGTGCTATTGGTCTTGTCGAAGGGCCGCACCGAATACGAGGCGAAGTAGGAGACCAACTGATGCAGATTCTAAACCAGCGCCGGACGACCGGCGCATTGCTACTCACTGCCTTGTGCGCGACACCGATTGCCGCCCAAGACGTGCTCGTGCAAGCGAGCAAGATCGTCGTTGCCTTTGGCGCCGGGGAAACGAAAAGCACCACGCTGGAGAACAGCGCGCTGCTGATTCGCGACGGCAAAATCGCGTTCGTCGGCACAGACATTCCCGCCGAGGCGCGCCGCGCCGCACGCGTGATCGACTACGGCACCGCCACGATCTCCCCCGGCTTCGTGCTCGCCGCGACCACGCTCGGTCGCGACGTCGACCTTGGCGAAGGTGCGATCGCGTTCACGCCCGACCTGCGCACAGCGGAAGCGTTTGACCCGTGGCTCGAGCAACTGGAGCAACTCGCACCGGCAGGCGTGACTGCGTTTGGCCTGGTGCCATCCGCCCGCAATGTCGCTGGCGGCATCGGCGCGGTCGGCAAGCCCGGCAAGGAACGAGGCCGCCTGCTCGCGCCGGAAGTGTTCGTCGGCTTCTCGGTATCGAGCGCCGCGCGTAACCAAGAACGCCAGCCAACGTCTCTGATGGGTGCGCACCAGATGCTGCGCGAGTCGTTCACCGAAGCGCGCGATGGCGTCAAGGTCGGCCCCGACCTCGCCGTGCTGCGTCAGGTAATGTCCGGCCAACGCCCGGCGTTCTTCTACGCCGATACGTTTGCTGAGATCAACGCGGTGCTCGAGATTGGTGCAAGCTTCAACTTCGCACCAGTGATCCTCGGTGCCGGCGAGTCGGACCGCGTGCTGAAGAAACTCGCCACCCGCGGTGCTGGTGTCGTGCTCAACACGCTCAACCCCAAGATGCGTCGCGCAGAACTCGAACTGCCTGCCAAGCTCACCAAGGCCGGGATCCCGTTCTGCTTCGCCGGTCGCCCAGAACTTCTGCGCATGTCGGCAGCCCTGGCCGTTCGTTATGGTCTGTCACGCAACACGGCAAGCGCCGCGCTGACGCGCACGCCATCCACGTTCCTCGGCCAACAAGCCAACGTCGGTGCCCTGCGCAGCGGTTGCGGGGCTGACTTCGTCGTCTACCAAGGTGACTTCCTTGACCTCGGTGCGCGCCACATCGCGACTTGGGTTGACGGCAAACTCGCGCACGGCACGGCCCCAAAACGGGCCAGTAAGAAGACTCGAACCATCAACTCCGCTGGAGGTCGCTAATGACTCGCCTACTATCGATCTCAACGCTGCGCACCTGCACGTTGGCCCTAACGCTCACCGCGTTCGCGGCGGCGCAACAAGAAGTCACGGCATACACCAACGCAACCATCCTGCCTGGCGGCAAGCCCGCCATGTCCAACGCGACGCTGGTCGTGTCGGGCGGCAAGGTGATCGCGATCGGCGGTTCAGACCTCAAG
>Ga0302118_10001410_pt1 | contig 11940 bp, 9 predicted proteins | sample AG5_331_MG_FD_203126 | JGI IMG/M metagenome (GOLD analysis project Ga0302118, IMG submission 203126) | Marine microbial communities from Western Arctic Ocean, Canada - AG5_33.1 | ecosystem: Environmental > Aquatic > Marine > Oceanic | place: Canada: Western Arctic Ocean | collected 2017-10-01 | reverse complement strand
CAGCCTGAGGGCAGAGTAGCCCACCGGGGGCAAAGCTTACCGGGCTTGAATAACTGATACCGGAGTCTGACGAGGCTCCACTGGAGAAAATCCGCTAGCCGTCGCATGCCAGCTGCGCGAACACAGGTGTGCTCGCTAGGGTAGCGAGCAATGCTAACGCATTGATAACCGCTCTTTTCAACCTCATTTGCTACCGTCAATTCAATGCTCATTAAGCTAACATGAATTCAATTCTCAATGACAGGCCCTAAAAAAAGGCCTGAGACTTTAAGGTCGCAGGCCTTTTTAACTGTTCTAACATCTACTGAGGTGGATTGCCTCGAGGCGTTCCAGGCTTACGCCATTCACCGTACAAGAACTCTTCAGCAAATTCAGCGCACTTGAATTCGAGCAGCTGCATATTATCTGCAACGTGACGGTATAGTGGGAAACTAATTGTCCAAGGTGCTGTGAAAGTATTTGAATCAGTAATGGTCGCTTCGTACTGAACGTGGTCCGCGCCTGTCGCAGTCCAACGCTCCTCAACTACCATTTCGTAGCTGTGGTGATTACCAGAACGATCAAACCATGTATCAGGCATCTGCCCAGAAACACGAACTACAAGCGTATCGCCTTCCCAATGTGCATTAGAATGTCCCATCCATGCGTCAACCTGCGATTCTAGTTCTGGCTGATCGACATAAACGATGCGATTCGATTCAGCAACCTCATAGGCGATAAGAATTACGCCTTCGGATTGCACAATCTGAAAAGGAAAAGGCATGTAGTTAGCGCGAGGAACACCTGGCATATAACACTTAGTCAATGGATCGTTTTCTAGCGCACTAGCTTTGTTCGCATCGCGAACGCGCAGGGACTGCTCGTTGTAAGGAATCCTGCCGCCTTCAACAATCCCTAAGCCTGCTGGCGTTGCCGAGATTGCTCCCATCAAACCCGGATGCGCACCTTCCGATGCCGCATGAGGCTCAACATCATAATGCGCAGATGTCATCGCCTGCCATATGCCACTAAGGTCTGGCTTGCCGCTAGGTGTGCGTGGAATCTCACCACTTTGCGCAGCTGCATGCGTGATCGAGAAAATGCCCACTAGGGTTAATAGTCCAAGCTTCGCTATTTGTTTTTGAATTAGAGTTTTCATTTACTGCCCTTAATTGTTTTTGTCTTTTAGCTAATATTTCGGATTCAATAATCCAATTACTCACTATTCCCTATTGTTCGCCTTCGGATTCCCGACGATCTTCCATACGCTTGCCGCGCAAGATATTGAACATGCCGTAGTTGCCTTCATGGCAAGCATATTCGTATAGCTGACCAGCCACTTTTGTCATCGGAACAACAGCGGTAATCTTGTCGGTGAACGTAGACGGGTCATCAATGGTGAATTCGTAGTCAACGGTACCAAATGCTGCACGCGTGAACTTTTCGGTCAATAATAAGTCCATGGTATTTCCAGTACTTGAAAACGTCTGTCGCAAGCCATTGAAATTCTTTGTTTCTACTACGAGTGAGTCACCCTCGTACCATCCGCGAGAATCGCCCGACCATAGTCGAATATCATCTGATAATTCTGGCTTGTCTCCAAGACGAACGATGCGCGCATCATGGATCATCTCAGTCATGATGACTGCCGTATCCTTGTTCTGAAAAATTTGTACATTGTTGTTGTACAGACTAGGTGTAAACGGAGGGCCAGAGTTGAAGCCAACTAGGCATCGTTCAGAAGTGCCTCGATCCTCAGGTCCGTCCTTAGCGATACCCCCAACGACGAAACGAACAGGCCTGGTACTTGGAATGTCAGGACCCAAACCACCAAATTGTCTCTGCGCACCTTCTACAGCAGAAGGAATTCGGCCGTCTAGCGGATACACAATATGCGAAGTTCGAACTGTATCGCCAATATTCGCCATCTCAAACCAGAAATCATTATAACCGCCAGGGTTATCCGTAGCGGATGGAGCTTCCGGGTTCACGACAAGTATTGCAGCTGCAGCATCTGCAGCTGCAGCTGCAGCTTCTTGCCTTGCAATAGCAGATTGAACCTCCTCACGCGTCAGGAATTCCTGATCCGCGAACTGCTTGGGGCGCTGCATAGGCGTACTCGAGCTGAAGTTCCAAACACCCTGCAAATCTGGATAGCCATATTCGGTTTTAGGTGCTTCATAAGTAGCGTCCTGAGCTATGACAAAGCTACAGACAGTGGCTGAAAACACCAAAATTAGTGGTAGTAAAGATTTCATTCGACCCCCCAAGGATTAATTATTCTTAGTTACTAAGTTAGAGGTTTAGTGGCTAAGAATCAATAGAAATGCGGTTAATTCACAGAGTTATGGGATTACCCGACTGAGCGTCAATAGCGCTGCTACTAGAGAATTGAAGACCCAAGGGAGAACGAATTCCTAAGGGCTTGTTACTTTCTAGTAAGCCGCGCCAGCAGGCTGGAAGTATCCCAGCGCGCGCCGCCCATTTCCTGTACCTCTGCGTAGAAACTATCCACCAATTCTGCCACGGGCAAATCTGCTCCGTTGTTCTTTGCCTCGGCAATAGCAATTCCTAAATCCTTGCGCATCCAGTCTACGGCAAAGCCAAATTCGTATTGGTCTGCGAGCATAGTTTCAAAGCGGTTGTCCATCTGCCAGGAACCCGCAGCTCCCTTCGAGATAGTCTCTATAAGCCCCTCGCCATCAAGCCCTGCCTTCTGTGCAAAGTTAAGACCCTCGGCGAGGCCCTGAACGATCCCTGCAATGCACAGCTGATTCACCATCTTTGCCAGCTGCCCGCTGCCCGCAGGGCCAAGTAATTTACTGAATTTGGAGTAGCTTTCAAACACAGGCTTGGCGGTTTCATAGTGCGAATCTTCGCCGCCAACCATTACCGTCAATGCCCCGTTCTCAGCACCGGCCTGCCCGCCAGATACAGGCGCATCAAGAAAACCAACGCCCTTCTCAACAGCTGCCGAATTTATCTCTCGTGCTAGCGTGGCCGACGCTGTCGTGTGATCAACTAATAGCGCGCCTGAGCGCATAGCCGACAGCGCTCCACTATCGCCGATTAAAACCTGACGCACATCGTCATCGTTACCCACGCAGCTCAGCACAACATCGCAGCCACTGGCAGCTGCGGCAGGACTCTGAGCCATACTGCCCTTGTACTCTTCTACCCAACGCTGCGCTTTTTCGGCAGTTCGATTGTAGACACAGACATCCATACCAGCATTCTTAAGATAACCGGCCATGGGATATCCCATTACTCCAAGTCCAATAAACGCAGCCTTCATTTGTAACTCCTTATCAATAATTTTTCCTCAATCGCCTATCTTTTGTAGACAGATAAACCTCGTGCGAAGGTTTCGACAATCGCAATGTCTTCCAAGCCCAGCGGATCTGCTGTCAAAGGATTCTGCTCGAGAATAACCAGATCTGCGCGCTTGCCTACTGTTATGGATCCCTTCTCATCTTCCTCAAAGTACTGATAGGCCGCCCCCTGTGTTACAGCATAGAGCGCCTCCATTACTGAGGCACGTTGGTCAGGCCCTAGCACATAGCCGCTTCGCGTCAGACGATTCACCGTGATGGAAACGAGGCGCATGATATTCGGTGGCACGACCGGTGAGTCGTTATGAACGGTGAAGGGAATGCCGAGCTCGATTGTCGCCTTCACGGGACTTATAAAGCTTGCGCGCTCCTCACCGAAACTAAGTCGATGCCAGTCACCCCAAAAATAGGGATGGACCGCATAGTAAGAAGGAACAATGCCAAGCGCTTTAAACTGCTCCAACTGATCTGGCCTCGCCAATTGTGCATGGATAGCAACCGTCCGATGATCGGGAAGCGTGTTTCCTGTAACAGCCTCTTTGATGCCCTCTATCATCAACTGAATAGCCGCATCTCCATTCGCATGCGCCAGTACAGGCACGCCTCTAGCTAATAAATCTGGCATTCGCGCCTTATAGGCTTCGGGACTGTAACTAGGATAGGCGACATAGTCCGCACTCTGCCCGGGAGGGCCTTCGGTATAGGGCTGTGACATCCAAGCAGTTCTGCCTTGCGGCGAACCATCTAACGTAAATTTGACTCCGCCCACGCGAAAACCACCCGTGTAACTCTCTTCCGCGCTTACCGCCTGCAGTTCCTCATCGCTTAGCGGATTAGCCATTATAAACGCGACTATATCCACCGCGTAGGGCTCAGCCTCGGCCTCTGAGCGCATCAAATCTGCATAGGCAGTGCTTATGTTCGCGTCCTGAATTGTAGTAATTCCATAGCCAGCATAGATGTCTATGGCTTCCCGCCGCAGGCGACTCAACTCCTGGGGCCCCATATTGCCGCTAGAACCGGGGAACGCCCCCATTGCCGTCTCTTCCATTACCCCGTCGGGTTCGTTACTTCCTGCCCGGCGGCGGATTATTCCACCCTCTGGGTTTTGCGTTGAGGCGGATAGTCCCGCTTCGTCCAGAGCCATCGAGTTGGCTGCCAACAAGTGTCCTGATACATGCCTAACTACAATGGGATGATTTGTTGAGGCCCGATCTAGATCGTCGCGATTCGGATGTCGCCCTTCCGCCAACAAGGAGTCGTCATAACCAAACCCGAACACAAGGTCGCCAGCGGGGATTTGTTCCTGCTCGATGCGCAGACGCAGAGCACGCACGATATCCTCTATGCTGGTGACACCGCCTACAGGCGGTGAGGAGAGATCGAGAAGAGCGGCGTAACGCGATACGCCAGAGAAATGACCGTGCGCATCGATGAAACCTGGAAGCAAAGCTCGATCACCCAATTCTATTACTCGAGTATCGTCGCCCCTTAACTCAAGGACCTCTGCCCGCGAACCGCTAGCGACGATGCGGTCGCCACGCACGGCAACTGCCGCTACATCGGTGGCATCCATTGTAATTATGTTCTCACCAGTGAAGATGAAATCCGCCTGTTGCGCGATTGCGTTTGTGCTGAATGCCGACAAAAGTAATACAGCGCTTGCGACTATCATTCTTGTTCGTAGTTTTAGTGACACAGCAGGTTCCCCGCGGGTAGTAGATCGATTACCTAATCAATTACAAAGCCTACTAGTAAATAGCAGCTAGCAATCAGGTCCAGAATAGTGAGGAACAAATAGTGCAGCGTAATTGAGCAGAGTGCAATAAGAGCGCGAAACCCGCTTTAGAAAAATCCTCTCAGAACAAGCCTAGAGTCGACTCCAGCCCTGATGCAATTCCATCAGCATCTCATCCACAGACTGAAATCTGTTTGCCGCATCTTTCTGTAGACAACGCATCGCAACTTTCTCAAGTAATGGCGGCACATGTTGTTTGGTTATTTCCGAGGGAGGTGGCGGTATGTCGCTGAGAACACTCTCAACAATATGATGAATCTTCTCGCCGTTAGCAGGACACTTGCCCGACAGAACTTCATACAGCACCGCGCCGAAGCTGTAGATATCTGTGCGCGCATCGATATTCGGATCCTTGTTGATCTGTTCGGGCGACATGTAGTGCACGGTGCCCTGCACTTTGCCCTGGCCGGTTAAGCTAATGTCATCGACATCTGGTGAGTCAACATTCACGTCTTCAACCGCCGTGCCATCGGGATGCCAAACTTTGGCTAGACCCCAATCGAGCACCAGCACCTCACCAAAAGGACCTGCTAATATGTTTTCCGGCTTGATATCGCGATGCGCCACGCCGTGGTTGTGAGCATACTTCAACGCATAGGCGATCTGAATAAGCAACTTCATCAGCTGCGTCAGATCATAACGCTCACGGTAGTCTAAAATCTCTCGAAGCGTGTAGCCGTGCACCAACTTCATCGTAAAGTAGGGGTTGCCTTTAGTATCGCGGCCAAGCTCGTAGGTTGGCACGGTATTGGGGTGCTGCAACATAGCCGTTACACGCGCCTCTCTTATCAATCGCTGCTGTTCAATCTCATCATTGGCGAACTCCGGCTTGAGTGTCTTGTAGCAGATGAATCGTGAGAGATGCAGATCTTTGCAAGACTTAATCAAAGACTTACCGCCTGTCGCTATGGTGCTAAAGAATGCATAGCGAGTTCGCTGGTCAATTTTCTCCGGCAATGTCTTGTCTGTTTCCTCGAGGAAAACTGAGCCATAACTTTTCGGTGGTTCTGGAAATTCCAACATAATCTAGGAAACCATCTTGATCTACGCGCGGATGAATTGGCCTATGGATTGCCAACGGACTATAGAGAATACTATTGAAAATTAACAGATTCTGCAGACAAAACACAGAGACACACTCTAGTTTCAGTCTAATTATAATGAGAAAGTAGAACGCTCTGGTTATACTAATAACATAAGTACTGGCAACATAAATCAAGGACCGAGAATTAACTATGTCAAATAAAAAAAAGCCGGTAGTAATCGAATCGAGTTTTCACGTTCGCTACGCCGAAACTGACGCCATGAGCGTCGTTCACCATGCGGGTTATTTAGTCTACTTTGAAGAGGCGCGCAGTCACTATATGCGCGAACTCGGCAGCGACTATGCGAATATCGAAAACGCTGGTTTTCGACTGCCCGTGAGCGAGGTAGGCCTGCGTTATGTAGGCAGTTTGCGCTATGGCGACAGGGTGAAAGTTCGTGCCTGGGTTGCTGAGAACAAAAGCAGGAAAATTCGCTTTTCCTATGAAGTCTGTAAGGAAGGTGATGAATCGATTCTGGTCACTGGCTTTACTCAACATATTTGGACTGACCACAATGGCAGAGTTACCCGTGCACCCCAGCAGTGGGTAGACATGATGGCTAGCTAAATCCTCACAAAATTCTCCATAACAGGCAGCCCAAAAATACCGCCTAAACAGAGCCAATTGCTGGGCATACTCCACGCAATTGACGATTCTCACAGGCGCAAACCCGCAAGGGATTCTCACCTGTGAAGACCTTTCCTGCTGGAATAGTTGAATCAAAGTGTGGCTTATTGCTTGATCTCTATCTACGAGCATGGAGATGGCTGCGGCCTCAATTCAAACGTGCGGGGCCTGCGCGCTCAAATCCTCAATTTCCCAGCTAGAGACTACGGATGATCTCAGAGAAGATTTCATTCACTGGGTAGCCGCCGGCTGTCCAGCCTAGCCGCACAATGACTAGATCGAGCGATGGGATTACCATGAGGTATTGCTGTCGATTACCTTGACCTGAATAGGCTCCGGCTGGAATATTGGGCCAACGTAGTTCCTCGTTGCCTCGATTCAGCCACCACTGATAACCATAGGCTCTCTGATTCTCAGAGGTATTTGGTGTTATTGCTCTGCTCACCCAATCCTCAGTCATGATCCTCTGGCCGTTAATGGTTCCACCGTTCAACATCAGCTGTCCGATGCGCGCCCAGTCTCGCGCCGATGCGTACAGATAGGAGCTGCCCATAAACACACCGCTGGCATCAACCTCGAAGATGGCATTCTGGAAAGCGAGTGACTGATGAATACTCTCCATGTAGGCATCGTAATTTTCTTGGTTGCCACCCGCCTTATCGAAATAGATTCGCGCCAGTAGGTTCGCAGTACCCGAGCTGTAGTTGAACCGACTACCCGGCGAATGAAGAGCAGCCTTGTCCATTACGAAATCCGAAGACGAAGGTTTGGTAAATAGCATGGCAGTCGCATCGTCATCTGGATTGTATTCCTCGGAAAAGGCGAGGCCATCGGTCATTGTTAGCATATCGCTGATACGAATTTGCGAGCGCTCGTCACCCTGCCATAGCTCAAATTCCGGAGCCGCGCCCAAATCTAATGTTCCGCGGTATTCTAGATTCGCCAGCATAATTGCCGTCAAGCTCTTCGCCATGGACCACCCCAGCAGTGGCGTATCTGCATCAGCCCCCTGACCATAGACTTCGGCAATTACCTTGCCGCGATGCGCGACCAGAAAAGCCCGGGTGTTAAAACCCTCTTCGTTATCTGTGGCAAGCAAGCGCTCAAGTAAGCCTTCCATGTCTGAGTCAGCGGTGCCTACAGTACCTCCAGCAGGCCATGCTGCCTCACTAGCGGGAACTTGCTCTGTCTGCAACGAAGCGCGTTGGTTAAATCCTGAGTAGTCGATCGCGCAGCCAATGTTAGGCAGATAGTTCGCTGTTTTCTCACTCAACCCAAACAGAGAGGTCGTTACGCTCTTCTGCACATCGTCGTATTCTACTATTAGCCCCTGCAAGATTCCCGAGTACTGAACAAGGTCCTCGAAAGACTGTTGCTGCGAAAACCCAGATACATAACGCGCACTGCAGAGCAACTTCGAGCCTATTCCTGTAGCCACTCCTGGCGCAGCCATTAAGTAGGAAGGAGGAAAGCCGGCAAAGGAAGCCACGCCTAACAATAGCGCGAGAAAACCGATCAAACCGAAGAGCATTTTTTTTATGATTTTAACTCCAACGACTTAGCCTGGTTAATGTCGATCTAGCTAGGCTAGGGCTCTCAATTTGCCACCGGCAAGAAATAGGATCAATCCAACCGCAGCTGCAGACGCTGCTATCCAATAGGACAGGCTGTACAAGTTGGCATTGGCAGCGAATGCTAATCCCAAAACAGCGGGGCCGGCAGCTGTCCCCCAAGATGACATGAGATTCGCCACCGCAAAAATCCTCGCGTATTCACGAATGCCAAAAGCCTCTGCGATCAATAGCGGCTGCAACATCAGCAGATTACCCACGGAGGCGCCGAACATGGCGAGGCCTAGGCAGAGCGTCAGCACATTCACGCCCGAGGCAAGTAAGGTGAGAGAAACTGCCTGCAAAATCATTATGCCAATAGCGAATAGGCGAATCGACATTCTATCGATCAACCAACCACCGATAAGGCGGCCGAAGATGCTAGCAATAGGCAGTATCGCTACTACCATGGCAGTCTGCGACTCGCTCAACAATTCTCTCGCCAAGCCATATTGGTGAGCAATGCCTCCAACCTGCGCCATCATCAGAAATATGTAGCCGATGCTAATGCCCCAGAAGAAGCGCGTATCCCGCGCCTGCTTAAAGGTAATGCCATCTAACGCTAGTTCTCTAAAAACTGCACTCGGTTTGCTATCGTCACTATCCTGCTCTGTACTGACTGTCGCCGAGTTAGCTGGGCGCTCCTCGCCATCCGGCAGCAGGCCCATCGACTCGGGGCTCGCCCGCAGCCAGATCCAAGTGATAGGAATTACTCCTATTATGTAGAGTAAGCCCATAAGCGGGGCGGCAAATTCGAAGCCCATAGACTTTACAAGCAACACGCACAGCGGTGTCAAAATGACGCCGCCTAGAGACAATCCAGTGGATGCGATCGACAAAGCCATAGCTCTTTTTCTATGGAACCACAGAGTCACTAACGTAGTAGCAGGAATCAGTGAGGATGCTGAGAAACCAACACCGAAAAGCATAAAGGCGAGATACAGTTGCCAGATCTCTTGTACAAATGCCAAGGAACTCAGTGCGAAACAGGAGATTACTGCCCCGGCACTGATGCAAATTCTCGGATCATAGTCTTGCACCCATTTCGCAACCCACAAGCCAGTTACTCCACCTGATAGGAAAAACAGCGATACTGCGAACGAGGCTGTCTGCACATCGAAGTTAGGATTAGCAGCCAGCGCAGTGAGATAGATGGCATGGTTATAGAAACTCAAGCCACTCGTAAACGTCAGCTGAGCCAATATGGCGAAGACAATCTTCCATCCATAGAATAAGGGTTTTTTACTATCTGCCATGGGTGTGCATATTTAACATCGTCAAAGAAAATATCACTTGCTGTCGCTTAAATTAGTAATAAGCAACAGCAATCTATTCGGGGCTCGATGCACTGCACATGGAGCGATGGTATGGAGAAATTTCTACGCCGTTTTGGCTAGATCTCTTTTTGAGCGTTCTTTTTATTCATTTTTACCGGAAATTCTTGATGCTTGTTCTAGCAAATCATGCTCCCCGGCGATTATGTTTCGGTCACTGACTGTAGAATGTGAAATAGCCAGTAAACATTTCTTCCCAACTCTCTAAGCCGAAGGTGACCTCTTTGTCTGGGTCAGGATTAGACGGATTTGATATCGAGTTGTCGAAGGCACCAATCACACGGAGTATGCTGCCAGCGGCTACGGGCTCTGCCTCATCTAGTAAATAGTCGGGCTGCCACCCATAGTTGTAAGCAGGAACGCTGAATAGCTCTCTAGTCTGCCCTTGGGGATTTTCTACAACAAACTTCATGCGCTTGCCGCGGAAATTCATTCGGGCGCGCACTCCAGTGACGATAATATCTTGATCGACCTGCTGCTCTGCCTGAAGCTCAAAGTCGTTAGCATTTGGCGGCAGCAGGAAACGACTTGCGACTGCGTGCGTCAGCCTTTCTTTTAGATTCAGCTCGTCACTGAAATACAATCCGAATTGCGTTTCATCAATTGTGGACTGGCCGTTAGTCACATAGTGAAACTGCATCGATAGTCTGTGCCCCTGAGGAACTAACACCCCTGTTCCCTCATCGAATGCGATAGCGTTGGTCTTTCCTGGTAGGTAGCTGCCAACGAAGCGGCGCGTGACAGACTCGCTTATCCGCTCGTCTCCCCAAAAGTCTTCATCCGGCGCTGTAACGAATGTCACCAAGTGGTGCAACACAGACTCGTCGCCTGCAATGTATTGAATAGCGCGCAGCCATTTGTCCTCGGTAAAGGGCAGCTCGACATCGTCATAGACATAGTCCATTACGCCAATCGAGGGAATCTCGTTCCTTGAACCGGTCACGATGAAGTCCGGCTCGCCAAAAAACCATTCGGAACGGTCTTGTGCCGCGAACACTTCTAAAGGGTCTACCTCGCTGTCACCCCTTGGCGCGCGGTTGTTAATCCAATGAACGAGCGTCTGCACATCTGTGGGATCAAGATAACGCGCAGATTCGGAGTGACCAATATAGGGATCGACCTGTGTGGGCGGCATGCGTTTATTTAACAGCACTTCCTTAATCATCGGTGACCAGCCAAGGAGCATGATGTAGCTATCCAAAGCAAAGGGGCCTACTCCGCCCTGGCGATGACAATCGGCACAATTCTCTATAATAATAGGAGCGATTTCGCTGGCAAAGTCTGGTGGCGACTCGCTGTGTAGTTCCTTCATTTGATAGTCAATGGCGCAGCCTGCTCCGGATTGCCGGATCGTGTCGCTTACACCCTCTCCTGTGATCAAGGTAAGTACCGATTCGAGTTCTTGCGATGGCTGGCCCTTGTAGAAAAGCGAGAGTCTCTCGGGGTTAAGCACCAGAACGTCCCCAGCATTTTCAATATTCAGTTTTTCCGAGACCAATTGACCACCGTCTTCTAGTATCGGTAGCTCGGTACCCAATCCGTAAAGCTGGGCCCGATCCAGATCTTGAGAGTCGATTAGGAGAAATTCGAAATCGTTTCCGGCGTACTCCACAGCGATGCCCTTGAAGCTGTCTAATAGCGCGTCCATAGTCGCGCACTCATCGGAGTAAGCCATGAGCACCAGCGCCTTGCGATGCTGATAGCGGCTCAATTGATGGAACGTGCCAGCGTTGTCGAGCAGCGCAAAGTCGCCTACGCGATCTAGAGCCGCTGGGGCAAGGGTCGAAAAAGCGATTAGTAATAATCCACTAATAACCTGTAGCGAATACTTCCGGCACTTGCTACCAAGGGGAATCACATCACTGCTCGCTGACTGTTTATACTTCAATTCCACGACTTAAGTTTCCTAAATTTGGATCAGACCAATTGGGATAGCCAACAGACCGCTCACATGCGGTTTTAGGCGCGGCCATCTGCACAGCTTATTGTTACTGAAATTGCTGCGCGAATCCTCTCATACTCGGGACGATACTGACAATTCCTCAGCTTGTTACATTTTGTTTAAAACAAGCCCTCTAGCCCGCGGATTCTCGGCGGCTCCAAACTAGACTCCAAGTACAATGACGTTTATCCTAGCGTCCCTGTTTGAGTGGATTTAGTAGTTTAGCTTTAATT
>Ga0302118_10001403_pt1 | contig 11949 bp, 12 predicted proteins | sample AG5_331_MG_FD_203126 | JGI IMG/M metagenome (GOLD analysis project Ga0302118, IMG submission 203126) | Marine microbial communities from Western Arctic Ocean, Canada - AG5_33.1 | ecosystem: Environmental > Aquatic > Marine > Oceanic | place: Canada: Western Arctic Ocean | collected 2017-10-01 | reverse complement strand
CAGCTCAATACGCACCATCCCCTCACCTGCGGGGGAAACTTGTAGCAAGCCTATGGAGGACAACTGGGATAATAACTGGCCCTGATGCTGCCTTGTTAAACACAAAGCTCGGCCATACAAACGTTGTTCTTCAACCACCACTTGACCGTTCCAAGCACCTACCAACTCTGTGACCACAGCCAGCATAACTGCCTGCTCTAGGCCATAACGCTGAGCTAAATGAGGAGCAATGGGTAAATTGGGGGCCGACAGTGGCATAACTAGGTTCAACTTTAAACTGAATAGATACCCATTCTACCCTAACTGGTCCTGTGCTAACATCTGCAATGTTAGCCAATCACCAATAAAATATTATGACCAAAAAAAGCCTTATAGAACAAATGATGGATCACCAATCGATCCGTAAATTCACTAGTCAAACCGTACTTCAAGAGGTGATCAACACCTGCATTACTGCAGGCCAAGCCGCTGCCAGCTCCAGTTTTGTGCAAGTCACTAGCGTAATCCAAGTCAACTCCCAAGAGGCCCGTGCAGCCTTAGCAGAAGCCGCTGGTGGCCAAGCTTACGTTGAGAGTGCAGCAGTCTTTTTAGTTTTTTGTGCCGATTTTCAGCGAAACCAGCAAATATGCCTGAATCAACAGCAACAAATGCCCACCGGTTTCGCCGAACAAACCCTTATTGCAAGTGTAGATACAGCACTGTTTGCGCAAAATGTTTTACTTGCAGCCCAAAGCCTTGGTTTAGGTGGGGTTTTTATTGGTGGCTTACGTAACCAACCAGAAACGGTTACCGCACTACTGAACTTGCCACAACAGGTATTTCCTATATTTGGCCTATGCTTAGGTTACCCAGACCAAAACCCTGGGCAAAAGCCTCGCCTACCTTTGTCTATGGTATTACATCAAGATCATTATTCGAACGACGGTTTAGTTAAACTAGCAGGCTATGATGAGCAAGTCAGCCACTACTACCAGCAACGCACCCAAGGCAAATTAAACCTAACCTTTAGCCAACACATTATTAAGACGGTGGTTAAAGAGGCGAGGCCCCATATGCTTCCTTATTTACACAGCCAGGGGTTCAGCACCCGCTAAGGGTTAAGATTAGTTAACTTGTCGAGCTTGGATAATATCGTACCATTGAGCTGGCCCTGTTTGGTGTACCGAGGTACCACCCGAATCAACAGCCACAGTCACTGGCATGTCTTCTACGTTAAATTCATAGATCGCTTCCATACCAAGCTCTGCAAATGCCACTACTTCAGCACTTTTAATGGCTTTGGAGACTAGATAAGCAGCACCGCCCACGGCCATTAAATACACCGCCTTATGCTCTTTAATAGCATCAATAGCCACTTGGCCACGCTCGGCTTTACCAATCATGCCCAACAAACCAGTTTTTTCTAGCATGGTTCCGGTGAATTTATCCATACGGGTAGCTGTGGTTGGGCCTGCTGGCCCCACAGCCTCGTCTCTGACAGGATCAACTGGACCAACGTAATAAATAAACCGTCCCTTTAGGTCTACCGGTAACGGCTCACCCCGAGCCATCATGTCAACCATCTTTTTATGGGCCGCGTCGCGCCCAGTGAACATTTTACCCGACAACAATAAGGTTTCCCCAGGCTGCCATGTCAATACGTCTGCCGGAATCACTGTATCTAAATTAACTTTTCTTGCCCCCGCGCCGGCATCCCACGCGATGTCTGGGTAATCATCTAAACTGGGTGGTGTTTGTAAACTCGGGCCACTGCCATCCAGTACAAAATGTGCATGGCGAGTAGCGGCGCAGTTAGGGATCATACACACAGGTAAAGAAGCTGCATGGGTAGGGTAATCCAGTACTTTAATGTCTAGCACAGTAGTTAAACCACCCAAGCCCTGAGCACCAATACCTAAATTATTCACTGCCTCAAACAACTCTAAACGCAGCTTTTCGGCAGTATTGCTTGCACCGCGAGCCTGGAGTTGTTGAATATCTACTGGATCCATCAAAGATTTCTTAGCCATCAATGCCGCTTTTTCAGCCGTGCCACCTATGCCTATGCCCAACATACCCGGCGGACACCAGCCAGCTCCCATGGTGGGTACGGTTTTTAACACCCAGTCTACAATGCTATCAGATGGGTTTAACATGGCCATTTTGCTTTTGTTTTCCGAACCACCACCCTTAGCGGCTACCTGAATATCAACCCGGTCACCTTTAACAATAGAAGTATGAATGACCGCAGGTGTATTGTCTTTAGTATTGGTTCTGCTGCCAGCGGGGTCAGCCAAAATAGAGGCTCGCAACTTGTTATCTGGGTGTAAATAGGCGCGCCTTACGCCTTCGTTAATCATGTCTTCTAAACTAAGCTCTGCGTCCCACTGTACATCCATTCCCACTTCTACAAACACTGTGACAATGCCAGTGTCCTGGCACAGAGGACGCTTACCTTCTGCACACATACGTGAGTTAATTAGAATTTGTGCCATTGCATCCTTGGCTGCTTGAGATTCTTCTCGAAGGTAGGCTTCATGAACAGCGTTGATAAAGTCTAATGGATGGTAATAAGAAATAAACTGCAAAGCGTCTGCAACGCTATCAATCAAGTCGTGTTGTCGAATAATGCTCATGGTAAGGTCCTAATTTGGCCTAAATAGATGGCCTTATTATAACCCCTTATACGCTTTAACTCAGCTTTTAGCCCACATAATCCGCCATTGCAGCACAAGTATGTGGGTTATACACACTATTCTGATTTAGCACCAAAGGTGATGTAAGTGTCCTCAACTGGAGGCGCATCGGCTTTTTGCTTAGCCTCAAACTGAGCCGTCTCTAGGGCCAACTTAGCCTGTTCAAGTTGAAAGTACCGGCCTTGCTCTAGGGCAATTAAGGCTTTCATTTTGCCAACTAGGTCTTGATTTTGAATCTTTTTCATTTGTACTTGCAAGCCGTCAATGCGCTTTTGCAACTGCGTTAAGACACCTTGCTGCGCTTTGGTCGTATTTTGCAAATCATCAAAGCTCATTAGAATCTGATCATTCACACTACCCAGCATCAGCTGATTTTCTGCTGATTGTTGAGAGGCGGCTTGTTGCGAATCGGTACCTACTTGTTTGAGGTAATACATTGCTTGCTCTATACGCTGCCCTAGCTGTTGATTAACGTCTGCAATATCAATAAGCTGAGCCTCTAGCAAGTTAACCCGATCCATTTGCTTTTCAAATTGCACTAGCTTAGTGCCCATGGCCATATTTATTGTAGTGGCATCTTTTACCGCACTTTGCAGCACGTAAAGCATCACAGCACCACTGAGCAAACCCACAACTCCAAGGGTAATGATAAAACCAAGCACGTATTTATTGGTTTTACGTAAACCCTTTGCCATGTTGTTAATCGCAGTAACACTAGCTAACAACATGTGGATAGACTGGTTGGTAGAATGAGCCGCTTTGTTGGCTGCCTCTGCTGCATCTAGAACAATTCCTGTAAGGCCTTCAATGTCCGCTACGCTGGCCGTTGATACTTCAGGGCTGTCATTACTCGTGTTCATTTGATGGTCATCAATCACAATAAAACCATCTTCTAGTTCTTCTGGGGTCTTTGTATCTGGGTCCTTTTCTTCTGAAGCATCATCTTCTGAAATATTGTTTTCTACTTTTGATGTTTCTTCAGACACTTCTTCCGCCTCAACTTCGGCTTGATCAAGTACGTCAGCTATTTGCTCAGCTAACTCCTCTTCGACCAGCACTTGTTCAGGATCATTTTCGCCGCGGGATTGTACTGCTTCTTCTTCAGCTTCTTCGACGGGCACAAGCTCAATATCCAAAGCTGCTTCAGCTTCATTTTGCTCTTTTTTGTCGTCTGTATCTTGGTCGCTCATAGGCTTCACATCTCAGTCGATCCAAAGCCTACAGGGGAATTGCAGGCTAGGGTTTATCGTTACGTTCTTTTAACGCTTCGCTATCCATAGTTATATCGACAGATTGTGAGCGAATCTTAGAGATTTTTTCAGCTAATCTGCCAGATGATGCAGATTCCGGATTTTCTTCGCCCTTCACAATGTCTTCAACATCCTTCACCAGGCCTGATTTAGTGGAAGTTGGATGGCTACCCTGAAGGTGCACATCACTAGCTTGGATATTTTTTTGGTCGTCTATATTAGCCTGACCCACCAATCTTGAACGTTCAGCTTGCTCAGACAAACCCACAGATGCGGTGCGCACACCGTCATGGTGGCCCATATCAACAGTACCTGCTTCCGCTTCAATGGGTGCTTTACCTTCTAAACTAGCCAATCCAGCTTGACCATCCACATGATGACCCATATCCGCTTGACCAGCAGCCAGCTCACCAAATTCTTTACCTTCTAAACTAGCCAATCCAGCTTGACCATCCACATGATGACCCATGTCTGCGTGACCAGCAGCCAATTCACCAAGCTCTTCACCTTGTAAACTAGCCAACCCAGCTTGACCATCCGCATGATGACCCATGTTTGCTTGACCAGCAGCCAATTCACCAAGCTCTTCACCTTGTAAACTAGCCAACCCAGCTTGACCATCCGCATGATGACCCATGTTTGCTTGACCAGCAGCCGACTGATCAAACTCTTTACCTTCTAAACTAGCCAATCCAGCTCGACCATCCACGTGATGACCCATATCCGCTTGACCAGCAGCCGACTCATCAAACTCTTGACCTTCTAAACTAGCCAACCCAGCTCGACCATCCACGTGATGACCCATATCCGCTTGACCAGCAGCCAACTCATCAAACTCTTTACCTTCTAAACTAGCAGAACCAGCTCCAGAAGATCTGCGCCCTTTTAACTCAGCCTTAGGTGCTACAGGTTCAATGGAGGCGGTTTCAGAGGTTATGGACGTTGAAGCAGACCTTAGGGCCCTTTTTTGCGCCAGCTTATGGGCTTCTATTTGAGCTTTTTGAGCAGAGCTCAGCTTGCGGGCCTTAGGCTTTTCACTAGTTTTAGCACTGAGGCTCTCTTTGAACGCACTTTTAACGTCCTTGGTAGAGAAACGATCCCAGTCTTTAGCTAGTTCACTTTCTTGGCCCTTAGTATTGAATGTGCGAGTTTGGCTAGCCACAAAATCTGCAGCCGCTTGATGTTTATTGGTGCTTTTTGTTCGTTCAGATATAGCGAATTCTCGGGTTTTTTTTGTACTTGAAACCCGTTGGAATAAATCTTTTTTTACATCAATTTCTTTCTTCACCAACCACCACACTAAAACTGAGGCTACCAGCAATACACTCTAGGTTACTAGTAACACATTATAGACCTGCTAAATGTCACTCCTTTATACCCTCAGTATAACTTCAAATAACGTCCCCGTCTTCGTTATAACGAAAATCAGCTGGCACTTCGGGATTTGGCTGAGTAGGTCTTGGTACGCCAGGCGTAACTGCATTGAGTTGATACACGTAGGCAAGTACTTGGGCCACAGCAACAAACAAACCTTCTGGAATCTCTTCATTGATTTCGCTGGTAAAATACAGCGCCCTAGCCAACAGTGGCATGCGTAACATTTGTACACTTTCTGTTTCTGCTAGCTCTCGTATACGCGCCGCCATTTCACCTTGCCCCTTAGCTAAAACTACCGGCGCACCAGAACCTGCTTGGTCATACACCAAGGCGATGGCAAAATGCTGAGGATTAGTGATGACAACATCAGCGTTCGTTACTTCGTCTAACATTCGACCCATCGCCATTTCGCGCTGTCGCTGCCGCACCTGAGCCTTCACTTCAGGACGACCTTCCATCTCTTTCATTTCATCTTTGATGTCTTGCATCGACATTTTCAACTTTTCAGTATGGCTGTATATCTGATAAGGCACATCAATCGCTGCAATGACCATTAACGACAAACAAATGTAGAAGAAGGCCCACAATAAAATTGTACCCCCTTCTTGCATCGCCACCCCAAGAGGCATTTGCCCAAGGGCCAGAAGGTGTCCTATTTGTGAAACAACCACTAGATAGCCTATACCCGCCACCAGCATGAATTTAACTAACGCTTTCACCAGCTCCATAAGGGCCTGGGTGCCCAACATACGCTTAAGGCCCGTAAGTGGGTTGAGCTTATTCGCTTTAAAACCGATGGCTTTGGTAGAAAATAACCAACCTCCTATTAACGCGGGGGTAATCAACGCCAACACTAAGGTGAGCATTAAAAAAGGCATAACTGAAATAATGCCGTCCACTAAGGTTGATAACCAAACGGTTGGCAAACGGTTGGTGTCCATTAACAAAGCACGGTCAATGGTTAAACCAGAGCTAATCATTTGCAAAAGATCATCAATAACAGAGCCTCCCGTCATCAACAAAAAGGCCGACCCAAACACCATCATAATGGCCATGGAAAGCTCTTTTGATCGAGGTACCTGGCCATCTTCACGTGATTTTTCTAGCTTTTTAGCCGTGGGTTGTTCGGTTTTTTCCTGGGAGCTATCTTCAGACATGGTTAGGCCACACCCAATAACACGCGTATCTGCTGAAACGCTTCAAACCATAGGCTTTGTACGTTAACCATAAAGCTAGGTAACAACACAATCAAAACCACAATACCCATGAGCAGCATTAAAGGAAAACCCACAGCAAAAACGTTTAAACTGGGTGCAGCCCTAGAGATCACACCCATAGCACTGTTGGTGAGTAATAAAATGATCATTGCCGGCAATGCAATCATGGCCGCACCACTGAACAGCAAAACAGACCACTGTAATAGATCCCACACCATTGCTATTTCTAACTGAGGCTCGCCAATGGGCCATAGGCGGAAGCTATCAAGCAATAACTCTATAAGAATAAGATGGCCACCTATAGAGACAAATACTAGGGTCGCCAATATTACCAAAAATTGCGATATAACAGGGGTTTGCACACCACTATTAGGATCTACCATCATGGCAAAACCCAAACCCATGGACAAGGAAATAAATTCACCCGCAGCACTCACTGCGGCAAAAACAATCTGTAATATCAGGCCCATCATCACCCCAATGACTACCTGCTCTATAAACAGCACTAAGCCTGCGCCAGACAGCACATCAACGATAGGCCAGTCATGGAGTGGGTAAATAAGAATAGTGAGGATCATAGCCAGGCTAACACGTAAGGTGGTGTTAACACTCATGGCCGAGAATATAGGTGTGGCGATGAGGCACGCGCTAATCCGTGTCATGGGCCACAAGAAGGTGTAAAGCAAGGCAAGTACGTCATCCCAAACGGCAAACATAGCTAACCGACGATGCCTGGAATACGCTGAATTAAACTAGAGGCAAAGTCTGTAAGCACCGTAATCTGCCACGACCCAAACAGGTATAACACTAACACCAAGGCCACTAGCTTAGGAATAAAGCTCAAGGTCATTTCGTTAATCGACGTTGCAGCCTGCACAATACCAATGAGTAAACCAACCACGAGTGCCACCAAAAGCATAGGGCCAGCAATAGTTGCGGCCACTAACAACGCCTCTCGGCCAATATCTAAAACAGTTCCTTGATCCATCATCACCCTCCGCGTCAGGTATAGAAACTACCAGCTAAAGTGCCTAACACCAAAGCCCAGCCATCTATCAGAACAAACATCATGATTTTAAACGGCAATGAAATCATCATCGGCGATAACATCATCATACCCATGGACATAAGCACACTAGCAACCACTAAATCGATCACCACAAATGGCACAAACAATAGAAATCCAATCTGGAATGCAGTTTTTAATTCGCTGGTTAAAAAGGCAGGTATCAACAATTGCATTGGTACATTCTCTGGCCCATCAAGTTCTTGTTGGCCTGAGATTTGAGCAAAAAGTTCAATGTCAGATTCACGTGTTTGTTTAAGCATAAATTCTCGCAGGGGTTGCTGAGCAACCTCAAAGGCCTGCGTAAAATCGGCTTGATCGTTTAGGTAAGGCTGAATCGCTTGATCATTTATTTGGGTGAATACAGGAGCCATGACAAACAGTGTTAAAAATAGCGCCAAACCCAGCAACACCTGATTCGGTGGAGTTTGGTTGGTACCTAGAGCCTGTCGCAGTATCGATAGAACAATAATAATGCGGGCAAAAGACGTCATCATCAATAACAGTGCTGGCAGCATTGTAAGTAATGACATTAAGGCTAGTATTTGTAGCGTTAAGCTGTACTCTTGCTGCCCGTCAGCATTAGTTTCCACAACCACACCTGGTAATAGGCTTTCTGCCGCGCTCACCTGAGGTGCAATCGCTATTAATAACAACATACCAAGTAATGGCAACCAGCTTATGGCACGCCTCATACTCATGGCATGTCCTTGGGTTTTACAGGTGGGGTATGTCGACCCAGTAATTGAGAGAATTTCTGAGATAAACCGGAAGTATCTGCTTCTGATGTAAAGTTTTTTTGCTGGCCGTGCTGAGCTAAAGCAGAAGCCTCTCCATCTTGAGCATCGAGCTCGGCCAATAGACGAATATTTTGTGCAGTAACACCTAACAGTAGGGATTTACCATCCACTTCTACAAGCAACAACTTGTCACGGCTACCTAACGCCATGGCTTCTACAAACCTAAGACGTCGCCCACCTTGAGGTCGTCGTTGCATAAACCACCGCGCAGCAAATACCATAGCCAGCAATATGGCTAATACCAACAACAAGCTGCCTATAGACTGCAACAACAACTGGGTATCACCTAACATAAATAGGCCTTAAATTTTACGTATACGATCGGCGGCATCAAGCACTTGGGTCAAACGGATACCATAACGCTCATTGACCACCACAACCTCACCTTTAGCAATAATGGTGTTGTTAACACACACGTCAATGGATTCTCCAGCTAGGCGGTCAAATTCAACTACACTGCCTTCACTCAAGCGTAATAAGTCTTTAATTTTTAGCGTCGACCTACCAACTTCTGCAGATAAAACTACAGGAATGTTTTGTAATATGTCTAGGTCTAGCTCGTCCTCAAAAGTGGACAAGGCCGCTGGGGCTAACTCTTCTTCGCTCACAGGTAATTCCTCTGTTTTTTTACTATTAGAGACAGTTTAGTCCCATAAGTCCACTTCATAATCATCCTTCGTCACTTCACCCATAATTTTCACAGCGGCATGGCCATTAGAACTGCCATAGACACCATTAAAAAGGGGAATGCCTTTGGATGTAACAGTCACAGTTTCAGGCATTTTTATGGGAATAACGTCACCTACTTTAAGGTTCCGTAGTTCTAACAAGCTAATTTGAGGGTTGGCAAGGTCAGACTTTACATCTAAATCAACGTCCTCTATAGCCACTTTAAGGTAGCTATTCCAAATTCGTTCATCGTCAATGTCACTATCACCAATCACCTGGTTACGTAATAAATCACGAATAGGTTTCATGGCGGCGTAGGGATAAATTATTTGCATGCTGCCGTTAATATCGTGGGCCATATCAATATTAAATTTATTGATAATCACCAAGTCATTTTCTTCTACAATACTGGTAAATTGTGGATTGACTTCGGAGTTAATGAATTCAAAATCCACGGAGTACATCGGTGCCCAAGCCGCTTTCATGTCTTGAAAAACACGTTGTAAAATCATTTGGATAATACGGTATTCTGTGGGTGTAAAGTCCCTAATACCTGATATTTCTGTGTGAGAACCTGCACCGCCAAAAAAACTATCCAGGGAGTTAAAAATCAGTTGAGGGTCAATGATAATTAACATGGACCCGCGCAAAGGGGGTATTTTAACCACGTTTAATGAAATAGGAGTAATAAGGCTCGCCATATGAGTGGAGAAACGTTCCACATCAACTGTCTGAGATTCAATTTTTGGCTGATAGCGCAATAAACTTTTTAAGCTAATACGGAACAATCGCGCAAAGCGCTCGTTGATCATATCCAACGAGCCCAAGTGAGACGTTAAGCTGCTGTCTTCACTCGCAATGTCGTACCTTTCCGCTTCTGCGCCTAAGTTATAGGCATCACCCTCATCGCTTTCGCCCATTTCGACTAAAGCTAGAATTTCTTCTTCTGAGAGTAGTTCATTGTCGCTCATACTGCCAAAACTCCTAGTTTACTGAATCACAAACTCGGTAAAGAACACTTCTTCAATACCGCCGAAGTCTTCATAACCAATTAACACTTGGTTCATGCGCGATTTAATGGCGTTTGCCAGTGTTTGTTTATCAGCCACCGTAGATAACTGATCTTTGCTGTAAGTAGACACTTCCATAATAATAGCCGAGCGAAGTGCCAATTCATGCTTATACACATTGTCTACAACACGTTGATCATAATGCGTCATAAAGCCCATAGTAAATTGGCAAAATTGCTTACTGCCCGACAAGTTAACCGTAAACTTACGATCCATTTCGTTGTAGAGTTGATCGAATTTTTGGCCTTCTGGCAGTTCTTTTGCAACTTTAGTCAACGGCTTAGGAGCATTAGGGTCAACTTCTTCACCACCCTCAGCACCAGCTTGCTGGTTAACCACATTACCATTTTCATCCACTACCACAGGCTTCGCATCAAATGCTCCTGTGACAAATAAAGTAGCACCAATACTAATAGCAATGAGCAAAATACCAATGATGACAAATAGTAAAATTTTAACTAAGCCACCTTTTTTCTTTTCTTCTACTTCTACTTCTACTTCTTCTTCATTTGCCATGGTTAGCCTTCCTTCTTAACGTCTAAATTTTGGATTACTTAGTCCTTACTGACTAAGCAAAGGTATCTATATCACCATCATGGTCACTGCGATTTCCGGCTGTTGCCACGGGTATGCGTTCTTCGTTGGTGTTTTTCACCGTTTGACTCAACTGCCAATCAGGCGCTTCGCCACGGGTGTGTTGCTGGCCTCGGCTATCACTACCTACAGATACGCCTGCTAATTGTAAGCCACTGCCTTCAAGCTGCTCTCTCAATCTGGGCAAGCTTGATTCAAGCAATTCACGAACGCCTGCGTTAGCACTAAGAAGCTGGGTTTGTAACACCCCGTCTTCCATGACCAAGTTAATATTCACCTGTCCTAAACGCGCTGGATGGAGAGATAAATTGGCTTGCCAACGGCCTTCCTTAACCATGCGTTGTAACTGTTGGCCCAGCTGATCTTGCATTTGGCGTGCCGCCAACTGAGCTGAGCTATCACCCTGCATAAGGCTAGTGAAGCGCTGTCCTACATCCATAGTAGACACGTCTAAAGCCGAAGCAGTTGGCGCATTAGCCAATGGAGCTGCGGCCTTAAAGTTGGCCCCAGTGTAACTGCCTAAAGCCTGTGGTTCCAGTGAATTTGTGGCATTAGTCGCTAGAGAACCAACTCCTGTTGCCTGATCTAGTTTTTGCACTAATGATGGTGCCAGGGTAATGGAAGCATAGGTTGTTGCGGTATTAGAACCTGCAACCGAAGTAGCCTTCACTTTGGCCTGTGTAAGCACTTTATTAATCGTGTTGGCCAATTCCACTTTTTTATCGGGCACTTGATTCACAATCCGAGCTTGGCGTTGTTGTAAAAACGATTGAGTAGCCACTTGAGGTGTTGGTGCTAATGCTGACGGCATCGTTCCAGAAGAAGTGACGTTACTAGTAGATGCTGTAGCTTGGGTAGCCCCCGAAGTATTGGTCGCAGGTGAACTAGGTTGGCTGCGCACTTTAATGACATCCGCATCATTGAGCGGCAAGTCTAATGAGTGAGTCGTTGAAGCTTGTGTTTGTACGCTAGGGACAGCCTGCGGCTGAACCTGAACTTGCGGTTGAATCTGTGCCTGGACCTGTGGTTGACCTTGAACCTGTGGCTGAATCGGCATATCTACTTTTTGAGCCTGAACCACAACATCAACAGCCTCAACTACCTGAGCTTGGCCCGGTTTAAACCCCATACCTATATTAGTGTTACTTGAATGAGCAGCGCTAGTCAGAACGGCCTGAGTGTTAAGTGATCCAACCACTGTTTCTGGTTTAACCGTATTTTGCAGAACTAA
>Ga0302118_10001402_pt1 | contig 11949 bp, 12 predicted proteins | sample AG5_331_MG_FD_203126 | JGI IMG/M metagenome (GOLD analysis project Ga0302118, IMG submission 203126) | Marine microbial communities from Western Arctic Ocean, Canada - AG5_33.1 | ecosystem: Environmental > Aquatic > Marine > Oceanic | place: Canada: Western Arctic Ocean | collected 2017-10-01 | reverse complement strand
GCGAGTTATGGGTGAAAGGCCCAAACATTTGCCCGGGTTATTGGAACAACCCAGACGCTAACAAATCATCTTTTACCGATGGTTGGCTACACACTGGCGATGCCTCTCGCCAAGATGAAGATGGGTACTACTATATTGTTGATCGCTGGAAGGACATGTACATCTCTGGTGGTGAAAATGTTTATCCGGCCGAAGTTGAATCTGTCATTTACGAATTAGAGGGCGTCGTTGAAGCTGCTGTAATTGGTATAGCGGATGAAAAATGGGGCGAGGTAGGTAAAATTTTTCTGGTGTTGCGAGAAGGAGTCAAAATACCGGAAAACGATGTACTAGGACACTGCGCCCAAAAGCTGGCGAAGTTCAAAGTTCCACGTAGTGTCGAAGTTATCGATGCACTTCCACGCAATGCTACTGGAAAAGTTCTAAAACGAGAATTGTCTTAAGCGACTATAGAGCCAAAAAATTTAGCCGGACTCGGTTGATTGCCTCGCACCAGTCGGCCCGGTCTTGCACCTGTTGATTGCCCGTCTTGATAAACCACCTCACCACTAACAATTGTCGCCACATAGCCATCGGCAAATTGCATGAGCCGACGACCACCAGCTGGCAAATCGTAATGCACTTCTGGTCGATGTAGCTCCATTGCATCGAAATCAATAATATTAATGTCAGCCTTATAGCCCTGTGCTAGCACGCCGCGATCTAACAAACCGACTGCTTTAGCTGTGTCCTGACAATGCGCTTTGATCACCCAGGGTAGAGGCAGTCGTTCACCCCGGCTCCGATCTCTAACCCAGTGGGTTAACATATGAGTGGTGAAGCTACCGTCACAGATAGTTCCGCAGTGAGCTCCCCCATCTCCTAATCCCAAAACCGTGTCCGGGTGCAGCATCATTTCCAAAGAGGGGTCTAAGGAGTAGTCTGCATAGTTTAAGAAAGTGTAGTAAATCATCGCCTTACCATCACCTGCTGTCATCACATCAAGACACAACTCCATTGGATCAATGCCGCGAGTTTTTGCAATTTCTGCAACAGATGATTCAGGTTTTGGTTCGTAATCAGGTTTATCTCCCATAATAAACAGATCATTAAACCGCTTGAATACCTGGCGCATAAACGGATTAGTATCCAGTACCGGTTCTTCGGATAAAAGCTGTTTCTGGAAAGATGGGTCACGCAACCGCTCGAGCTTTTCTTCGAAACTAAGATGTTCGATGGCCTGATAGCTAGGGTGCGTAGAGAACGGGTTATTGCTTAGCTCCAAACCAAATAACACGCCAACTGGCCTACCACATACTTGGGCTTTTATTTCTATACCATCTTCATTCGCCGCCGAAATATTCTCCAGAATTTTTCGCCAGCCAACTGGGGAACGATGATGCTGCGCTACCGAAACCGAAAGAGGTCGACCGGATTCCTTAGCCATCTCCCGCAGAATTCGGAATTCTGACTCATTCTCCTTGAAGTCTGAAACTACTTGCATAACCCCAGCCTTACTTTCTCCTACGGCTCTGGCGATGCCTACCATCTCCTTGATTTCGGCAGTGAGTGTTGGTGTGGGTTCACCCTCTGCAGTGCGGTGATTTAAAGTTCGCGAAGTAGAAAAACCAAGAGCGCCAACCTCTATTGCTTCTTTGGTAATAGTAGCCATCTGAGCAATATCATTCTCAGTGGCCGGCTCACGATTAGCCCCACGTTCACCCATGACGTAAACACGCAGTGGGCCGTGGGGAACTTGCGCGGCAAAATCTATATCGTATTTTTTCTCTGAAAGACTATCCATATACTCAGGAAAAGATTCCCAGTTCCAAGGCAAGCCCTCTTCCAACACAGGATGTGGAATATCCTCAACACCTTCCATTAGTGAAATAAGCCGGCCTTTATCACCCGGCCTGCACGGAGCAAAACCGACCCCGCAATTTCCCATCACTGCGGTAGTAACGCCATGAATAGATGAAGGTGTTAATTCTTCTCCCCAGGTAACCTGGCCATCGTAATGAGTATGGATATCAACAAATCCGGGCGTAACCAATAAGCCAAGAGCATCGATTTCCTCATGGGCAGTTCCCTCGACCTTACCCGCATCAGTGATCACTCCATTCTTGATTGCTATATCACCAAGATACGGCTCACTGCCAGTACCATCGACGATAGTGCCGTTTCGAATGATTAAGTCGAACTGAGTATCCATTTCCGTAAGCCATTTTTTAAAGAAGTTAACTGATTAGTAAAGATATCAGCAAAACTTCTAATTGTTTTTCTGGTTTTTCAGCCAAAGACATTCAAACTCATAAGCCATTTTTAGAGTCGCAACGAAGAATTCAACATCGAGCTCTAATTCTTCTGAAATCCCTATATTATCTTCTATATCCGCGCCCGCTTGAGCTTGTCGTTCCGTTCCAGCCATTTGAACTCATAGAAATTAAACTTGGCGCTTAGAAATTTGATGTAGTGCAAACTTTCTTGCCACAAAAGAATAATAGGGATCAAACAAAAAATACAGCGGTATATACTCGTTGCCATAAATAGGTCTACCCACGCATAAATGAGTGATGATACTAGCAAATGTAATGCTTCTTCTGCTGGCACTATTCTCAGCGGCATTCGACATTTTCTTTCCGAGCGAAACTTAAATTTCAGTTAGTGCAGGCCCGAATCTGCCAACTTATGGCACCGTTGGGTAAATTTCTTTCTTGTAATCTATCACTCAATAAGTCAACTTCCGTGTTCATAATTTTCATTTTCATTTTAACGAGATCTCCAGTTTAAGAGATTTATTTCGGTTTTAGTAAGCATTTATTAACAAGGATTAAATCGCTATGAGTTTTGCTCCAGGAATACTTGAAGGTAAGTCAGCAGTTGTAACCGGCGGCGCCACCGGCATCGGTGCCCACATCGTCCGCATGCTTGGGTCATTAGGCGCGAATGTTGGTATAGTCAGTCGCAAAGAATCGAACCTTATAGCCGCAGCAAATGCCTTCAAAACCGATAATGATATTGATGTTAAATGGCAAGTTGGTGATGTTCGTGATCCTGAAGCTATGAAGGCGGTGATGACTTCTTTCGCAGAACAACTGGGCAACATAGACATCCTGATTTGTAATGCCGCTGGTAATTTTATCTGCCCTACAGAGGATCTTTCCTGGAATGGTTGGCGCACTGTTATCGAAATAGACTTGAATGGGACTTTTAATTGTTGCCAGGCTGCTTTGCCTTACTTGAAAGAAGCATCGGATGGCGGACGCATCGTTTCGATTAGCGCCACCGCTGCAAATTTTGGCTGGCCCGGCGCTGCCCACGCTGGTGCTGCCAAATCTGGAATTCAGAATCTCATGAAGACTCTTGCTGTTGAATGGGGCAGCTATGGCATTCGAGCAAACTATGTGTCGCCAGGGCCTATTGAGGGCACCGAAGGAGTCGACCGGCTCATTATCGCTCAAGGAAAATCAGAGCAAGTATTAGAACGCATACCTCTCGGGACGTTTGGTGAAGGTAAAGATATCGCCAACGCCATAGTTTTCTTAGCCTCAGAGAGTGGAAAATACATCTCAGGTGCTGAGCTAGCGATCGATGGCGCCAGTCAGTGGGTTAGATGATCTTCTTGTAAATCTTACCAAACTGAAAAAGTAGAACTAACTTCTGTCAAAAAAGCTTCCGCTAGCGTTCCAAAATAGAATAAAGTGACTATTCATAGTGACATTAAGAGTAATTCCCTCATGTTCCGAAAACCCAACAGAATAGCGCCACTATGCACCATCGCATTAGTAGCAGCGCTAAGCTCCGCAACTGCGTTCAGCCAACAGCCTGGATTTAGCTCATGGAAAGATGATCTTTCGCCAATCTCGGCAACAGATTGGAATTATGATACCTCCGCCCATTTGCTGGAGCGCGCCGGTTTTGGAGGCACTCCTCAACAAATCACAGCGCTCGCCGCGCTATCTCCCGCAGAAGCAGTTCGATCCTTGGTTTATTTCGACGAAGTCAGTAATAACCATCTCCAGCCTTTCGATCACTCTGGTATCCATGACCCTGGAATTGAGCCATTCCCACCTAGCCGACCTGCCACAACTGATATAGCCAAAGCTACTGGCGAAGCATTAGGCGTAAAAGTTAAGCCCGTTGGCAATCGACGCCTCCAACCAGTAGTTAACAAATTCTTCTATTGGCTGCGTGCAAGCGTATTAGAAACCAACCGCGTTGCTTACTGGTGGGCAAATCGAATGGTGGTATCAGAAAATCCATTACAAGAAAAGATGGCTCTTTTTTGGCATGGTCATTATGCGATTAATGAGAGCAAGGTTCGAGACTACCGAAAGCTTCTAATGGAATTAGAACTCTTTCACGCAATGGGAACAGGCAACTTTCGCGATCTGATGGTCGCCGTTGCACAAGATCCTGCGATGCTAAGTTTTCTGGATGCTGGTGTAAATGTAAAAGGTGCGCCTAATGAAAATTTTGCTCGTGAAATTATGGAACTATTCACTATGGGTGTGGGCAACTACAGTGAAAACGATATTCGCGAAGCCGCTAGAGCATTTACTGGTTGGAATTTTGTAGACCTCCAATTTGTTGTCAATGAAGAACAACATGACGATGGAATTAAAATGTTTCTTGGGCAGTCAGGAAATTTTAATGGTGTCGAAATCATTGATCTAATAATGGAACAAACGGTCACTGCAGATTACATTGCAGCTAAACTCTATCGGTTTTTCGTCAGAGAAGAATTAAGCGATTCTCTCAATCAGGAGCTAGGAAGCATTTTACGAGATGCTGACTATGAGATTGCTCCCTTGCTCGAAAAGATATTTCTATCGAAAGATTTCCACAGCACGCATTCAGTTGGACAACAAATAAAAAGCCCTGTGCAACTAGCGATTTCTACCTATCGCAAGCTTGGCCTAGAAAATGTTCCTGGCGTTCCAGATTTCAATCGGGCTACAGGCGCATTAAGTCAATCGCTTTTTCGCCCCCCTACAGTAGCGGGTTGGGCTGGAGGCCGGAGTTGGGTCACTCCTGGTTTACTTCTTGAGCGCGGCAACTTTGCCCGCGACGTGCTATTTCCAGATATTAACTTTGTGCCTCCCGATAGAATCAACGGCAGCCGAGAAATTCGCAGTGTCGCGGACCGTATTCGCGAAGGACAAGATATAACGTCAGCTACTCAACCTTCTTCGGTAGGAGCAGATCAAATTATGGCTGAGTCCAATATGCTTGCTGACCGCGACGAAGACTTCAATACACGTTATGGCAGTTTTCGTGGCTGGCAGATGGCAATTGAACGAGTAAAACCAATCTCAAGACACACAGCGAGGCTTAACTTAAGCCAAATGGTTATTAATGAGGGTCTTACCGATACTTCCGAGGTTGTAAATTATTTTGTCGCTCGCTTTATGCGGGTTAAACCGGGCGAAGACTCACTACGAATGCTGAACCAATTCCTTAATAAAGAATTGGGTACGACAGACATTTTGGCTGCACAGTCTTATATGGAAGATTCATTGCGCTTGGTTCTACATTTAATTTTTAGCCAGCCCGAGTACCAACTCAGCTAGCTACAAAAAACACAAGAGGGATGTTATGAATAAGAAAATTTCAGCGCCACAAAGTTTAAGTCGCCGCAAATTGATTGGTACTGGCTTAGCTGGATTCGGCGCAATGAGTTCTTCTCTGATTGCTCCTTCTGCTCTTGCACAAGCTGCCAATACGATTGCTGCGCAGGCTGCCGCTAATGGGAAGGTACTCGTTGTAATGGAACTTTCGGGTGGCAACGACGGCCTCAATACAGTCGTCCCCTACGGTGACGATGCTTATTACCGACACCGACCCCAGATAGGCTTGGCAAAAAATGATCTAAGAATTCTTGATGATCACTTTGGGCTGAATCCCGGCATGGCTGGCTTTGAGCGGCTCTACAAAGATGGCAAGATGGCCATCGTCCACGGCTGCGGCTATGAAAACCCTTCGTACTCGCACTTCACGTCGATGGCATATTGGCATACAGCAGCGCCGAATAGTGGCGAGGAATACGGTTGGGTTGGTCGTTTAGCTGATTCAATGGCTCCTTCAGCGCCATCAAACTTTTTAGTTAACATTGCGGCAAGACAATCCTTAGCGGTGAGAAGTGCGCAGCATGTGCCTGTAGTCTTTGATGCTCCTGATAGGTTTATGCGCGAATCATTTTATGAAGAGAAAGATGCCCTAGCAATGGTTCCAGACATTGGTGAAGTAGAGAATCCGTCTCGTCGATATCTATTGAACATTGCTAAAAGTGCAAATGACGCATCAACATTAGTAAGAGAGGCTTGGTCAAATTATCGCTCTCCAATTGACTATGGTGTAACCGGTCTTGACCTGCCAAAAGTTGTCGCACTGCTTGATGCAGGACTCCCTACCAGCCTCTACTATGTCTCCTATCGAAACAATGCTTTCGATACCCATGTGTTTCAAAATAATGTTCATCGCAGACTGCTCACCTATACCTCTGACGCGGTTTCAGCATTCGTGCAGGATCTGGATCGAATTGGAAGAGCAGATGATGTCGTGCTAATGATCTTCTCTGAATTTGGCCGCAGAGTGCCCGAAAATGTAAGTTTGGGAACCGATCACGGAGCTGCCAATACGATGTTTGTAGTTGGAAATCCAGTTAAGGGCGGTCACTATGGTGAGCTGCCTAGTCTTACTGACCTCACGGAAGGCGATAACCTTGCCTACACTACCGATTTCCGTCGTGTCTACCGAACAATGACCGAAGGATGGCTGGGACATGGTAATTCAACTCAACTACTCAATGGCAATTTTCAGCCATTCGATATGTTTAGTTAAAATTGCTAAATCTTGAAATCGTCGGCGCTATGCCTCTCTGGCACTCTTAGTTCCTGTGGGCCCCAAATGCGATTCACTCGGCGCCCTCTTTGAACCGCAGGTCGTTCTTCAATCTCGGTAGCCCAGCGAATAACATTCTTGTAAGAGGCGACGTCGAGGAACTCCGCCGCATCGTAAAGGTTGTGCAGCACAGCTGCACCATACCAAGGGTAATTAGCAATATCGGCGATGTTGTAGTCTTCTCCGCAGAGGAAGCGATTGCTGGCTAGATTCTTATCTAATAAATCTAACTGGCGCTTTACCTCCAAGGTATAGCGGTTTATTGGATACTCCCACTTTTCTGGCGCATAGGCATAGAAATGCCCAAAACCACCACCAAGAAAAGGCGCCGCTCCCATCTGCCACATCAGCCATGACAGACACTCTGCCCGGGCAGCGGGATCAGTCGGATAAAATTCAGCAAATTTTTCTGCGAGGTAAATTAATATAGCGCCTGATTCAAATACCCGGGTTGCTGGAGTCGTGCTCTTATCTAACAATGCAGGAATTTTGGAATTAGGATTAACGGCCACAAAGCCACTTCCGAACTGTTGGCCCTGACTGATCTTAATCAGGAAAGCATCGTACTCAGAATCGCTATGACCAAGCTCGAGCAGCTCTTCCAACATTACTGTGACTTTCACACCATTAGGTGTTGCCAGTGAGTACAACTGAAAGGGGTTTTCTCCTTCAGGAAGCTCAACTTCTTCAGCAGCTCCCGCGGTGGGTTTGTTAATACTGGCAAATTTACCACCGTTTTCTTTATCCCACTTCCAAACTTTGGGAGGACTATACTCAGACATTAATGATGATTCCCCTGATGACGCTGACCAGATAAGTGTGTGACTTTTGTCTCAATCTTATCAGTGTCGAGATAGAATCAACACCTGCGGCTGCACCTCAATTAGGGTGGAGTTTTTACCGAGTTCCGGCTGGTAGTCGATAGTCTAATGGGGGCTTACGATCACCTAGTAATGGCTCGTACTCCCAGTCATCGGGAATACGTTGCTGGTGTTCTGTTTTCGCACTTTCAACCAATTGAGGATTGGTTAGCAAGTCGACTGCTGTCATTGCCAAGGTTTTGGCAGCGACTATCATTCCTTTGTTACCTATAGTGGTGCCGCCGGCTGCAATTGCCTGCCATGAGTGAGCCGAAGTACCTGGAACCCAGGTTGCTGCAGTCATACCGCCGGTTGCGACTGCCCAGCTAACATCTGCCACATCGGTAGACCCGCCACCGCCGCGCTCACTAATTGTGAGCGGTTGGATTCTGCTAGCCTCGTCAACTGGGGGAGAGTTTTCTGGTAATGCCTGTCTTAGCTCTTCAGCGAATTCTCTTTCTTTAGGTGTATAGTCGACACCGCCTACCCTCTGTAAATTTAAATAGATCGCTTCCTGCAAAGAAACGTTTGGTAGCACATTATAGATGCCGTGAATTACTTCGAAATCCATATCGGTACCAGTTCCCATAGCAGCACCCTCTGCCGTCTTCGCAACTCGATCAAAGATTTCATTCACTTGCTCTGGATCTGGATGACGAACGTAATAGTAAACCTCCGCAAAATCAGGGACTACGTTAGGTGCAGCACCTCCACTGGTAATAACATAGTGAATTCGAGTTTCTTGGGGCACATGCTCCCTCATCAGATTCACCATATGATTCATTGCCTCAACACCATCCAATGCAGAGCGACCGCGATTTGGAGCAGAAGCCGCATGAGCCGAGAGCCCATAGAAACGGAACTTAGCAGATTTATTCGCTAGGGAACTGCGAGCACTGGCAGAATTAGAATCACCGGGATGCCAATGCAGAATTACGTCAGCGTCATCGAATAGCCCCTCTCTCACCATATAGACCTTGCCCGCACCCCCTTCTTCGGCAGGCGTGCCATAAAGTCTGATCTCTCCGGGCTGCCCTGTTGCCTCCATCCATTGTTTAGTCGCGATAGCTGCAGCCACGGATCCAGTGCCAAATAAATGATGACCACAGGCGTGGCCTGCTGATTTGTGATCAATCAAAGTACGCAATGGATGACGGTCTTGAGTGATCCCCGGCAGCGCATCATACTCCGCCAAAATTCCCACTACCGGACCATCTCCCCTACTCCAGTTGGCGACGAATGCGGTAGGTATTCCCGCCACCCCATTTGTAATTTCAAACCCAGCTGCAGATAAAGTTTCAGCAAGTAAGGCTGAACTCTGCGTTTCCAAATAACCAACTTCTGCCAAGTCCCAAATTTCTTGGGCAATTTCACTATAAGCACCTGCATTACCATCTATGTAATCTGAAACAGCTTCTTTATGGTCTTGCGCCGATAGCTGACCAGGAACAAAAGCCACTAGAAATAAAATTGAGAGAAGTTTTATTCTTAACATGGCATGGCTCCTTTTATTTGCTTAACTGTCTATTTACTGAATTGCGGAAGCTGGCTCATGGCTAACATCACTTGCATTGAGCTCTCTGGTCCATGATGCGAATTCCAACATAATGCCATCGGGATCTTGAAAATAAACGGAGCGAACGAATGTTGATTCAGTAATTGTAGCACTAGCACCTCTTTCAGAATCATCGTGATTCACAACCTGGGTCACTTCAACACCTGCGGCTTCTAATTTCTTCTGATATTCCTCAATTTTTTCTTCCGGCACATCGAAGGCTATGTGATTCATAGATGCATGCGCCGATGCAATGGAACCCTGACCGACTATTGCTGCCGGGTGACTAACACCGGGCTGCGCATCTGGAGCATCGGGAAACCAAAAGAAAGCGAGAGAATCTCCTTTTCCAATATCGAAGAAGAAATGTTGACCCATCCCATTGGGCAGCTCAATGGTCTTGGTCAGTGGCATTCCGAGAATTCCCGAATAAAACTCCACGGTCTTTTTCATATCTTTGCAGACTAATGCCAGATGGTTGACACCGCGTATTTCAAATTGATCATTTATAGGCATGTTCTATCCTTTCGTATCACACTCTTCATCTATTAAGCTTCCTATCATTAACTATATTCAAACAAAGTCAATGGCTTTCATTTCTGGTATGGTCATCTGTTAGTTTAATCAATCGAGAAAAGTACTCTAATAATTCTATTAAGGAGAATCCATGCCGCGGCTCAGAGGTGTTCCAAAAAAAGATGCAAATGAAGCTATAGCGAAATTTTATCAGGCGCTTTTTGGTGATCGCGATCCAGTAACAGAACCAGGTACAGCGACAGGAACCCCTGGAAACTGGTGGACGGTATTTGCATTGGTTCCGTATATTTTCGAACATGCTACAAATCACTTTGGTATGTTTGGCATGTTCGCCGAGAAAAGTGTTAGCCAATTGGATCCAATTACAAGAGAACTCGGCATTCTTCGGGCAGGGTATACACAGGGAAGCCAATTTGTATTTTCACAACACTGCAAGGCAGCGCGCCGCTTTGGGCTAAGTGACAAAAAAATTGCTGCTATCCCTCATTGGCAAGTTTCCTCACTGTTCGATGAAAAAGAGCGTGCGATTCTTGCTTGGGCTGATGCATTGATTTTACAAGGTGGTCGAGCTTCAGATGAATTGTTTGAAGCATTGCACTCACACTTGTGCGACGAGGATATTTTAGAACTCACTTACCACGTAATGGGATACAACTTACATGCAGTTTGCTGTAAAGCGCTGCGACTAGAATACGACGATGTACCCGAACGAATTCGCGAACTGCCAACCCCAGAAGAAGATGGCGAGGTCGCGGACTGGGCTGGAACTGCATGGAAGGAGTAATACTTTTTAACCCCAGCACCTGTCTTCAATACTTTTCGGAGTTACGAATAAGAACTACTTGTTAAATATATTCTGAAAGCCCAATTAAGCCATTGTACTCATCAAAAGTTAAATGCTTGGCAGTTTCCTGAGGTCTACCAGTTTCAGCTAACGCGGAATAACATTCTTGTAAGGTCCTAGAAACTGAAAGTAAGGCAGTGACCGGTCGCAATACTATTTGAAAGCCAAGGTCAGCCAGTTCATTCATTCCAGGCTCTGGGGTTTTTCCACCTTCGACCATATTAGCTATCAGCACAGCATCAGGAAATTCATTCTTGATAGTTACCATTTCTTCAATAGATTGCGGTGCTTCAATAAATAGGATATCAGCACCGGCCTTTAAAAATGCCTCACCACGCCGAAGCGCTTCTTTCAAATCATGAGTGGCTCGACTATCTGTCCGGGCAACTACGAGGAAATGGTCTGACATTCTTGTCTTAATTGCCATGGAGATTTTAGCAACGGCTTCGTCTAATTCTACCACCTGTTTGTTTTCCATATGACCACAACGCTTAGGACTAACTTGATCTTCAAGTTGTATAGCTTGCAAGCCGGCTTGTTCATAAGCAGACACCAACCGCGCAACATTGTGTTCGCCACCATAACCATTGTCGCCATCCGCTATCACTGGCGTATCCCCTACTGCAGATACAATTTGCCCAGCTCTTTCGATCATTTCTGATGCGGTGACAAGGCCAATATCTGGTTTGGCTAACAACGATCCAGCAACGCCGAATCCAGACATGTAGAGAGCTTTGAATCCTGCTTGTTTTCCAATTAAGGCAGACAAGGCATCGTATACACCTGGTATCAGAATAGTTTGCTTTGTCTTGAGAAGGTCTTTAAGCATCTTACATCCTAGTTAGCTGTTGTTAGAGATATTCACTTCAATCACTTACTTCAGTTATTTACCAACGAAATTCCCAGTTCTTCTTTCTGCGACAGATTTTATCCCTTCTTTATGATCTTCAGTTCGGGTTAACCAATACTGTTCACTACCTTCAACATCTGTAGCCGCTTGCACCGCTGCAACTAAATCCGTTCGCAATTGCTCTCTTAGCGAGACGAGAGCTAAAGGTGCATTTATAGCAATTTCCTCAGCTAACTCAATAGCGGTTTGTCTGACTCCATCGTCTTCAGCATAACAATCGGCAACGCCCCACTCCATTGCAGTTCTGCCATCAATTCTACGACCAGTGAAGAACATCATATTAGCTTTCTGAGTCCCAATAATCCGTGGCAAAGTATGCGTTAAGCCGAATCCAGGCGTGAATCCTAGCTTTACAAAATTT
>Ga0302118_10001398_pt1 | contig 11952 bp, 18 predicted proteins | sample AG5_331_MG_FD_203126 | JGI IMG/M metagenome (GOLD analysis project Ga0302118, IMG submission 203126) | Marine microbial communities from Western Arctic Ocean, Canada - AG5_33.1 | ecosystem: Environmental > Aquatic > Marine > Oceanic | place: Canada: Western Arctic Ocean | collected 2017-10-01 | reverse complement strand
GGAAAAGAATGGATATAATCAAAGCTGCGGAAAGTGCCCTCAAGGCTCTTACGGATAAATACGCATTTGAAATTAATGGATGTATTCAAAATCAAACCGACCCAAATAGCTTAGAGAGATTCGCAACACTCCTTAAGAGATACGCGGTTGTGTCTTCTCAGCAACAGGTTCTAGAGAATATAAAATCCCAAATCGTAACCGTCAAACCGGAATCAGAAGCTAAAAATGAAGATTAAGATCACGCTAATAGTGACCAAGAATCAAAAAAACGTTCCCTTTACGCATCCTCAGTTTTTTCAGATATATCTGACAGATGGCCACCAATTCCCCTCTGTTTACATGACGACTAAAGATGAAAACCAAACCCTGTCCGAACTGTTTTCTAAGTTCTTTTATTTAGATTTTGATTGGATGCTAACAGATGTGGCCGGTTTTAGAAAAACTGAAGCTGGGGAGGTTGAGGTGGTATATGTATCTTGTATGGCAGAGGTTCTAGGGTCTAATAAATCGGGAAAATTCCTTTCGTCACAGGATATTGGAATACAAAACATAGAGATAGATAAATATTATGAAGAGCTACTGTCAAAAAGATCAAGAAGCTATTGAAGAAGATTTCACGGCCCAGCTAACAGTTGCCGTTTCGCAAGATGGAGGATTTATATTTGGGTGCGACTGGGAGCCGACCGAAACGGGTATAAAGGCTATAGCTTCTATTTTTTATGGAGTTGCACATGGGCAGCTAGTGGAACAAATATTAAGTCATCTGAACTCACAATGTGTATTAGAGGGTAACGAGGAGGACTTTTTAAGTATTTTAACCCTGATACAACAGCTTAAACTTGTTTCACCAAAGGGTGATTCTGAACAAGCCATAGCTATCCCGCCCCGCAACGCATTAAGAATGTAACCGTTTACAACGGAGGTTGTTATGCCTAATAAACCCAAGCAGATAGTCTGGACGAGCTGGAACGCAAAAGTTGAGGAGTTAATGGCGCCGCCTGACGAAGTATTTACTCCGGAGGTAGACCCAGACGGGATGCTGAACAACGAGATAGAAATACCTCCAGAGCTTTTATCTCCGGAGCTTTTTTTACAGCAACAAAGAGTATTATATACTCCGATGGGTCCGTATCCAGAAGAGTCCCTTATGAAGCCATCTGATAGATGGGATTGTTGGCTGGGTTATACCAACTTTTCTATAACTAACGAAATAGAGGAAGAGATAGGAGGAGACAACGAAGGAATCAAGGAGGGTGTGGATGGAATAGAAGCCCTAAAGGTGCTGGGTAGGTATACCTTTTTTATAGGGGTGGGAAAATTGTTTGACATTAGAGAGGTTAGAGAAAATATAGAAAAAAAACTATGCGTTTATACCGAGCAAGAGATTCTTTCTAACGAGGAGACCCAAGCTACGGTAAACCTAGTTAAGGATCAACTAAAGACCAAAAAGTATTGGTCTATGTTGGTATCTCCCGGAGGAGATGTTGATTATATTGTTTCAGACAAGCTAGATAGAATATATCTTGAGGGTTTGAGTGGACTATTAGAACGTAAACAAAACATTGGTGGAATAATCCTGAGAGGAAACGATGGATAGTATTGAAAAGCTTTCGAAAGATTCGAACATAGAAAATATAATGAATTCAGTGGCGAATAGGTACAGTAGGGCTATAGACAGAGACGAAATAGAATCAATTAAAATGATTACGCTCTGGAAATGTAGAGATAAGTACGACCAAGCGAGGGGAGCAAAGTTTACATCCTATTTGTACCAACAGTTATCTTTTGCGCTTAAGAACGAACTTAAGAAAAAAAGAAAAATGATACATATTGACAATACTCGGCTAGATCTTATAGCTCATGCGGGACACGGTGTTTCCGCCGGGGGCCGTTCGGTCGATGGCTCATGTATGGGTTCAAGTGCGGATCACCGTCTAGAGTTTGATGACGTTCTGACCGGATTGCCTGAAGATGTTTCTAATATACTGAGACAAAGGTACATGGGTAATATGACTATGGTAGAAATAGGCAGAGAGAATGGTTATAGTCGAGAAACTGCCAGACGGCGACTTAAAAGAGCTGTAAAAATATGCAAAAAAAGTAACGGACAACCCGTCTGATTTGTGTATATTTAACTGGACTTGGATCTTCTTTGGATAATTAGGAATATATATTGTTACTTACTTTTAATTGATTCTTCAAAGGAGATCTATTATGCCAGTTCCTGCAAGTAATGCAGACTATCTCAGAAACACTACTAATGGAGCCTTTACGGCCACCACTGAAGGTGGTACTATTCTTGGTAATACGTCCACAGGCACCGTGATCACAAAAGCTCTAGCATTAAAAGATAATGCAACCGACTTCACTGACGGCACAAAACCAAAACTTCTCGCCGTTGGTTTACAAGGAAACCAAAAGATTTTAAGCGGTGGGGCCTTTGCCTACGAGGCCGCTGGCAAGTATGTTATTGCTGCTAGTAGCACCACTTTGGCGGGTGTCGCTTCCACCAAAATGCTTATTACGGCTCGTGGTAGCGTGCTTAATTCTATCAATCAGTTTGAGCATGATTTTGGTGCTAAGACTGGCGAGCTTATGAGAAGAAACCGATACTCATACACTGGATATAAAACCAATTCGGATATTAAGCTCAAGAAACGTTCTGCAAACCTATTCGTTCAGGCTAACGGCCATACGCACCATACTCCGGACACAAACACCACTACGAATATGTGGAATCCGGTCTCTGGAGCTACTGCTAGCAGAAGCGACAGTGCCGCTAATCCAACTCGGGCAATTCCGGGTGAGTTAGTTATGAAGGTTGACTTTGTAACCCTTGGCGTTGCTAGCGGTGGAGACTTCTTTGATTACAAAGCCATCACCGGCATGTAATATAGTCTATTGCGTAAAAGAGGGAGGGGGAGCGATCCCTCCTCCCTCTCATTTTTTATAACCTGTTCACGGGTTTTTATGCGGAGGGGTGGCATGACAGGCACTTGGGAACTGGTAAGTATGATGGTGGAACTCGTAGTAATACCAATGTTGGGATGGGTATTATTTACAATGGTTAGCCACGGAAAGCAAATAATCAGACTAGAGGAAAAGGTGAACGATGCTTTAAATAGGAGGATGACATCAATTGAAACCAAGGTGGTAAGCATGGAAAACAAGTTGGAATCCAAAATTGATTCTTTAGAAGATAGCGTAGTGGATTGCAAGCTAGCCATCAACGACAAACTTAACGAAAAGTTCGATACTCTTATCGACAGAATGGAGCAAAGATAATGTCTGATGCGTTAGAGAAATCTGGAGATCGACGTTACGGGGGCCTCGCGTCAACAATTGTAACAAAGATCATGGGAGATTTTGGAATTACGCAAGAAATGGTTGACAAAATCAAGACTGTGATAGATAATGTTGATGTAGAACAAGACGAAGACCAAACCACGATACGGATTAAGGTCAAAGATATAACCATGATTATAAACAAATAACTGCTAACCTAGGCTCCACAGGAACGGAAAACCCCCCTTAATGTCCATAAAGTCCTTAATGAACTACACCTTTGTCTCAAAATATGCTAGATGGATACCTGAAAAAAAAAGAAGAGAAACTTGGAACGAGGCAGTTGACAGGGTCAAGCAGATGATGCTCCAAAAATATGTTTATGGAGATCTAGAAAACAACAAAGAGATTGAAGAAGAGATTGAGTGGGCGTATGAGCAAATGTGCAAGAAGAAAGTTCTTGGCAGCCAGCGAGCCCTACAGTTTGGCGGAGAGCCTATTATTAAACATAACGCTAGAATCTACAACTGTATCACATCCTACGTCGATAGGTTAAAATTCTTCCAAGAGTGTATGTTTCTACTCTTGTGTGGATGTGGAACAGGCTTCTCGGTTCAGCGACATCATGTAGCCAAGCTTCCAAAGCTACTTAAACAAAAGTCTGGCTCTAAGAAGTTCACCATCCCGGACTCAATTGAGGGGTGGTCAGACGCAGTTGGCGTTTTGGTGTCTAGTTATTTTGATCAAGGTGAACTCTTCCCTGAGTACAGTGGGAAGAGTGTTAACTTTGATTACTCTTTGATTAGACAGGCGGGATCGTTACTTAACTCAAGCGGCGGTAAAGCTCCCGGCCCAGAGCCTTTGAAAAACGCCCTAAGCAACATTAAAAGAGTATTGGACAAGCCCTTAAAAGCCTCTACTGACAGATTAACACCTATTGAGGTGTATGATATTGTTATGTATGGGGCGGACGCCGTGATCAGTGGAGGAGTTAGAAGAAGTGCGACTATCTGCGTCTTCTCTCCGGACGACGAGGAAATGGCTAAAGCTAAAACTGGAAATTGGTTTATAGAAAATCCGCAACGGGGAAGGTCTAATAATTCAGCGCTTCTGTTGAGAGATAAAACAACCCGAGAGCAGTTCTCCTCGCTTATGGAATCTGTTAAAGATTTTGGTGAGCCGGGATTTGTTTGGGCCGATTCAACTGAGCTAATAGTCAACCCGTGTGTAGAAATTGGAATGTGGCCAGTGGATGAAAAAACTGGAAAAACGGGCTGGCAGGCTTGCAATCTCAGCACTATCAACTGTGCAAAAGTAAAGACCGAAGAAGATTTTTATACTGCATGTAGGGCCGCATCTATCATTGGCACTCTTCAGGCTGGCTTTAGTGATTTTGATTATCTGGGAGAGGTGTCTGAAAATATTATAAAAAGAGAGGCGCTTTTAGGAGTGTCTATGACTGGAATCATGGAGCAGCATGATATTTGTTTAGATCCAGAGATTCAAAAACGGGGAGCCGATATAGTCAAAAGGACCAACAAAAGGTTGGCAAAAATGATAGGGGTAAATCAAGCGGCTAGAACGACATGCATCAAGCCGGAAGGAACCTCTAGCTGTATACTCGGCACGTCTAGCGGAATACATCCCCATCACGCCAAGAGATACATAAGGCGGGTTCAGGCTAACAAAATGGAGCCTATTTATAATTATTTTAAGGAAGTCAACCCGAGAGCCTGCGAAGAATCGGTCTGGTCTAATAACGAAAGTGACGACGTTGTATCCTTCTGCGTTGAGGTTCCGGCTGGCTCTAAAACCAAAAACAAAGTGGGCGCCCTTGAATTGTTGGAATATGTTAAGAGCACACAAAAGAGCTGGGTAATTTTTGGAACTAACAAGAACCTGTGTACACAGCCTTGGCTCGTTCACAACGTGTCCAATACTATCAATGTAAAGGCCGGAGAGTGGGACGAGGTGGAGTCCTACATATATAAGCATAGAAAGTATTTTTGTGGTATCTCCCTTCTTCCGATCACCGGAGACAAGGACTATCCACAGGCTCCGTTTACCACGATACACCTACCAACAGAGCAGGTATCGCACTATGGAGACGCTTCGCTGTTTGTTAGCGGCTTGATAGAGGTGGCCTTGAACTTATGGGAAGACAACCTTTGGGCGGCCTGTGACTCATTGTTAGGTATCGGTGAAAAAATAAAAGGCAATGGTAAAAAGGTGTGGTCAGATAGGTGTAAAAGGTTTGCCGATAGGTATTTTGACGGAGACATACGAAGATTAACCTATTGCATGAAAGATGTCTACAATTGGAAAGAGTGGGTGGATCTAAGCAGGGAGTATATTTCTGTAGATTACACTAACATTATCGAAGAGGAGAACAACGTTAAGCCCGAGCAGGAGTGGGCGTGTAGTGGCGGGGTTTGCGAAATAGTGTAGCACTATGATAAGGAAAGAATCTATTATGTTTGAAGTACCTCACGATCAAGAAGCGAGAATGCGGCAGTTGGCCGCAGAACAATCTAATAAATGGACGTTAGCGACAAACGCGCAAAACGACGAGATGGTGTTCACGGGCGACGGTGTTGTGGTTGACCAGAGCGACGTATGCTGCAAGAAGCTTTGTAAAGAGGCGACCATTCCAACAAAGTCTCACGTCTTAGATGCCGGATGGGACTTGTATGCGTCAGAGGACTGTAAGATATGTAGCGATAGATCAGAAACAGTTTTGACTGGTATAGCTATGGCTATACCAGAAGGTTGCGTTGGTCTCATATGGCCAAGGTCGGGACTTGCGGTTGAAAGAGGTATAGACGTTTTTGCCGGGGTTATTGACTCTGGGTATCGTGGAGGCATAGGAGTTTGTCTTTACAACTCCGGTGCAACATACCAGATTAAAAAAGGAGACCGCGTTGCTCAGATTGTTATTCATCGCATACCACTCACAAGAATGATAGAGGTGGACGATCTAGAGTCCGTCAATTGTGATCAGGCTAGGGGTGATGTCGGTTTTGGTAGTAGCGGGAGTTAATTTATGCCAGTATATCCATTTAGCGATGTCAATCATCGCACGTTCTATGCCTGTATGGGCGTATTGTACACACAGAGAAACGACCAAAGTGGAAACGATTCCCCTGCGGACGGAACCTACCTGACTGGCGTTCAAAGCGTCGGAGTCAGTTCGGACTTCCCGTCAACTTCGCTTATGGACGTGGGACGTGCCCACGGCGGGCAGAGTGGCCCGTTTCACTACTATTCCCCACAATCTTTTGAAATAACTATCGACAGAGCGATAGATCAGAATAGTAATTTCTTTTACCATGTTGATGATTCAGACTATATGGCGACTGAGGAAGGGGCGAGACAGTCTCATATCTTACACGCAAATAACATAGGCTCGACCGGAAGATTAAATTCCGATGGACGATGTCTAAGGAATTACGACATAACAATATTGTACGGGAGAGATACCGAGGACCGAATCGGAGAAGATTCCGGAAAGCCGGCAAGAAATGTGTTTCAGGTTACCTATCGTAACTGTTTGATAACATCAATAGGTTACAGTATGCAAGTCCAAGGACCAGTAACTGAAAGCATAACCCTTATAACGCGAGCCGCCACATACAATCAGGTTACCTCGACTGGTAGCTACGCCCTACCGACTGAAGACCAGTCTGGTAAAACTATCAAGCGTCAAAACCTAGACTTCTTGTTTGAGGGGAGCGCGTTGGGAACCAAGCACTCCGTTTTGCCCGAAGAGGCCGAGAGGGCATTTTTGGCTGAGGACATTAGCGGGGGCAGTTCGTCAATTCCCGGTGGTGACCAAGCTAGGAGGGTCTTGGGGATCAATTCCATTGATATAGATATCACCATAGAATATTCCGAGCTGGCCGATATCGGCAAATGGAAAGGTTTGGAAGATCAAGGAGAGCAAAACCTTTGGAGGTATGTTTCCCTTCCTGTACAGGTGTCGTCATCGTTTTCCGGCGCGATAAGGCAGCCACTTCCTCCTACCGCCGCCCAGTTTGCAGCAGGAACCTATCTTCCCAATACCGACACTACATTTTCCGCCGCCGACGGAGCGGCCGGATCTTCGGAGTGGAACAGGGTAAATAGGGAAATACGACTGGTGGCCAAGATGCCAACTTTACCATCTCCGAATTATTTTGTGTGGGATCTGGGAAGAAGGAACTATTTAACCAGTTTTGGTTACGATGGAGGAGGGGTGGATGGTGGAAATTTAGAAGCGACCATAACATACCAGAACGACTCCAGCGATGCAGTTTTGGTTAAAGATACGAGCGTTAGAGACCTTCCTAATGTACTGTTCTAACTATGATGCCTAACAGGAGCCACAATTGCCTAAACGTAGAAATCAAAAGCCTCAAAAACAAACACAACCCTCACGCCCCCGGAGGAAACAACTAAAGCCAAAAACCGACAATCAGGAAGACTACATCGCCCGCGTAAAAGAAAGCGATATAACCTTCTGCTCTGGGCCTGCCGGTTCGGGAAAAACGGCAGTCTCCGTTGGGTTGGCATGTGAGTGCTTCCTAGACGGAAGTGTGGAGAGAATTATAATAACCAGACCTGTTGTTGAGGCCGGACGAGGGTTGGGGTTTTTGCCCGGCACCCTTACGGATAAAATTCAACCATACCTTGTTCCCGTCGTAGAAGAGATGAAGTTATACCTAGGAAAAGACACATACCATTCCACGCGATCTAGCAATCAAGTAGAGATGTGTCCGCTTGAGTATATGAGGGGTAGAAATTTCCACAACTCGTTTATGATTCTGGACGAAGCTCAAAACGCCACATACGAGCAAATTAAGATGTTTATCACCAGAATAGGTATGGGTTCAAAGGCTGTAATCAATGGGGACATAAGCCAGACAGACTTGTCATCACCGTATGAAGGAGGTCTTGACTCCTGTATGAATAAACTGTCAGATGTTGAAGGCGTGTCGGTTTGCGAGCTAACGTCAAGAGATATTGTCAGAAGCGGCATTATATCGAAAATTCTCGCTAAATTGTGAGCAATTTTCTTGACTAGGATCATATAATGATATACAATGAAAGGAAGGTTAAATGCCTATATACGATTTTGAATGTGCCGATTGCTGTTACTACACAGAAATTAAACAGGGGATGGACGAACCCTCTACGCAGGAGTGTCCGCATTGTAAAAACCAGACGCTGGTTAAGGTTTTTATCAATCCTCCCCTTGCATTTGTTAGGGGTTCTCCGTCAACAATTGGACATCTGGCCGATAGAAATACGGAGAAGATGGGTAAATACGAATTAGAAGACAGAAAAAACCAAGACGGTATCAAAAAAAATAAGGAAGCCGAACAAACTCGGGAAATGCATAAAAAGATTAACACGATGACTCCGCAGCAGCAGGTAAAGTGGATACGTACCGGAGATTAAATATGAATAATAGTATCGATTCCCAAGGGGAAGAAAACAATTATAGAAGAGAACAGCCGCATCATGCGACGATCACAATAAAAATAGACGTGCGAAAGCTTAACTCTAACGGTACGCTAGATCCGTTAGTTATGGGAAATAACGCCCTTGAAAAATACGGAATGACCAGAAAGGCTCAGCTATGCCTAAGTGGCCCAACTGAAGCGGACTGTATAAAAAATTTAAAAGAAAGGCTGGAAAAGCTCAATGGCTAGATGGGAAAACGAAGACGTTTCTGACCTAGATATACCAGACCCCGTTTCTATAGAGGAGGCCTTTATAGACCTGAATGGAGACGGTACAGAAGAAAAAAACGCAGTAGCAAAATCTACAAAGTCCTCTCACGGCGGTTCGAAGTTTTACATTAAGTACGGAAGAAATGAACTACTCGATCCGCACGCCGCTGATTCCTCATACGCAACGGCCAAAAGACAGGTTCATGTATACAAGTTTAAAAGGGTGTCCGAAGAAATCTTTGAAAACTATACAAAGTACCTGAAGGGCAAAAACAGAATGTATTTTACTAAAGCCAGACGATTCTTAATGGAGAACTGAAATGAAAAGAGGTCCGCTTTCTAATAAGGAAAAGAAATTTATTGACTCTAACGGCTCGATGAGCACTCAGGAGATTGCTACAAAACTGGAAAGGTCCGTGTCTGTAGTTTCAAAATATGTAGAAATACAAAAAGACGAAGAAACGACTCTCACACATAACCTTTTTGCAAGAAAGGAAGACAGGGGGGTTGTCGTTATGACAGAAGCGGCATCTATGACGGGGGATGAAAACAAGAATAAAAGGACTACAACCCCTCCAAAAAGATACAGGGGTATTATACATAAGATTAAGGAAGATTAAATAGAATGTTATGTACCAACCTTGATGCTCACATGAAGAAAATGTGCCACAGGGATCTGATGATTAGTTGGACAATAACCCTTACCGATGGGGTTGTCGTGTATGGGGATTATGAAAGGGCGAATCTGGACAACCCTTGGATTAGGCTTGCGGAACATTGTAAAACTCAAAACGTATCTCCTGCCAAGGTTCAGCTTTATATGTTTGGAGCGCAGCAAAAAATATTTTTTGAGGATGATGATGGGCTTGACGGAGTTTCGATAGTGAGGGGAGTAGCTAAGGACCAAGCTATTGATGGCTCTTATTCTAAGTCTTATCAAACGTTGACGGTTTGTCTATTGAGGGAAGACTGCTCTAAAATAGATGTCTCCAAGTATGTTTGGCCGCATAATGAAATGGAAAGACTTTCTTCCGTAAGAAGTTTAACCAAAGAAAATTTGAAAAGAATGATTTTTAAAAATGGATCAAAAAAAAGAGCACACCCGAACGTTCAAAAGCATATCGACGGGTCAGGATTGTAACGCCGCGCAGTACGCGGCTGAAACTGTTTGTATAAGAAAAAGAGAGCGAGAAAACAAGGGCAGCTTGGAGTATAAGTTTTGGAATAAATCGCACCACAAGGAATACCAGATACAGGTTAGGGTGGCGTGGAAGTTGATAAAAAAGTTTGGAGAAGAGGCCCTTATACATTATATTAATAGCCCCGGCGCGAAAAGAATATATTCGCTGGGGTTTCTTCATCAGTCTGCAAAATTTGTTCTCGTTTTAAGGTTTGTCGAGGACGGGGTAGCCGACTCTCTAAAGATCGTAGAGAAAGAGAAAACCAGAAAGAGAGAAGTGCTAAAAATCCCAGAAAAACCCGAGCATAGAAGAGCCCCGCACAAGAAGACGAATACTTTATTTTCAAAGATTAGGAATATAGAAAATGACAAAAGCGACAGAGAAGAAGCCTGAATACTTAGCTAAGATTATTAAAGAGTACGGCAACATAATATGTAGCGGGCTTCAGGTGCTGGAAGAAAAAAAGAACTACAAGGTTATTTCTGTTGGTCCTGCTGTAGATATAGCTCTAGGTGGAGGCATTAGAGAGGGTAGCTGGCTCACGCTCACCGGAGATCCTAAGTCGGGAAAGACGACTACCGCTATGCAGATTGCCGCAAACTGTCAAAAGGACGGAAGACCCATTATCTACCTAGACGCGGAGGGTAGATTAAAAGACATGAACTTTGAGGTTAGTGAATTAGATCCAGAAAAGATGTCAGTTGTCGCCCCCGAAGACAAGCCCATTCCGGCCGAAGACTTCCTAGACGTTGCCTACAAAATGATGAGCCACCCAGACTACTATGGCGGAGTTCTAATTATCGACTCAATATCATCTCTTATACCAAAAAAAGAGCTTGACGGAGACTTTAGTCCAAAGAGGCCGGGACTCCCCAAGATACTGTCTATATTTACAAAGAAGGTGGGACAGCTTTTACCGCGACAACACGGCTTAATCATTGCCATTACGCACTATATAGCCAACCCGAGCGGGTTCGGCAAGGCGAAACAGTCTGACGGAGGAAATAAGATCCAATATCAGGCAGATACGAGAATGGAGATTGCCGGAGGAGGAGAGAAGGTGTCGGCGGTGTCTCCTTGGACAAACGCCGGTGGTGACAGAATAGGTCAGGTTGTCAACTGGAAGATAATCTGCTCATCTATGGGGGCGCCCGGTGGTCAAGTTCAAAGCTATATTAGATACGGTCACGGAATAGATAAAACGCAAGAGGTTTTAATGTTGGCTTGTGACTTAGGGCTGATAGAAAAGGCGGGAGCTTGGTTTACCTGTACGTTTATGGGAAGCTGTAAAGACTTAGCAAAAGGTATCAGAGACGACATTGATATAGACGACGAAGAGGCTATGAACAAAGCTTTTAAGTTTCAGGGACAGGATAAGCTATACGTGTTCTTGTCAGAGAATCCTAAGCTAATTGAATATCTTGAATCCACGATTAAGGAAATGCTGTAAAAAAAGAGGAAACGTTTCAGTTTTGATCTTGACAATGCCGATAAGTATTGTATAATGGCGGAGAACAATGAAAATTATCCCACAGCTATCGACCCTCCTAATTGTTAACTTTTTGTTGTGGGCGACTAGTTTTTATTTTATTCACGGCGCCGCCGTGCTTCTGTATATTTTGATCCACTTATGCACTAGTGGAATTTTTGCACTCTTAATGAACAGAGGAGTTGATAAATGACTTATGCAATTGAAACTCGGCCTGCGAACCCCATGAAGAATGGTGAATGGGAGCCGATCAAGTATTTCAGCGAATATAAGAAAATTACTT
>Ga0302118_10001393_pt1 | contig 11968 bp, 8 predicted proteins | sample AG5_331_MG_FD_203126 | JGI IMG/M metagenome (GOLD analysis project Ga0302118, IMG submission 203126) | Marine microbial communities from Western Arctic Ocean, Canada - AG5_33.1 | ecosystem: Environmental > Aquatic > Marine > Oceanic | place: Canada: Western Arctic Ocean | collected 2017-10-01 | reverse complement strand
TTGGGGCGTCGGACGAATCATTGCCGCAACGCCTGGTTGCCGGGTGCTGTGTGTCTACATGCGCGGCGACACCCAGGAAAGTTGGGGAAGCATCCCGAACATGGGCGACAGCTTTACGATTGCGACCAACTGCTTCGAACCGAAGAGCGACCTCAAGGGTGCGAGGCGCTCTCGCGACTTGGCTGTGCAGATCATTGGTCGGCTGGCGAACATGGAAGAGGAGTACTTCAATGGTCGGCAATGACGTCGTGGACCTCTGTGACCGCGACGCCGACATGGCGACTTATCGTGGCGGCTTCGATGCCCGGGTCTTTACGCGGGACGAACAGATGCAGATCGACAAGGCCACCGTGCCCTCGCACCAGCGATGGCGACTTTGGGCTGCCAAAGAAGCGAGCTATAAGCTTGCGCGACAGATCGACTCAGAAACGATCTTCTCGCCTCGGGAATTTGAAGTGCAGCCGAACGTGACTGACGCGCGAGCAACGGTGATGCACAAAGACGCGCGCTACTTCGTTGGGTTTACGGAGTCTTCGCGCCACATCCACGCGGTTGCCGTGTGCGACCCATCGGAGTTTGAGTTTGTGATCGCGGGTGTTGAACCAGTTGAATCGATGAAGAGCGAAGACGAGAGCGCGGCGGTCCGCGCATTCGCGTGCGGCGCAATTGCGGCGCACCTCGCAGTCCCTCGTACATCGCTAGAAATTCGCAAGAACGATCGCATCCCGCAGCTTTTTATCGGCAACGAGCCAACCGGACTCAGCGTTTCACTTTCGCATCATGGCGAATGGATTGCGTTTGCTTGTTACGACGCTTTGCCCAGCCATAACGCTTCGACTTGCGACATTGCTCCGACTTGCCAGCAGGGAGAGATGCGCGTTGCCTGAAATTCGACGACTCGCAATCGTGAACCGCGGCGAAGCCGCGATGCGGTGTATTCGTGCTGTGAAGAGTTTGCGTGCCCACGAGGGCAGCGACATGAAAGTAATCGCGCTGTACACCACGCCGGACCAGGACGCTCCGTTCGTGCGGCAGGCCGATCAAGCGTTTGCCCTGTCGGACGGTGCCGGTGCGGTTGCGGCCTATCTCGACCACGACGGTTTGATTGCGGCGCTCAAGAGCGTTGAAGCAGACGCGGTTTGGCCGGGTTGGGGTTTCGTCGCCGAGTCACCTGACTTTGTCGATCGCTTGGCTGAAGCAGGCATCACGTTCCTCGGCCCAAACGCGGAAGCGATGCGATCGCTCGGAGACAAGATCACTTCGAAACTCGCGGCCGAAGAAGCAGGCGTTCCGGTGTCGGCATGGAACGGCGGAGTACTCGCGGACGAACGAGATGCACTCAAGCACGCAAAGCGGATCGGATATCCGCTCGTCATCAAGGCGACGGCGGGTGGCGGTGGTCGCGGGATCCGCATGGTGGACCGTGAGGAAGATCTCGAAGAGGCCTTCCGGTCCGCGGCTTCTGAAGCCAAGAACGCTTTTGGTGACGACCGCTTGTTCTGTGAGGAACGTGTCATCAACGGGCGACATATCGAAGTTCAGATTGCGGCCGACCTGCATGGCAATGTGCTTGCGGTTGGATCACGAGATTGTTCGGTGCAGCGACGACATCAGAAGGTGTTGGAAGAAGCGCCGCCACCGGGAATCTCTGCCGAGCTCAAGCGCAGAATCGAGCAGGCCGCAGTTCGAATCGTGACCCACGTGAGTTATTCGGGCGTGGGTACAGTCGAGTTCTTGCTCAAGAAGGACGAGTTCTTTTTCCTTGAAGTCAATCCGCGCTTGCAGGTCGAGCATGGGATTACCGAAGAAATTACGGGCATCGACCTCGTGCAGCTTCAGGTGAAGATCGCACGGGGCGAATCGATCAAAGACATTGAGATCCGCGAGCGCGGTGTCGCGATCGAAGCACGACTTTGCGCAGAAGATCCCGACCAGGGATTCCTTCCTTCGCCCGGAAAGATCGTGCGCTTCGAACCGCCGCTTGGGCCGCGCGTGCGCATCGACTCGGGTGTGGTTACGGGCACAATGGTCCCTCCCGACTTCGACTCGCTCGTCACCAAGGTCATCGCAATTGGAGACAACCGCGACGACGCGCGGGCGCGCCTCGCGTGTGTGCTGCAAGACATGGAACTCGTGATTCAAGGTGGTGCGACAAACCGCGGCTACCTGCTCGAAGTGCTCGACAGCCCAGACTTCCGGGCGGGTGGAGTTGACACGGGTTGGCTCGACCGTCGGGGCCGAGACGCTGATCGCACTCTAGGGGAGGGCGAGGCCGAACTCGCACAAGACTCAATCGTCGCGGCGGCGATCTTTGCTTACCAACGCAGACGCGCCGCGGCTCGGCTCAACTTCTATTCCGACGTGTCGCGGATCGCGCCCGAGCGCATCCCGTCGTCGAGTGGGCAGCAGATCGACGTCAGTATCGATGGCGAGAGTTACCGCACCACGGTCTACGCGACCGGGGCATGGCGCTACCGCGTCCACCTCGATGGTCTCGTCGTCGGTGCGTTAATGCGCGAAGAAGGGGAAAACCGCGCGCGCCTCGAAATCGATGACCGCGTTCGCCGCTTGCTTTACGACGCATCTGACATCGGGCTTCGCATCGAGATCGACGGACATCCGTATCGTTATAGCTGGCAAACTGCGGGACAAGTTCTTGCCGGCACTCCCGCGATGGTTGTCGCGCTCCACGTTCAAGAAGGCGACCAAATTAAAGTTGGCGACTCACTCGGACTCCTCGAAGCCATGAAGATGGAGATCGGTTTCCATGCGCCGGTCGCGGGCGTGGTGACAGAGGTCATCGTTCGGGGCGGACAACAAGTGAGCGCCGGAGAATTACTGCTCGTCATCGATCCCGAAGCGGGCGAGGGCGATGACACGGTGCCGAAGCCGCGCCTCACTTTGCCGGAACAGACCGACCCTCTCGCACTTCTATTTACCCCCAACGAGTCCAGCCCGCTGGGAGACCCGGACTTGCTCGCCGCCGACCGCGGTGAACGGCCGCTCCGCAAAAACGCGGTCGAGGCCGTGCTCGAAGAAGTGCGCCGTGTGGCGCTTGGATTCGACGCGAATCCGGTCCGCAGTGAAAGTCTCGTCGCTCTCCTTGAGGCACCGCTGCCCGAAGGCGTGTCGCTCGGATTCCTCGAACAAATGTCTCGCATTCGCTATGCGATCGGTTCGTTTGTCGACACCGAAGAAATGTTCATTACCGCACCCCGGGCATCGCTTTCTGGGGACTTCGGTCCGTCGAATGCGGCACGCTTCCGGATGTTCGTGCGCCGATTGCGTGCTTCGGGGGTCGGCATTGCCGAAGAATTCCTCGAACTGGCTAAGCGCGCACTTGCGCAATACGGCGTGGGTGACCTGACTCCGAGTGACGCGCTCGAGCGCGCCGTGCTCCGCTTGTTTTCGACCCAGGTCAACCCGGACTTGCGGCTTCGTCTCGTCCTTGCCGTGATCCGACACCTCACCGCATTGGCGGAAGCAGGCATTGAGTTCGAAAAGGACCGTCAGCTATCCGGTGCGTTGATCCGCATCACCCGCATGCGCGGGCGTCTCTCCGATACCCTCGCCGACGCGGCGCTCGAAGCCAACTACGTGCTGTTTGACAAACGCGAAGTCGAGCGCCAAGCAGAGCAGCGATCGAAGGATCTCGAAAGCTGGTTGCGCAAGAACGAAAAAAGCCCGGTTGCGCCTTCTGCGAACGTCATGGTCGAAGTTGCGGCGGCGGCAAAGCGCGTGTTTGATCGCGTCGGCAATTGGATCGCGGCGACCGACCCAAGTTTGCGTGAGATCGCACTCGCTGCACATGTTCAACGCGTGTTCTCGCCCGCGGTCCCGCGCGACCGTAGCTTCATTAAGGCAGACGGTTTTAGAATTCTCTCGTTCGAGTACCCCGAGTTTGGTCTGGTGATCGCGGGTACAGCCGGCGAAGACGATGACGCCGTCGCGGTCGCAAAGGCTCTGCAGTCTGCCACGACACGCTTGACGTCGAAGAGCAGCAAGCACGCTGCGCACTCAATCGAACTCATGGTTTCAATTTCGGACGCCGACGATATCGGGCCTCTGCTCGAACGCATCACCGAACACGTCAAAGCCACCACCCTCCCATGTCGCTTGACCCTGGGTTTGATCCTCGACGAAGGGCAGGACGTATACAAGACGTTCGAACCCGACGATCAGGGCGCCGGGGCATTGCAGACTCGTTACATCGACCTCCACCCCGAAACCGCCGAGCGCATCAACCTCGACCGGTTGCGCAACTTTGAACTCGACAGTCTGCAAAGCGAAGAGGGCATCTACACCTTCTATGGCCGCAGTCGCGACGAAGATGGTGACGAGCGCGTGTTCGTGCTCGCGGACGCCCGCGATCGGTCCCCCGGCGCGACAACCGACGTCGAAGAACGGATCCCAGCATTCGTGCGCGTATTCCATCGCGCGGCGCGCAGCCTGCGTACCGTGTTGCAAACTCGTGACCCGCATCGACGTTTACAGTGGAACCGTCTTTCGGTCTTTGTCGCGCCAGCGATGTATCTCGACCGAGACGCTGCTGCGCGACTCGCCCGCAGGCTCGCTCCCGCGACCCGACACCTGGGGCTCGAGAAGGTCACTGTTCAATTGAGCCTGCTTGACGCCGAAGAACCGGAAGCGCCCGCGCGTCCGATTGAGATCGTCATTACGGACACCGGCCCACAGATGGAGATTTCGTGGCGCGAACCTCACAATGATCCGTTGCAGCCTGCCGGAGACTACGAGCGAAAGGTTGTGGGATCGAGGCGAAGGCGACGCATTTATCCGTACGAGATCATCAGCATGTTGACCTCGGACGAACGCAGCATCGAAGATGCAGTCACCGATGGCGTGACGCGCACAAATAGCCGGAGCAACGCGATGCCGAGCTTGCCGCGGGGAACGTTCGAGGAATACGACCTCGACCCAGCTTCGGTCACGCCGAAAGCGATCGCGGTCGAACGCAGTCCCGGCCTCAATGAGAGTGCTGTCGTGTTTGGCGTCATCTCGACTCCGACCGAAAAGTTCCCTGAAGGCATGGAGCGCGTGCTCGTGCTGTCCGATCCAACCCGGGGCATGGGGGCGCTTTCACTGGGCGAGTGCGATCGATTGGTCGCAGCACTCGACCTCGCAGAAGAACGTCGCGTTCCCGTCGAGTGGGTTCCCGTATCGAGTGGTGCAAAGATCGCGATGGACAGCGGCACCGAAAACCTCGACGCCACCGCGCGTGTGGTGCGTCGTATCGTTTATTTCACCCAAGCGGGTGGCGAGATCAATCTGATCGTGCAGGGAATCAACGTTGGCGCGCAGAGTTACTTCGACGCGCTCGCCACCATGTTGATGCACACCAAGGGTGCCCTCATCATGACCCCGCGCGCCTCCATGGTGTTGACCGGGCGCGCTGCTCTTGAAGCGTCGGGGGCCGTGTCGGCGGAAGACGAAGAGGCGATCGGCGGCTTCGAACGGGTGATGGGGCCGAATGGCCAAGCGCAGTACTACGCGCGTAACTTGGCCGAGGCATATCAAACGCTCTTCGAATACTACCGGTACAGCTACGTCGCCCCGGGCGAGAAGGTGCCGCGGCTTTTCGAAAGCGAAGACCCCGCAGCGCGTTCTGTATGTGACTTCGTCCTTACTCCGGAGGAAGGGTTCGACTTCCAAACCGTTGGCGAGATCTTTAACAACGAAACGAACCCAGGACGTAAGCGCCCCTTCGATATGCGCGCCGTGATGTCTTCGGTCATCGATCAAGACGGGGGCCATCTCGAGCGATGGCGACAGATGGTAGGCGCCGAAACGGCCATCGTGTGGGATGCGCATTTGGGTGGCATTCCCGTGACGACGATCGGAATCGAAAGCCACAACATCCCGCGTGACGGCTACCGCCCCTTCGACGGTCCGGAGTCGTGGACCGGCGGAACCCTCTTTCCTCTTTCGTCGAAGAAGGTTGCGCGTGCCATCAACGCTGCCAGCGGTCGTCGCCCGGTTGTGATGCTCGCAAATCTTTCGGGCTTCGATGGTTCGCCGGAGTCACTCCGCAAACTTCAGCTTGAGTACGGGGCCGAGATCGCAACAGCGGTCGTTAACTTCGACGGCCCATTCTTGTTCCAAGTGGTGTCGCGTTATCACGGCGGCGCATACGTGGTCTTCTCAAGAGAACTCAGCGACAACATTCGCGCCTTTGCACTTTCGGGTTCGTACGCTTCGGTGATCGGAGGCGGTCCCGCGGCCAAGGTGGTCTTCTCTCGCGACGTTCGCGTGCGTGCATTGGAAGACGAGCGCGTGAAGAAGTGCGAGCGTGAGTTGCGATACCGCGGGACCCAAGCAGCCCGCGAGGCGCTCGACAGCAAAATTGCCGAAGTCACCCTCGAAAAGCAGGCCGAGATCGCCGCGGAATTCGACGAAGTTCACAGCGTCGAACGCGCCCTTGAAGTCGGCTCGCTCGAAAAGATCATCGAACCGGGCGCCATGCGGGCCACGTTGATCCGCGAGCTAAAGGTTATGCTTGGGATGCCGCTCAGCTGACTCTGGTTCAAAGAGTGTGCGTGGTCGGCAACTCTGGCAGCGGAAAGTCAACATTCTCCCGCGCGCTGGCTCACAAGCTTGGCTATCCGCATCTCGAACTCGACGGCATCGCGCATCAGGCGAGTTGGCGCATGATCGACCCCGGAGAATTTCGCGCGCGGGTCGGCGCCTTCATCGATGCGAATCCAACTTGGATCATCGAAGGCGGCTATGAGCTTGTCCGCGAATTAGTTTGGAGCCACACGCAGCAGATGATCTGGCTCGATCCCAGCCGGTTCGACAATATGCGTGCTGTCGTATGCCGGACGGTTGGCCGCTCGATCACGCGCGAAGTGTTGTGGAACGGCAACCGAGAGCTTTGGTCGAACCTCTATTCCCTTGACCCCGACAAATCGGTCATCGCGTGGGCGTGGGTCAAGCACCCTGAGAGGCGGGCGCTCTACACCCACACGATCGACGATCCCCGCTGGAAGCACCTCACCTGGACCCGCTTCACTAGGCGTAAGGAGGCGGCGAGGTGGCTGGACGCGATTTAGGATCTCACTCTTTTCACCCAGCGCCGTAGTCGATCTACTGAGTCGAGCTACTGTTGCTTTATTCACGCAAACGACCTCGGCGGACTCATGACCCATTCCAATGCCCCCGACATCATCCTTTTAGAAGGCATCGAAGTGCCTGCCGCCCTCGGCGTCACCGAGGCGGAGCGGCAGATGCGTCGGCCCGTTCGTCTCGATCTCGAACTCGGCTTTGACCTTCGTCCTTCTGGGCAGACAGACGACCTTTCGCAAACGATCGACTACGGAGAAATCTACAAAGTTGTCGAACAAGTTGCGGGCGGTCGCGAGCATAAACTTGTCGAAGCATTGGGTGAGCGCATCGCGAATGCATTGTTTGAGAATTTCCCCGTCGAGAGTGTCCAATTGACGGTGAGAAAGTCGAAGCCCATTGCGGGGGTGCTCGATTGGACTGGAGTGCGGATCACGCGCACCCGCTAACGCGTGTTTGAGCCCAGGATCTTCTTTGTGACAAACCGTCAGGAGGCCGGATGATGGGTGTGTTGCTGCGTGGCGTGATCTTCTGCGTGAGCGTTCTCCCGCCGGATTTCGCGCGGGAGTTGTGCGCTCACCTTGCGTCGCTTTACGCCCGGGTGGGAGGCCCCCGCACAAAAGATGCCCACGCGAACATCCGCCTCGCGTTTCCCGAGATGTCAGACGAGGGGCGCACGCGGATCTTGGTAGAAAGCTTCGCGAACCTCGGGCGCAGTGTTGCAGAAGTTTGTTCGATGCATCGGCGTGACTCCGGTGCACTCTTCGACCGTGTCACGATTGAAGGCCGCGAAAATCTCGAACTCGCCCGAAAGTCTTCGGGACAAGACGGTGGGCTCGTCGTAACCGCTCACTTCGGTTCGTGGGAATTTTGTGCCGCTGCTCTCGCGCATCAAGGACTCCCGATTAGCGTTGTCCAGCACGGATTCGAAAACGCCGCGGTTGAGCGTGTGGTGACGAGTTGGCGCGCGAAAGCCGGTCTCGAAACACTTTCCATGGGAAGCGCCGCGTTGGGTTTGTTTCGCGCACTTGGGCGCGGCCGCTACGTCGCACTCTTGATGGATCAAAATGCGGGTGAAGAAGAAGGCGTCTTCGCACCGTTTTTCTCCGTGGCGGCGTCGACCCGAAGTGGCCCCGCCCTCATCGCAATGACACGAGGTACTCCCGTGATCCCCGTGTTCTTCTACCGAAAGGGAAAGACGGGCGAGCACGTTGCACGCATTGGCGTGCCGCTCGAACTCGACCAAGACGAGAACGCACCGCCCGAACTTCTGACGAAGAACGTCGCCCGCATCAACGCTGCGATCGAAGCCGCGATCCGCGAAGCACCGGAGCAGTGGATCTGGAGCCATCGCCGTTTTAAAACGCGCCCAGCGGGTGCCGAGCCCATCTACGAAAAACGTGGCGGTGTACTTCGGAGCCTGCGTCACAGGCTCCGAGGCTAGATGCCGCTTCGTCTAAACCTTCTGCGATCGCCTGGGTCTTTTAGGCATGGCGGCGAGTCCCAGTGCGCACAAGAGACCAGTGCTCGGCTCTGGAATGGACGTAATGAAATCGACGGCGACATAGGATGGCGTGTTTACGCCGAAGTCGCCGACGTCGGAGGACGCGAATGAAAATGACAATTCGTCGACAAGGCCGAGGCTCGAAAGATCAACCCAGGTCCAGTCGTCGATGATGTAGTCGTCGACAGAATTCGCAAACCGGTAGTCGGCGAGGAAAAACTCCACGCTGCTTGTCGCCGCACCAGAAAGCCGACCTTCGACCGTGACGCTGAACCAGTCCTCGTCCGTGCCCGATGCGCCACCGAACTGCTTCGCGAAGCTGTCGCCGTTCAACATCGAAAGCGCTGAGTACGTGGTGTTGGTCAGGTAAGTTCCGGTGATGTTCTCGGCGCTTGCGAGGGTGATGTTCGCCGAATCGGTAAACGCTACGCCAAACTGCCCGGCGCCGCCGAAGCCACCGCCGGTGACGGAGCTGTACTGATTACCGAATCCAGGCGTTGTGGTGTCGCCGTGGTTGCTCACCGACCAACCGTCCCAGCAGCAGCCGAAGCTGAAGGTGTTGTTGAAGGTTCCGGTGAAGGTTCCGGTGAAGGTTCCGTTTCCAACTGTGAAGTCGCCGCCCAGGTCACTTCCGTTGTAAAAGCCGCTGCCGTCCAGCGTGAAGTCGTCAAAGTCGATGGTATTTGCGGTTGCGGTTGCGGCGACCAATATCGTCGCGGTGGCGAGCACCGAGCTTGTAAGTATTCTGGAAACGAAACCGTTTGGTCGTGAGTTACGGGTCAAGGTATGCACGTGATTCTCCTTGGCTCCTCGAAGGCGAATATTTGATTTCGCGCACGGGCACCTGTCGTGCACGCGAAAAGTACAATGAAACCGACCCAGGAGATTGTGAACGGGAGTTGGGCGCCTCGCCGCACCACACCGAATTGGTGATGGCGTTGGCGCTGGGCGCAAAACTCCTTCTCGGTCCCCGGAGAAAAGCATTCAATTCGGTGGCTGCGTGCGGGGCGAATCGTGCTCGCTCTACAAACAACCGATGTCGATGAAAGGTCGGTCTTCTGGCTTCTGGATCATTCAGGCTTCAACACCTTCCCAACCTGTGCTCTCCGTTGAATCAACCCAATGAATCGATTCGAAGAACGGCGGTCAGTGGTATTTCGTTGAAGCTGTCCCCAGTTACAGCGACGGGCTCGCGCCGGATTTGCACCGGCTTCCCAATTTTCCCGGTACCGCGTATGCAAGAGTTTTGGCCGAATGCCAGAGCCTTACAGAGACGAAGTATGCGAGATCCCTTTCAGTACTTTCGAATCGCCAAGCCTAACGGAGCGAGTGTCGCGATGTCAATCGAATGGGAGTGGGACTCGTGCGAATCCTGCGAAGAGCAAAGCGATTGGGGCGGCATCGAGACAAAGGTGCAGGAGGGTTGTCTAAATCAAGAACCTTCGTTGGGCTCGAAGACCATGACGCAGTCGCGTCCCGAGTCTTTGGCGCGGTAAAGCGCTTGGTCGGCTTCGCTGAATAGTTGCTTCTTGTCGCCCGCGTAAATCGAAAATCCCATCGACACGGTGACGTTGCGTCGTTCACTCGGTGGATTTATGAAGAACTGTGTTTCTGCAATGGTGCTGCGGATCTTTTCGGCGAGTTGCTGGGCACCGTCCGCGCTGGTCCCGGGCGCGAGCAACGCGAACTCTTCGCCGCCGTAGCGGGCGAGCACGTCCGAACTACGCAGCAGCGTCTTCATCACTTCGGCGATGCGTTTCAAGATCGCGTCCCCCGCCGCGTGTCCCAGGCTGTCGTTCCACCTCTTGAAGTGATCGATGTCAATCAGGATCAAGGCCAAGGGCTCCTCGGTACGTTTCGTACGCTTGGCTTCTTTGCCGAGTGAGTCCTGGAAGTAGCGGTGGTTATAGAGCCCCGTGAGGCCGTCGGTGATGGAAAGCTGAGCCAGCACGTGGTTGGCAGAATGCAGTTCGTCGTTGCGGGTGCGCAGCTCGGCGTTGACTTCTTCGACGTGGCGATTGGCGGCTTCGATTTCCCGTGCGTTGGCTTCGATGCGTGAGGTCATCTCGCTGAAGGCTCGGGTGAGGAGGCCGACTTCGTCTCTGGACGCTGTCCTGGGAAGTTGAATGTTTATTTCGCCGTTCGACATTTGACGCGCGGCATGGGACAACGCCTCGACTGGACGCACCAGCCCGACCGCGAACCGATAAGCGATCAAGGCGAAGACCGCGATGATGGCGAGGTTGATGCCCGCGACACGGCGCATCGCCGTCGCCACCCGGGCGAACGCCAGGTCGTACTCTTCCTCGATCACGAGAGACCAATTGTGGCGACCCACGGGCATGCTGCTTGCGATGAATCGTCGGTCTTCGTCGTCAATCCGTTCCACCGCACGCGTTGCGGCGCCGTCCCCCGGAAGTGGGAGCGCGTAGGTCGACGCGGTTCGCTTGGCTGAACTCGACACGATGTAGCGGTGCTCGGCGTCGACGATCGAGATATGACCCTGCATCCCGCCGCCGTGCAGCCTCAGAACGGGGGCCAATACGGCGAGATCGAATACGAAGTGGAGTGTTGCGCCGAGGGTGCCTTCGAGTTCGGTCGAGGTGATTTGGTAGTAGCGTCCTTCGCTGTATCCCGCGCGGCTGAAAGTGGCCGATGCTAGTGGGTCGCGCATGCTCCGGGACAGCTCAAGTTCGTCACCGCGCCAAAGTAGGAGTTCACCCTGGCCGTCACGCACGAACGCTGAGGAGAAGGCTGGTACTTCGAGAAGCATCGATTGAAGTTGCCGCCCCACGACCGTGCGCGCGAAGGGTTTTTCGCTGGGGCTTGTGTCAGTGAGTAGGTCTTGCAAGTGGCCAACGCTTATCAGGTCGCGGGCAAATTCAGCGGCGATTTCCTTGTGGTCTTCGTACCAGAAGTCGAGTTCGATCCCGGTGCGTTGGAGCATTGCGGGAAAGGATTCTTGGATTTTTTCACGTAGGAAGGAATCGATGGCGCGGAGCGATACCGTGCTGATGACGAGGGATGTGCACAGCGTTGCGGCGAGTACGAAGAAGCCGAGGCGGGTGGGGAGGCTGCGTAGCGGACGGCGCCAGACGCGAAACTCGTCTGAGCTTGAGATGGGGTTTGAGGGGGGCTTGGGCATGGGCGGGGTCCTGCTTTTGTTTCGGCAGGAGTGGGGGTTGGCTTGATAGATCTTTAATTAGAGAAGGGGCCCCCGATGTTCCCTTGCTTCGCGGGGGAGTTCGTCCGCGGCGGCTTGGTTGGGAGGGGGGCGTGACAAAGCCGAAAAAGCCGTCAAAAGCCGGCGTGTGCCGCTTGAGTAGGCGGTCGTGCGGTGGGTTTTGCTAGGGGAGACAGAAAGTTTTGTCGGGGGACAAAACT
>Ga0302118_10001390_pt1 | contig 11984 bp, 9 predicted proteins | sample AG5_331_MG_FD_203126 | JGI IMG/M metagenome (GOLD analysis project Ga0302118, IMG submission 203126) | Marine microbial communities from Western Arctic Ocean, Canada - AG5_33.1 | ecosystem: Environmental > Aquatic > Marine > Oceanic | place: Canada: Western Arctic Ocean | collected 2017-10-01 | reverse complement strand
TGTTCTCGATTACCCAATCGCGGTTGATGAGGTCGATTAAGAGTTGCCCACCGGGTTTGAGGGATTCGGCGATTTCGTTTAGCACCTTGAGATCGTCTTCATCTGAATCGAAGTACCCGAACGACGTGAACATATTGATCACGTAATCGAACTCCCCTTCGAACGGAATATCTCGCATATCGCTTTGCACCAACGGCAGATCAACGCCTGTGTTTTTCGCAGCTTTTCGGGCGTCTGACAGATATTCGGCGCTTTGATCCTGCCCCGTAATTGCGATTCCTTTTGCGGCCAGGAGTACGGCATGCCGGCCCTGACCGCAGCACAGGTCGAGAACCTGATCACCGGGTTTCATCCCCAGTGTTTTGACCGCGAATTCCGCTTCTTTTACAGAATTTGTGAGCGAGGGGACGAGGGCTTGAACGTAGTCACGACCGTAGAAATCTTCGTACCAGGGCGTAGTTTTATCGGTCATACGAGGTATTTCGTGCGGTCTTCAACGCCCGCTTCTGTGAACGCCTGCCGCCGTTCGGTGCACTTGTTGCAGTTGCCGCAATGACTGGATCCGGTCGGCTGGGCGCAGGTGAGAGACAGTTCTATTGGCAGATCACTGTATTCCCGGATCAGCTCGGACTTCTTGTGATTCCGAAACGGGGCTTCGATCTTTACCTCGTGTGCAAGTCCGGCACTCAACGACGCTCCAAACGAAGTGAAAAAATATAGACAGTTGCAACTGGTGTCGGTGTGTACGACGCTACCGCGGTGCCCAAAGCTTGTTCTGCCGCCGACGTCGTCGCTGTCCGTTCCTCAGGAGATGGGTATTCACGGGTACTACTGTCGTTCGTATTGCTGCACGCCATGACGATTAGAAACGCGAATACAGCGAATTTCTTTAGGACGCGAGTGAATGTTGAAATCGGATATCTCCGGATGGGATCAGGTAAGGCGGACGCAAGAATGCTAGCAGCGGGTGCGAGACCGAGGAACGGCCAGCTGATGATGTTTATTGCGGCAATACGTGACCGGCAGCTACGCCAGTGCGATGAGTACGATTCCGCCCACAACAGCTGCGGTTGATAGTCCCTTGGTGACGATGTCGGCCCTGGTGAATTTTTCGGCTAGTGCTCGCTTGGCAAATGGCGCAAATACCAGAGTGATGATCAGTATGAATACTGGCCGTGTGCCGAGCAGTGCGCTAACTAGCGACACCGGTCCATTCGCAAGAGCCAGCAACAGAAATGCGTTGCCGAAAATAGGCCCAACTCCCTCGATGAACAGAATCGGTACAGCGGTTTTTCGATTCGAAAGAAATATGCCCAAATCCCTGACAATCGATGGCCTCAAGAACGGCAGTGCGAGCGTGGTGAACAGCCCGATTCCTCGGAACGACATGTTGTGCCATACATTCAGATCTTCTGACGACGTTTTCAGTAGTACCTGAGCAAGACCCACCAGTGCCGCCCCGGCTATCACGTACAGGTAGACCTTTGAAAATCCTCCCGAGAGTATTTGTTTTGGCTCTGCGGAAACTATGGCTGCTCCGCCAACTACGAGTAGTACGGCAAACCACCCCCACCATTCGAGGTGTTCGCCAAGAAAAATGACACCTAGGATCGCCGCGAATACTGGCGACGTTTGGGATACGGGAACGATGCGCCCCATCTGCTCGCGTCGTAATGCCCAGAACAGGACGATCAGGTAAACGCCCCAGAGGAGACCGCCAGTAATGGACTTCGCTATAGAACTGAAGGGCGCATCGGGAATGCCCAGAAGCAGGAGTATTGAGATTGCGACCGATAGCTGAATAATGCCAACGAAAAGATTGAAGCTTTCGATGCGTAGCTTGAGGCTCGACAGTATCCATTTGTCACCGATGGTGACGAGTGCGTAAACGAACGGGCTTGCGATTGCCGGTAGTACCCAGCTCAGTTCCAAATCGAACACTCTTTAGTGATGGAGATTTTAATCACTACGTTTGTATTCGCGTGGGATGAAGTCTGAACCTGAGCGATCTTCTGGTTTATACCCGAGTGCCTCTTTAGCGTGAGCGATGTCGAATATCTTCCAGGTGTTGTCGGAAGTTGCGTTGAAGATGTCGTAGCGGTGCGAATCAGGAGCACTTATACAGAGATCGATGATTTGAGCTGTGTCGCGGTGGCTTAGCCAGAGCGAAAGTGCGTATGGCGAGAACGTGGGATCGTCGGTTTCGAGAACCCACCCAATGCGCAGGTGGAACGAACTCACGCCGTGGTAGTCGTTGTAGTAGCTGCCCAGCGCTTCTCCGTAGGCCTTGGCTACACCGTAGTAGCTATCGGGGCGGATCATGTGCTTTTCGGTTACGAGTTCGTAGCTATCTTGTTCAAGCAGGTGGAAGTTTCCTTCATTCACATGCTTCCACGGCTCATCAAGATAAAACCCGCCCTCTGCGTGGTTGGAACTGGCGAATACGACTCGCTTCACACCGGCTTTCTTCGACGCTTCGAACACGTTGTAGGTGGCGATGAAATTGTTCTTGAGAATCGAATCCCATGATCCCGCGGGCGACCGATCGGCTGCAAGATGCACAACGGTGTCGATGCCATCGAACGCAGGCGTTATCGCTTCGAGATCGTCGAGGTTGGCGACTGTGGATGCGACGTTGGTGGCTTCTTTGAGATCGAGCGATGAGAACTCGTACTTATCGCCGAGCTTATCGATCATGATTGTGCCGATCAGGCCGGCACCGCCTGTGATTAGAACTTTTTGTTTGTTGCTTGGCATTTATTTTCCGGTTATTTAGATCGAAGTTCGGATCCTGCACGATCCTGTGGCGCGTATCCGAGAGCTTTTTTGGCGTGAGCGATGTCGAAGATTTTCCAGGTGTTGTCGGACGTAGCGTTGAAGATGTCGTAGCGATACGAATCGGGAGCGCTAATGCACAAATCTACGAGCTGCACGAGATCACGATGGCTAAGCCAGAGAGTCAGACCGTGAGACGACACCGTAGGGTCATCACCTCGAATCACCCAGCCAATTCGTAAGTGAAACGAACTCACGTTGTGATAGTCGTTGTAGTAGCTGCCCATGGCTTCGCCGTACGCCTTGGCGACTCCGTAGTAGCCATCGGGTCGTATTCGATGCTTTTCGGTTACGAGTTCGTAGTTGTCTTGTTCGAGCAGGTGGTAGTCGCCTTCGTTGACGTGTTTCCACGGTGGGACGGTGTAATTACCGCCTTCTGCGTGGTTCGAGCTGGCGAATATCACTCGTTTCACGCCTGCGCGCTTCGCCTGTTCGAAAATGTTGTAGGTTGCGATGAAATTGTTCGGGAGGTTCGATTCCCACGATCCATTTTGATTAGCATCAGCGGCGAGGTGAATCACCATGTCGATACCTTCGAACGCGGGCTCTATCGCATCGAAGTCGGCGATGTTGGCTACAGTTGATTTGACGCCTTCTGCCTCTTGAAGATCGAGTGACGAGAATTCGTACTTATCGCCGAGATTATTAATTAGCAGCGAGCCGATTAGACCGGCGCCACCAGTGATTAGAACTTTTCGTTTGTTGTTTGTCATTCGTGTTTTGGATTCTTTAGTTGGTAGATATTAGAAACGGTGAGCGTTGGGTTTGAAGCTGGCTTCGTAGAAGTCGGCAGCGTTTGTGCCCGGAGGTGCAATGCGGTCGATTTCGTCGAAATCATCTTGCGTTAGTTCGATATCAAGTGCGCCAAGATTGTCTACAAGCTGCTCCAGCGTTCGGGGGCCAGCTATCGGAGCTGTCACACCGGGCTGGGCGGCAACCCAAGCAAGTGCGATCTGAGCGATGGTTGCGTTGTGGGCTTTTGCGATCGGCACAAGCCCATCTGCGATATCCATCACACCGTCGCTGAATCGTTTCAGTTTGCCGGGGTCGGTTTCGTCGCCAAATCGAGTTCCTCCAGCCTGCTGAGCGGTTCGTGTGTACTTGCCGGTCAGGCCTCCGGCTGCGAGTGGCGACCACGGGATGAAAGCCAGGCCGTATGTTTGGCACATCGGAAGGTGTTCACGTTCGGCACGACGGTCGGCGAGGTTGAACGGCGATTGTTCGCTAACGAACCGTGTCTGACCAAGCTTTTCTGATGCCCAGAGCGATTCAACGACCTGCCACGATCCGAAATTGCTCGTGCCTGCATATCGGATCTTGCCAGAAGTGATCAGATCGTCCATTGCTCGAAGTGTTTCGTCGATGGCGATGTGCGGATTGGGTCGGTGAAGCTGGTAGAGGTCGATGTGATCGGTCTTGAGCCGTCTGAGGCTGTCTTCGCAACCTTCGATGATGTGGAGTCGGCTGGTTCCGATGGCGTTGGGCGCTGGGGACATGCGGCCGTTGACCTTGGTGGCGAGAAATACGTTGTTGCGCTTGCCGTTGCGGTGAAGGGCTTCACCCACGAAATCTTCAGATGCGCCGCTGCCGTAGACATCGGCTGTATCGAGGAAGTTGATTCCCTCACCAATTGCATGGTCGACGATTTTGCAGGTGTCTTCGAGATCCGTCTTTTGACCGAACATCATGCAGCCCAGCACGAGCGGGCTGATGTAAACGCCGGTACGTCCGAAAAGTTTGTATTCCATGAGTGTCTTCTGGCTGGCTGATTGGCAGTTGGATTTGTAACGTTTGGAACAAATCGCGCAAGTAAAACGTTATATCACTACAGGCTTATACGAGTCTGGGTAATTAGATACTTACGACAACACTGTTTGGCATTGATGCGGACTGTGGCCGCTGTAGGCTTTGGTTCATCGAGAGGGACAGCCATGAATTTACGACTAGGTCCGAAATATTCACTCGCGACGGGGATGATTTTCATAATCGCGCTGGTGTTTGCATCGGCATGCTCTGGCGGCAGCGATGACTCCGCGCCCGGCGGTGGAGCCTATGATTCGGCGTCCAGCGGTTACGGAATTACGGAAGAACAATCCGTGAGGTTGGAGCGTGGAGATTCTGCATCGGAAGTTGATGGATCATCGGCTCCTTCGCCTTTTGCGACTGCAGCACCGGCTGTCTCGCTGTCCCGAAACTCAAGCCAACCGGCAGCTGAGAGCGGGGATACTTTCGGACTTAAAGTTGAAACCGCAAGCGAAACCGTTTTCGGTGTCGACGGTGCCCCTGGGAGTCCTCGTGCTAGTGGCGTCACCAACAGCGGCGGCGGTTCTGCTTCTATCGAACAGGAGATCGCTTCTGCTACCGATGGTCGAATAATTATTCGCACCGCGGATATGAATGTCACGGTTGAAGACGTGACGATGACGCTGGATGATATTTCCAAGATTGCCGTGTCGTCTGGCGGGTGGGTAGTAACCTCGAACCAGCCTCGAAACTATTCGGGCAGCATTTCGATTCGAGTGCCCGCAGACCGCTTCGATGACGTTATTGAGCAGCTTTCTGATCTAGCAGTGAAGGTGAAGTCGGTTTCGACTCGAAGTGAGGATTTCACCGAAGAGTTCACCGACGTGACGGCGAGGTCGCTAACGTTGAAGGACACTTTGGAAGCGCTTCGTGTTCTCTACGATCGTGCGTTCTCGGTTGAGGATGCGATAACGATTCAGAAGGAAATTACCAATGTGCAGAGCGATCTGGAGTCGCTCGAAGCACGACTGAACTTCCTGTCGCAAAGCTCGGCGTTCTCGTTCATATCGGTCGATCTCGCATCAGTACCGTTTGAGCTAGTAATTGACGCCGGTGACGATATTGCTGCAGCAGTTGGTCATGCGATTACGTACCGAGCGAAGTTCACTCCGCCAGAAGGAATCGAAGATTTCAACATTAGGTGGAACTTTGGTGATGGATCACATGAGGTAACGACGAACCGGATTGCCCCAACTGGGAACGGTGATGAAGTAATTACTTCGCCGGTTATCCATGTGTTCGATCGTGATGAGGATTCGCCGTTCATCGTGACAGCGGAACTCGAAGGATTTGGCGATTCCGGGCTGGCCGAGGGTGAAGACACTCTCGTGACAACAGTAAGCCGCTTGCCGGTGATCGAAGTATTTGCTGGCGAGAATCAGGTTGTTGAATCGGGCAGCAGGGTTGAATTCCTGGCGTCGTTCACACGTCCTGAGGGCGTTACGGGAATCACTTACACCTGGAACTTTGGTGATGGATCGGCTCCTGTTGAGCCTGATCTTTCATCATCTGAAGAGGGCGGTCAGATCAAAATCAGCCACACTTACGCTAACTTCAGGCCCAACCCATACGTTGCAATTCTTACGGTGACGGGTCAGACCGAGGTTGGCGAGGTTGAGGCTACCGATGAAGTGCTTGTATTCGTGCAGGAAACCATTGGTGTTGCGGCTGCTGATCTCGATGCGGGCAGCACGACTCGGGATGCGGTTCGGACGCTGCAATCGGTTGGTGTGTTCCTTGCGAAGGCAGGACTCTGGCTGCTGATACTCAGCCCCGCGTGGCTGATCGGTGGTGGCCTGTTGTTCGTAGTGATGAAGAGGCGTAACGCAATTCGAATTCCACGACGGGGTTCGAAGTAGGGTTTTTAGTTTGAAAGTAGCGGGCGGAGTCTGAGTAGGCTCCGCCCGTTTGTTGTTGTCACGTGGAGCTTTTTGTCATTGCGAGGAGTTGCTCTGAACGACGTGGCAATCATGGGCATCTGCACTGATCTCAGGTATCAGTGAACTGTCTGTTAGCGCGTATGTGTGGCTTGCGATTTGACGCTCTCAGCCATCAGTGTTGGCTAAGTCATTAGATTTATCTCTGAGTGAACGTGATTGCCACGTCGCTCAGGGCAGCTCTTCGCAATGACAGGGCTGGTTCTAGGCTGCGAAGTCAGCGCCTAGGGCAGGCGTGCCTTTACGGCTTCTGCGGTGTCTATTAGTTGTTGTGCGTCGAGGAGTGATTTGCCTTCGTCATCTGCGGTTGCGCTCATCGAGATGAAGGTTGAGTCCTGCACGAAGACGATTATCGCCCCGATTCCGGCGGCTTTGATATCCATGAGATACGAATCGACGCTAACGACTCCCTGCTGAACTTCGCTCAGTTCGCCGATCTGTTCGCTAGCGAGTATCGCCGACGCAAGAGTGGAGTTATAGAGGAGTTGGGCGAGTTCACTGTTTTCGAATCGTACCAACGAGACTGTTACCGATTCACCCGGGGTCGGTACGTCGTTGCCCCCGACGGTGCGGAAAACTTCAATCAGGCAGTTGTCGATGGCTCCACTATCTACAAGACCAGGGATCGCATCGACATCAAATACTTCTATCCGGTCGATTAAGCCTGATGTGCCCGTTGCTTCTTCAATCGATTGCACTTCGACGAATCCTTCGCAGGTTTCGTAGCTGCCGATCGAGGCTGTGGACTCGGCGTCAGATTCACCACTGCTGGAGCATGCGATGGCGGCGAAAGCCATTAGGAATATTGCTGCGAGCAGCAGGTTTGTTCGGTGTTTTGAGATCGGCATGGAATAACTGTAACGGCGATATCGTATTTACGAAATCCAATACAGGCGCAGAACCATGACGATCGCCGGGCGTGCCGTTCGCTGTGGGTGCCGAGCTATACCTTCAGAACGTATCCATATGCTCGTAATGAGTGGATAACGCGTGCTTCTCCGTCGGCTTCCAGCTTTTCTCGAAGATTTTTTACTGTGACGTTCAGCACGTTCGAACTAATTCCGTCTTGTTCAACCCAAACTCTGGAAACTATTTGTACTCGTGACAACGCTGTACCGGGGCTTTGCAGGAACGTGTCGAGCAGTTCGAATTCGCGGCGGGTGAGGTTTAGTTCTCGTTTGCCTCGGGCAGCGGTTTGTGTTTCGTGGGACAGGCTGATGTCTTCAAATACCCGGGGGGTGACTCAGGGTGTCTTTGCTTCGCTGAGTTAACCCAAGAGGGTCGGAAGTTCGTACGTTGCGACGCTCGTTTATCAACTGATCGATTTCTTGAGTGATCCTTTGTTCTTCCATCAGGCTGAAAACAGAGGTCTGGCACTGGTCGACAAAATCTCGACAAGTGTCTTCTTGAGATTTTGTGTATTTACGCGGAGCAACGAACAGAAGGGCGGCGTAAACCTCGTCGTACACGGTGATGGGCATCCCCAGGCACCAGTGGTTTTTAAATTGAGCAAAAGTTGAATCCATAATAGATTCTTCGATTACTGACTCGAGGAATTCGTGAACCTCGCCCTGGAACATTCTCCTGTCGTGAAACAACGTAGTAAGTGCATCGTTGGCGGTGGCCAATGCGCTGATCGAAGGGTCCCATCCGGATTCGGCTCGGCGCGCTGATGCGTTTACCTGAGCAAACAGGGGTGTGCCCGTGCCTGAAATAGATTCGACGCTAACTTCGTCTAATTCGGGGTCGAATGTGACAAGGCATACGAAGGCTGCTGGCGTTTAATCGGCAGCTAATCTAGCAACTCTATTGTGTGTAATTAAATCTCGAGGCATCGACGTTTTTCGGCTCATGCTTGCACTCCGCCTTCACCACACCCCACAACCTGTTTAGCATGATATTCCAGTTACTGGCACCCAGTATTTGTAACGATGGTGTGACAACAATCGGAAGAACTGCAAGGATCCGTTTATGGCGTTAGCCCCAGAACGTCTCCTGCTTTGAACCCCACAATTCACGACCCTGCTTGATGTAGCCCTCGGGTGGGTGAGTTTCTAACGGCGGGTTCTCTCGAAGCACATCTTCATCGAGGTTGATTCCAATTCCGGGGCCCATCGGTACATCGTAGTATCCGTCGGTTTGGTGCGGGAATTCTCCTTCGACAACGAGATCGAACCAGGCCTTATTGCCGCCCTCTTGGATCATGAAATTCGGCATTCCAACATCGACCTGAATCGCCGCCATTGTGTTGATCGGGCCGTATGGATTGTGCGGTTGTACGCCGACGTAGTAGACCTCGGCCATCGCTGCGATTTTCTTGAGTTCCGATATTCCACCTACGTGACATATATCGGGCTGAATAAGTGCGACGACCTGCTTTTCCAGCAGATCCTTGAAATCCCACTTGCTGTACAGCCGTTCGCCGGTAGATAGCGGCACGTTTACGGCGTTGGCGACTTTCGCCATGGCATCGACGTTTTGTGGGGGCACTGGCTCTTCGAAAACGTATGGGCGCATGCCGGCTACTGCGTCAGCGAATCTGATGGCAGATGAAGGGTTCAGCCGTCCGTGGCATTCGATTAGCAGCTCGACATCGGGCCCGACAGCTTCGCGTACCGCGTAGACCTTAACTATGGAGTCGGCTTCGGCTTCTGCCGACGGGAACAGCCCCGTGTGGCCGAACGGATCGCCTTTGAGTGCTGTTAGGCCGGTAGCGGTTTCTCTGAGGGCGTGGGCTACGCAATCTTCGGGTGTGTCACCATCGAACCTGCCGTATGTCCAGATCTTCTCACGCATCTGGCCGCCGATAAGCTCCCAAACGGGAGTGTTGAACGCCTTGCCCTTGATGTCCCACAGAGCGATTTCGATACCGCTGATGGCGGCCATCTGGATAACTCCTCCTCGTACGTTGTGGTAGAGGTGGTAGAGCTCCTGCCAGTGCTGCTCGATGCGGAACGGGTCCTTGCCAACCAGCGTTGCGCCGATTTCATCGACCATTGCGGTTACGGCGAGCGGGCCGCATGTGGCCTCGCCCCACCCGACGAGTCCTTCATCGGTTGAGATTTTCACGTAGACGTAGTTGCGCCTGTTTCCCCTCATGTCAGTTTCTGGTGCGGCACTGGCGATTGCTTTGACTTCGGTGATTTTCATAGTGAGGGTGAATCTGATTTCTAGGCTGTGGTGCGTCTATGGGGCATGGCGTGAGACAGTAGTTATCAGGTTCGCCCGAAGCCAGCAAGCCCCTACAGACGCCCGAAACCCATCTCTAATTCGGATGGTGAGATGGGTTTGAGCCCCGGAGGTGCAGTGCGGGAAGATGCTGCGTTGCGTTGCCTCTGGGTATTGGTTTGTTTTGGGCCTGCCCCTATTTATCTTCGAAACCGTCCTTGAGCGCGAAGTCAGTAGTGCATGAGAATCCGCCGTCTTGATACCAGACGCCTTCATACTTGCCCCAGGAGCGAGAGATGTTGTCAGACACAAAATCGTCGTAGTTGTACATTTCGAATTTTGCGACTGCTACTGCATCGCCGTGGATCGTTACCTCTACGTTCCGGGCGTTGTACCCGGCAGTTGTGAATCCGGAAATGAAGTAACCAAAATCACCGCCGAGTTCTTCCCACATGTGCTTGATTACGGCCTCTTTTGGCGGATTCAAGAATTTTGGATGACAGAGTTCCGAAAACCCGTTCCAGTCGGAGTTGTTGAGTGCCCGAACCTGCTTTTCAAGCACGTTTAGAACCTCTTCTTCGTCTGATCCCGCCTCCGGCTGTTCTTTTGGTGTCACCGCTATTTCAGGCGGACCGGCAATGGGCGTGGCAGTGAGAATGACGTTTTCGTCGCTCAGAAGACTGCTTTCACTTTCGAGCGTTGGCGGACTTGCACCGTTCGATGATGATGAGCCAGTCGATCCGCCGGTTTTACTACTCGCTGGTTCGTCGTCGGTTGCGCAGGCTGCCAATGCCAAAGCCAGCGCTGTAATCAGGATCAGACCGAGCCCGATTCTGTTCGTAAACAAACGTATCTTGATACTCACGATGCACCTCGCTATAGGCTGCGATTAAAGTTCGCAGCGGATATCTACAGGTTGGTGTGTGAGCGACTGATGGTCATCGTTGAAGGTGATGATTAATTGGTGACAAATGACTGACAGCTGTGACAGTTACGCAGACGGCAGCGTGCTTGACGGGTGATCGCTAGTCCGGAGCGAGTGAAGCATTAGAGGTGCGAGGAACGATCTGGTTTTCTGCCGCATAGGCCGCAGCTTCAGTACGATTTGCAGTTCCGGTTTTGGCCAAAATGTTTGCGACGTGGGTTGCGACGGTGTTTTCGGTTACGAATATCGCCCTGGCTATTTCGGAGTTGGTTGCGCCTTTGGCAACGAAGCTCAGAACTTCGATCTCACGGTCGCTTAGCTCGTTGGGGCTGAGCTGATGCGGGTTGAGAGAATCCTTCATAGACCGTAATCGATCTCCCAAGAAGGTCATGCTAAGCCGGTCAGTTTCGATCAAAGCCTTGTTCAATAAACCGATAGCTTTTCTAAACGCCGTGTTGCCGCCCGACTCGATGAGCAACTCGGCGTAGTCGTGGTAAACCCACGCTAGTTCAGGTCCGTAGTTTGCCTGAGTGCAGAACGCAACTGCCTCGTCGAAGTGTGTTTTGGCAAGCTCGGTGTCGCCGTTTGTTTTCGCAAGCAATGCAAGTAATCGATCAGTGGATAATCCTCGATGGGTCCATATCCAAATTCCTCTGAGTCTCTTGAACTCCTCGTAGGCTGGCGCTGCACCGGTTGGGTTACGTTCGGCGACCGAAATGATCGCTTTGATCAGTTTTGAGTTGCCCACGGTCATTGCGGAATATTGATCTTCATGAGCTAACACCGAGCTTGCCCACTTATCGGCAAGGGCCATCGCCTCGGAGTCGTTCAGAACCCGTCCCGCTTCGGCGATTATGGTGAAAAGGTCGGCTCTGTTCTGCTGATCCGTAGAACCACCACCGAGTTTTTCGAGTTCAGCGGTGGTCGATATTTTCGACAGACTGGCGAATGGGTCGCCCGTATACAGTTCTGAAACTTGCTTAGCCGAAAAATCCCAGGGTTGATATTTGTCGGCTACAACTCTTTCGCCGATTGCGATGGCATCGTTCCATCGCCCTTCTCGCATCGCGAGGCAGTGCGACAGGTATTCGTCGACTCCGGCAAGAGGCCAGCCCTTGTGTTCGCCCATAACACCGAATTTAACCAGTTCATCTGAGTGTTTTCTGGATTCATCTGGTTCACCGAGCGCCATGAATGCGATAACGGCTATGCGAGTGCCAAAGCAAGCCAGTCGCAATTTGTCGTCTGTGTATTTCAACTGACGAAGCCCAGTCGTAATTACATCGGCTCCTTTGCGAAAATCGAGAGACCAGAGA
>Ga0302118_10001389_pt1 | contig 11986 bp, 19 predicted proteins | sample AG5_331_MG_FD_203126 | JGI IMG/M metagenome (GOLD analysis project Ga0302118, IMG submission 203126) | Marine microbial communities from Western Arctic Ocean, Canada - AG5_33.1 | ecosystem: Environmental > Aquatic > Marine > Oceanic | place: Canada: Western Arctic Ocean | collected 2017-10-01 | reverse complement strand
TCATCATCCATTTTAAATTGATAGCCTATGTATTTCATAACGGAACCGTATAATATTCAAGTAATTTGTTATGTGCCGCGAGTTGTTCTATGTAAACTACAAGATCATCTGGATGAGCATACTCTGGGCATACATTAATATATCCTTCTAAATCTTCAATGGCTGAATATAGTTTCGCTAAGAACAATTCATCAGCAAAATCTGTATGAATATCCATTTGTACGTGTTTAATACCATATTCATCTGTTTTTAAAGTCATCATAATTACCTTTTCTTATAAAATTAAAGTGGAGCGGGTTGAGAGGATCGAACTCTCATCAAAAGGTTGGAAACCTCTTATATTAACCATTATACTAAACCCGCATTAAGTGGCACACCCTATAGGATTCGAACCTATGACCCACGGCTTAGAAAGCCGTTGCTCTATCCATCTGAGCTAAGAGTGTATGTATTTATTCATCAGCAAAATCAATAGGTTTTTGCTTTAAACCATGTAACATTGTCAAATATTCTTCAATATCAACGTCTTCTTCGCTTGAGTTATATGTATCAAGTTTTCTTGTTGATACAAGTGATTCAAATATATCCCATACTTTCTCAAATCTTAGTTCAGCTATAGATCTTAAACCTAACAGTTGATTTTGTAGATCGTCACAATCTTTAGCGTTCAAATCTAATTTATCTGTGTTATGATATATTAAATCGATATCATCACATGTACTCCAAGCATTCATAATAGCTTGTTCTAAATCAAATCGATCATTAGATGAAGTCATATTGTACTCCTGCTTCGTCAAACAGCATTTTAGTTAATTTATTAGACTGTACCCATCGTTCTGGCATAGAATCATCAATCTCTTTAGTTACAACACGTTTAATACCAACTTGTATAATACCCTTAGCGCATTCTGAACAAACCGGTAATCCATGTATGTATAGAGTAGCTCCATCAAGCGAAGTTCCGTTATACGTTGCATTATATATACAGTTCATTTCAGCGTGGACTACACGTTCATACTTAGTTACTCGGTTTACATATGTAGATTCATCATCAGCAATACCACGTGGAAAGCCGTTATAACCTTGAGCTAATACTTGACCTTTAGCTCCTACAGCAACTGATCCGATTTTACGTGATGGATCTTTTGACCATTCGGCAATATGAGCTGCTAACTCAATATAACGTTTATCCCACTTATATGTCTTACCCCAATCAGTCATGCTATTTCACCATGTGGAAGTGGCGTTGATATATATGTAAATTCTGAACTTGCCAATGTATATCACCAACTTCGGTTTCAAGATCATTTGCTAAGTGGCGAAGAACGTAGTCTTGCCAAGCCCAATCGTTTCTGTATCCAAACATAACATCGTTTGAACGCATTTGAACAACACAATGTAAAGCGTTATCGCGAATGTAATATGAAACTGAATTAGTACATATGAAATCATTCTTACCATTTTCGTTATACTCAATCCAAATAGATGGACGAGTATAAATCATTGAAGCTCTACGAGAATCAGGATTCTGTGTTAATTCTTCAACAACTTGGTCATATTGGTTATGATACTTTTCGCCATAAATTAGATGACCATAGTTAGAATTAATTTCACCATGTTCATTTGCAGTCATTTGCCAAGCTTCTGGTGCATCACGATCTGGATAGATATCATTTATGTTTGTAGATTCTGATTCATACCATTCAAGTTCGGTTTCAATATAGTCTTGATTAGGTTTACCAAATATAGATTCTTCATTAGCAATAAATGAAGCACCTAGTAACTCAATAGTTTGCATACCACTACGATCAGTTGTAAAGTTTTCATTGAATAGTTCTGAACAAAAATGACTTCTAATATCAGCTATGTTCATCGGTTATCTCCATTGTAACGATCATCAACATGAGGATGTTCAACAGCATGAGTCATAAGAATTAAGAGCTGAGTTGCAGCATGAGCAAGATGCGTCATACCTGATTCTGGATCATCGTTTTCGCCGGCGTGCCAAGCGTTTAAATGACGTTGTACTGAAGAGTATGTTCTTACCCAGCTTGTTGAATCACCGTCGATTCGCCAGTTATTAATGCCATACTTTTCAGCGCCAAAGCCAAAGACATCAGCGAGTTGTACTAATGCTTCAGGAGGTATTAAGCCGAGTGGAGCTTTGTTTTCATCGAATTTAGCCATTTGTAATTACCTTGTATCTTTATTTTTTAATATGAGTATATTATATCATACTTTTAATGCTTTGTAAACGTTTATTTCACTTTATTTTAAAATAATTTAATACATTGATTATCATAGCTAGCTGTGTTATGATCATAATATGAAGTACCAGAATTAGCGAATTGAGATCTTTTACAATACTTTCTAAACGTAGATGGTTCTATAATAAGCCTAGGTGTTACTACATAGTAATCACGTTGTTCAACATAATTAGCAGTAACTAAGTAATCAAACGCTTCGTGTTTAATATTGTTCATCATAGTATTAATAGAATCAGGATAGTAAGTATACCACTTATCTTTATGTAGTTTAATTTCTATTCTTCTTTTACTTTTTAATCTACTTAGAACATCCCAAGCATAGGTATCTCGTTCTTTGACATCAAAGTCTTGTTCGTTCAAGCTGCCACATAACATAGCAACTCCAACTTCACAAATAACGCCGCTTAAAGTATTAGCATAGATTTGATCATATGATCTACCTGAAGTATCATGTTCTAATATACCATCGGCCATCCATTTAGTACGGCGTCTTACGACGCCTTTATCAATAATAATATTATGTTCTAATAGTTCTTTCAATAATTGCATAGTATAGTATCCTAAATTTAAGAAGAAATAACAGCTTTGATCCATTCAACATTAATAATCGCAGCAGCTTCGCCTTCATAATCTACTGGCATACCTTTATTCCAATCAAGAAATACTCTTTCACCTGGTTTTAAAAAGTCAGCTGCTAATGGTCCAACAGCCAAAACTAAACCTGGCTTAGATCCTTTACTTGTATCTGAAGTAAGGATAATACCACCTACTGTCTTTTCTTCTTTTTCTACAGCCGTTACTAGAACTTGGCTGGATAACATTTTAATACCCATCTTTTTTTCTCCTTACATGTTGTTACGAAAGACAAAATCAATTGCCCGTTCAGCTTCTTTAATCATATCACGTTTACCATACCAACCACCGGTTTCATTGTCCAAGTCTGAACAAATCCAAGCGACTTCTTTAGCTGAGATTGGATAACCTCGTTGCATCGCACTACCAGCAGTTGATACCATAATTTTATACATTTGTAAATACCAACCTGCGTTAGTAATACGTTTGTAGTCTTCTACCTGCTTTTTATTTACAAAAGGACAGTCTGAATATCCGGTCCAAGAAAAGTTAGTGTTTTTAAGTTGACTTTTTCTGTGTTCAACAAGTCCATTCCTAATAGATTCTGGTAGCTTATCGAAGAACGAATCATTTGATACGACGTATCTGTGTTCTTCCATGAGCTTTTTTGGGTCCATGATAAATCCGTCATGAGTGAATATGAAGTTGTAGGCATCTTTATACCGTGAAGGCACATAGTACATTCTACTAAGATCTTTTGTTTGTGCATCTGCAATATCTCCTATTTCTTTGTTTAAAGCAAACCAAAAATGTTTAATCTTATCAGCAACTACTGACTCAGTCAATGGAAATACTAATCTAAATTTCGGATGTGCCTTTGTTGAACTTGCTGTTGAATAGCAAACGTATTTATATTTTGAGTATTTTTCATGAATATCATCAATAGATCCTTCATAGTCATCAACATCCACAATGCCGAACCCACCCCAGCTAACAACATTGGCGTTAGCTCGAGTGGTGTCGGTCTTATATGTAGCAGGCGATATTAAAGGTGCATCAGTTTTCTTTTGATACTTACCACCATTTGCTAATTTGTACAAAACCTTTTCAAAATCGTCAAAGGAATCATAATCAACTCTTTTAGACGTTTTGTTGTCATATATATTATCAAAGATTGTTAAAGATATCATGTGTTACTCATATTATAAATTTACTAAAAGACCATGGTTACCAGTATGGTCAGGGGCTGACCAGCCTTCAGGTTTAATTAAATCTGGAAGTCCTAATGGATTAGGTCTACTTTCTTTAACGCCAACTTCTTTTGCCATATTAGCATTAAAGACCATATTCCAAGCCTTTTCAGCGTCAACGCCCATTAGATCTAATGTACCAATCGCTACTACGCATAGATCAATAAGACCATCAACGATTTCTTCAGCGTCTTTTTCGCCAGTAGCTTTAAACGTTTCATCAAACTCTTCTTTAAGAAAGGCTACACGAAAATGAAGTAGCTGTTCTAGTTTTTCAGGATTGTTTTTAACCCAGTCATGAACTTGATACTTTTCGTGCATTTCTTCAATATCTTTTATCCAATTCATACTCATAGAATAATACCTGATGGTTGTGTAAGTTGGATGACGCTAGTAGCAGATTTGTATTGCTCTAGTACTTCGTCAATTGGATCAACTTCAAATAGGATATGAGAATAAGCAATAGACATTCCTTCTTCAGCTTTTGTGTATGGTATATAAGGCATAAAGCCTAGTTTGCCTTCTTCAGCCGCGTATAAAGCTACTGGCTTTTCGAATGTAATAAAGCTCGAAGTTGAACCCGTAATTGTTGCTATGATTTCTTCACCTGAAGTTAATCGTATTAATTTAATTGTCATTTGTATCTCCTGTAATGATAGATATATTATATCATACTTTTTGTTGAATGTAAAGGTTTATTTTAAAAGAATGCATCAAGCGTTCCAACGTCTTTTGAGTTCCAACCAACAGCTTGAAGTATTGGATCAATAACACCTAAGAATGTTTTTTCAAACTGAGTGTCATAATCAATGTAACGATGTAGACCCATTTCTTCGGGCAGATAATCATGAAAGGATATTACGTTTTCCTTTGTATGATTTGGAATTTTAAGATAGATAAACTTGATCTTTTCGCCATTTTGAATCTTACCATATTTTATGGTGAGTGACTTATCAATAAGTAACTTATTATACATGATACCACCACGAGCATGGATTGGTGTACCCTTTTTGTATATAGTTTGACTATCGACATACTTTGTTATATTAGATATGCCACGTGGAAACGCAATTTCATTTGGTGGTAATGTCCTAAAGTACGATCTAAACTCAGCAATATCTTTTTGAACGATAGCTTCAGAACCACCAATGATTGTTTTAAACATTTGCTTAAGAGCTGTACGACATGGAGCTGGTGTAGAAGACTTAATAGCTTCGATACCCATAATCTTGAGCTTCGGTTCAGCGTATCGAACGCCTTCGTTATCAAGAACATTTAGAATATAACGTTTCTTAGCAGTCCATATACCACGATCAGCAATAGCTTCACGTTTCATAACCATTCGATTTTCCATACCACCCATGACTTCAAATAGTTTAGCATAGCTGCTTTCAAGAACCTTTTCAAGTCTTTCTTTGCAAACAGTGTCAACAAACTCTAATGGATTCTTAGGAGTGACAGCTTTAACAAGATCATCTAGTACTACATAAACAGAATCTGTATCGATAGCTACTACATAATCTTTCTTATTTTTAAGAACCTTTTGTAGTTCCTCATTGATAGCCTTTTCAGCCCAGCGAATAGTAAGCTGACCTTGTAATGTAATAGCTTCAGCAATACGTTGATCAAAGAATCTAAAGTACTTATTACCTAATGCGCCATATAAACTGTTAAGTAGAAGTTTAATAGACATCTGTTGGTTTTCAGCAATACTAATATCACGTTGAATTCTATACAGTTCTTGCTTATTAGTTTTGTCTACTTTTTCAAGCTGTTTCTGACCATTGATCATTGCACGCTTAACAATAACACGTTCTGCATACATTTCACTGATGATTTTTGGTAAGATACCTTGCTTATCAGTTTTAAAATACTGACCAGATGCTGAAGCACATTCAGAAACTTCAAGTCTAGGTCTAACTGATTCGCTTAGAAGAGTATCAACTGTAACATTAGCAACTTTACCAGCAATAATAGTTTCAGGAGACATGTTATTTTGAACAATGATTGATGGATACAGTGAGTTCAAATCGAATGAAACTACCCATTCATGCATACCAACTTGTGGATCTTTTACGAAACCACCAGGGTATGGCGATTTAAACTTTTCTTCAGCAAATGGTACTATAACATTATCAGCGTGTAAATTGCGAAAGATAATAGAATCCCATATAGCAGTTGTACCCATAACATCGCCATAGTTAACACCACCACGATATGCCATAGTAAGAGCTAATGTGATAAGTCCCATCTTGTCTTCGAATCGATCTACGATTTCAACGTCTTTAATGTTGTAATCAATAAACAACTGATGATCCATTTTATAAAGAGTGTGAAGGTTACCATGTTCTTCGTAAGAAAGTTTACGTTCTCCAAGAACTACGTGAGCAATATTATCAAGTTTATAAGATTCCTGTGGACCATAAGAGTGTCCGAATTTTTTAAACAAGTCAAGGTAATCCATTTGAGCGATACCTTGTATTTCATATGCACATTGTTTACGTTGCATAGTGGTAACATCACGTCTATCGATTAGACCCCATGGTGATAGTCTACGAACAAACTCTTCGCCATGAATTTTAATGATACGATTAACAAGGTATGGTATATCAAAGAATCGTGAATTCCAACCAGTAACAACGTCAGGACACTGAGAAGGTAAAGACCAATGAGCAATGAAGTGTAATAGAAGTTCAGCTTCACTAGCACATTTCTTATAGATTACACGATTTGTTTTCATATAAGTCTTTTCTACGTCATAGTCTTTAAGACCCCAAACATAGTAAGTGTTATCAATATTGTTCTTCATACAGATCGCTGTAACTTCATGATTAGCAGCTTCTGGTTCAGGGAATCCTTGATCTGATTGTACTTCGATATCGATTGATGTTACATTGATAACGTTACGATCAAATTTAATTTTACCAGGAAACGCAGTGTTTATGTACGATGGAATATGTTTGTTATTACCATAGATATGTCGACCAGCTGTATCTTGATTTGAAGCAAGCCAATCTTTAGCTTCGCGCATATCTTCAAATTGTATAGGTGATACTGGAGTACCATCTAAAGCTTTAAATTTAGTAGGCTTAGGAGTATTGACATAGAATGTCGGTTTGTATTTGATTTTTGTTTGTATTTTTTTGCCAGCGTCATAACCACGATAAAGTAGATTATTGCCATAACGAGATATATTTGTATAGAATTTCATAGTGTAACCATTTCGAATAATATAAGTATATTATATCATAATTTAGACATAATGTAAAGGTTTATTTTAAAAAAGTTAGGAGGGCACAATACCCTCCCTCCTCAGTAAAAATTTAGAAACTGTATCCGACAGAAGCTATTACTAATGGGCATATAAGGAATATACCAGTTATTAATATTGCTGCGCCGAATCCAGATCTAATGTCATTTATGTGTTTATTTAAGTAACCCATAATATTTCTCCAGTAGATAGTTAATTACAACCCACTGAGTTTTCGCTGCTCGCCGGAATTACTCTGTAAGTAATTCCTTCTTCGTTGATGTCCCAGCCGATCCGATTTCGATCTTCCGAGGACGCCTTTCTTCTGGAACTTCAACTCTGGCGTTAACCACAAGTATCCCATTCACAAGATCAGCCCCGTCAATTACAACAAATTCAGAGAGCCGGAAGGACTTCTCGAATTTGCGGGATGATATACCTTTGTGCGCATATTCACGATCATCTTGAACTGAGTTGTTGCCTTTAACCAAAAGAATGCTATCCTTTACTTCAATACTGATATCTTCAGTCGTAAATCCCGCAACAGCTAACTCAATAATGAAATGTTCACTATCGATTTTAACAACATTGTGGGGTGGATAATTGTCTTGTGATCTTCCAGCAGAGTGGATTCTCTCAAGTTCATTTAATATGGGTTCAAACCCGATAAATAGAGAACGCGGTACGTTCATAGTATTTCTTACCATGTGTGTTTCCTCCTACATGTAGCAAGGTTAAAAAAGTGGACCCGATTATTCGGCATCCACTATTATTTATAAAGCGTTGATTGACGCTTATAAATTATTTTGAGTCTTTGGAGTTATTATTTCCTATATTGTACTTAGGACATAACTGCCACTGACTCTTTTCTTTAAATGGAATAACTTTAATTTGCCGTAACGGAGCAATATCTTTTGCTTGTTCTGGCGCAACAAATGTAACCAATCCCCAATCTGATAATAACGTCGCGATTGTGTTTCTACGCTGAATGTCATTTAATAATAAGTTAGAAGGTTTCCCATCTAATAAAAATAGTTCTTTAAAATGTACTATAAAGTATCTACCTTGCTTATGTAAAATATGACATGATTGATATAGCTTTTGATCTTTCCTAGAAGCTACTCCGATACGAGTTAATGTTTCTCTAATCTTTAAAAAATCATCAGGTTCATTAAGAGTAATTTCCAGCATTGATACTGGAGTCCATTGGACTTCTTCGTTATTTTCGTTTTCCACCTTTATATATCCTCGTCTTCAATTCGATTATTTGATCATCGTTTAGTAATGGTAAAACAGACTTAGCTTTTTCATTGCTATATCCATAATATTCTTTTATCAACTCCAAGTTTTCAATGTTAATAGGTTTAGCCCATTTTGAAAACCTTTTCTTTTTCTTAATTATATTTATAAAGAAATCGAATTGAAGTCTACTATCGATGTGATGATTCAAGTTCATCTCGTTTGCGAAGAGGATCGTATCAGAGAAATACGACAATCCACGGTTTATTAAAAAAGGACTATAAGCCTTTTCGGTTACTTCATCAACCATTATATTCTTTTTAGTTGAATTAATCGCGTTTAAGTAATCAAATGGATTCATATTAATCCTTACCAAATACAGATCTTAGTATCCATTGAATTCTAAGTATATCCATAGCAACATCGTGAGCTGGATTATGATGAATAAATTCTTTTTCATTCATATTAGGTGGAGTGAATGAGTTTGATATATCAATACCATGACCCAAAGCAATACCTTCAATGAAAGAACGAGTATCACGATCTAACCACCATTTGTACGGTGTAGTTACACCTAGTGTTTTACATATCGATGTTGTAAGAACAGGATCAAATGTATTACCACGAGTAAATACGATCTCGTCCTTTGTAAATACACTAGACATAAACGCTGGAAGTTCAGTAATTGATACATCTTTACTTGATGGCGATATTTGCTTTATTGCTTGAGGACCTTGTTCTTTCCACCAAGCAAGAGTTGAGTTAGTAATAACTCGACCGTATTTTTCAACTTGTTCAGCAATATCGAACTTCATAGTCTTAGCAAGACCTACGACTTCTAAGAACGTAAATGGTTTATCTGATAAAAATCTATCTTCGTCAATTGTAAGACATGCCACGTTAACTATTGGCGCAAGCTGTAAATCTGTTGATAATGTTTCATAATCGTAAATATTAATCATTTTAAATTTACTCCAGCCATTATTTCAGTAAGACATGCAACTGTATTAAGTTCGTGATCAGCAACAAAAGCATTTTTATATTGATAATCAGCCAAAATGAGTACTAATTGAGGTATACTTTGAGCATCAATATAGTCATTCATATTGTCATAGATTTTACGATAAATCGCAGCTGGTTCAGAATCAATATTATTAGCAACCCATTGTCGCATAGATTTAAAGTTCTTTTCTTTTAAGAAGATCATAAGATCATTAATAGAAGCTTCAGATAAAGAAACTAGTATACCAGTATCAATCTGACCACTAGCACCGTAACGTTGAAGTTCGTTAAGAACTTTACGCCAATCTGGCATGTGTTTTATAATAACATCAGCAACTACCTTTTCATCGTATTCTATACCCTCACCTTTTAAAATGGTGGTACAACGCTTAAGAAACTGTCCACATAATGGAGCTGTATCTTTCTTAGAAACATTAAACTCTATTGTAGTACAACGAGAATGTAATGGTGCTATGATGCGGTTTTTAAAATTACAAGTAAGAATAAATCTACAGTTATTACTAAACTCTTCAATGAAACCACGTAATGCTGGTTGCGTTGATTGTTGGTTTAGGTAATCTGCCTCATCCAAGATAACTACTTTATAGCCACCTTGGAGTGAGACAGAAGATGCAAACTGTTTAATCTTATTACGTAATACGTCAATCCCTGATTCTTCAGAACCGTTAATTAATAAGTAATCTAAATCAAGTTCGTTACATAAAGCTTTTGCGACTGTAGTCTTACCAAGACCGGCTGTGCCGGAAAGAAGCATATTGTGTAGGTCACCTCCTCTAACAATATCTTCAAAAGTGGATTTAATGTGCTTTGGTAATATACAATCGGCAATCTTCTGTGGACGATGCTTCTCTACCCATAAGAATTCTGACATTATAGTACCTCCCAACCAACGACTGTATCAAATCTAAACGATCTCCAACCTGCTGAGTCAATAGACCATACAGCTGTATGATGTATTACTTCTTCAGAAGCTGGAGTTATTTTTTGACCGTTGGCCGTTAAGACTTTTTCGTTGAGGGTACAAGGCATTACTCGAATTTCATCCGAATTAACCTTTTGGAAGGTTACTGTAACTGTGCCTTTACTTAGAGCGTTCAATAATTGAGTTTGTTCAATATCGTTCATAATATGGTATATCCTTCATAATAAAATTAAATAGTGTGGAGGCGCGACCTCCACTTTAAGCTCTTACATGTTAAACTTTACGACTCTGGCAAATCATCTCCTGCAGGTGGCTCAGCGCCTTCAGCGCCTTCAGCACCTTCTTCTTTAGGCGCTGCAGCGTCCAAGAATTTAGCTACTCGATTTCGTGTACCACCAACCATTTCTAGTTCTTGGCCTTCAAAAGCGCCACGCTTAGTACAAATATCGATAATTTGTACCATTGTAGCAATATCTTGTAACGAAAGGTTTGGTGCTTCTGCTTCAGTTTGCTCTACTTGTTCTTGCTCTACTTGTTCAGTCATAGTATTTCTCCGGGGTTTAGACTAATTTAAGAGATCCCGATTATTCGGCAATCTCCATATCATCCTTATTATAAAAGCATAACAAGGTTAATTCTTTTTTGTGTATAGTTATTTATACACCGAAACTTGATGATTTCTCTAAAGCGATAAAATAATCTAGTGGAGCAGCTGAATGCTTCCAGTTAGAAATTAGCTTAGATGAAATCGATACCTTATAATCGCCTTGTAGCATTTTTAAATTAGAAATACTAAAAACGTAATTAAAGGTTTCTTCTGATGTTGTACCTAGGTCAATATCAAAAGTATTTGCTGTAGCATCTTTTTCATTAAATACGCAAGCCACTACACTGCCGCCATCGCTTTTAAAACTTAATTCAGAATGACCAAGAACTGCAGCTGCTTTTCGAATCTTATCTAAATTATCAGATGAGATATCAAGTACAACTTCACAATCCGGCATGTTAATGTCTTTAGTAGGCTGAGTAAGAATATCGATTTCTGAATAGAAATACTTAATCTTTTGAGAGCCGTCTGACATAGTTAAAAACTTATCACTAAAATCAAGATTAGGTTGATCCATAAGACTAAACAAAGATAAGAATTCGTTGAGATCGTATACACCGAACTCTACTGGAAAGTCTTCCTTAGTTGAAGCTGTCGCCATAATGGTTTTTGCTTCAGAAAGAGTCTTAAGTTGTCCACCTGGTTTAAATACCAGATTTGCGTTAATACCTGAAAAGTTTTTTAGCGTGTTGATAGTCTCGTTGGAAATTTTCATAATGTACCTTGTACCTTTATTGTTTAATATGAGTATATTATATCATACTTTTGGCGTAATGTAAACGTTTAATTCACTTTTATTCACTTTATTTTTCTATTTGTCCGCGTAACCACTCGTCATCGTCTTCAGTACTCGTT
>Ga0302118_10001386_pt1 | contig 11996 bp, 7 predicted proteins | sample AG5_331_MG_FD_203126 | JGI IMG/M metagenome (GOLD analysis project Ga0302118, IMG submission 203126) | Marine microbial communities from Western Arctic Ocean, Canada - AG5_33.1 | ecosystem: Environmental > Aquatic > Marine > Oceanic | place: Canada: Western Arctic Ocean | collected 2017-10-01 | reverse complement strand
GTTCTCGCTGAAATAGGGGAACGCGAATGCATAGAGGTACTCGATGAATGAGAACTCGAGAATCTCGCGGGATGCGCCCGAGCGCCGGAACTGGCTGCGCGGCGTCTTCAGCACGCCCATGTCGTTTCGAATCTGACTAACCCAGATCATGTCGTGCAGGGCCATGCGGAAGGCAAGTCCGATCAAGAACTCGGATTCGAGCTGACTCAATGGAATCGGAGTCCCGGGTTTAAGATCCCACTCGCCCGACGACTGGAGCACCTTTTGCAGGATCCCGATGACGCGCTCCTCGCGCTCTTCCTCGGGAAATACGAGCGGCGCGTTGTAGAAGGCGTCGAGTTGCTCCATGCCGTGGCTTAGACGAACCGGCGGATACAGCGCCACGTAACGATCGAACTGGACGAGATTCGCCGCAGGCTGATCTTCGGCCGCCGCAATGAAGAGGGTGTGAAAGGCGCCCATCGAGATGCCCATCAGCGCGCGAGCCGTGATCTTGTCCGGATGATGTCGCGAGAGATCTCGGTCGACGGCGTCGAGGGCGACGTGCACGTCGCGCGCGTCGGCGGGTGGAAAGCCGGGGATATCGTTGGTGGCGGCATGCAGCATGAAATCGAAGTTGAGAGCACTGCTGATCACCGCCACCGAGAAGCCGCGCAGGTACGCCAATTCGGCCAACGCGATCATGCTGGCACTGTCGCGGTGTCCGCCGAGCCCGGGCAGCAGGTAGAGCATCGGTGCCGGCTTCGGCTGCATCCAGACCTTGTACGGAAGCTTGCGGCCGGTGGCGGGGATCTCGACCCGATGGGTGCGCGCGCGCCTGGGAAACCAGTCATCGAAGTGTTCGAAGTACATCGTCTCGAGGGTCTCACTGGCCGAGCTTGGCTCGAGGGACGGCTCGAGATCGATGATTGCAGCGCGGCGGTTGAGCACCCAGGTGTAGCGGATGGCGTGATACGCATCGTAGTTTGTGCGCATTAGCCGCTCGGCATTTTCGATGTGGTCAGCGTTGGTGATGAAGCTCTTGACCGGACCGGCGAGAAACAAGTAGCTGGTGGGATCGAGCGGTATGTCGCCGAGCATCCCCAGTCCGTCGCGCACGGTGCTCGGACCCCAGAACGGGAGAGAGAGGAAGGTGCTGTTGCGCCAACCCCATTGGGCGAAGGTCTGCCCCATGTCCTCCTCGAAGGGTCGGAGCCCCCACCAGCTTTTGGCCGGATCGAAAAGCCCCGCGAGACCCAGCGTCGTATTGGTCAAGAAACGCGCCGTCTCGATTCCTGCCGGTCGAAGCTTGCCCTGGAGAAGGTTGTTCACCAGGCGCTCCGGGTATCCGAGGTTCCGGGCGGCCCGCACCAGACTGGCCCGAAACGAATCGGGAGTCACGGCGCGCCAGGCCATCGCCAGCGGATCCAGTATGTACGAAAGCAAGAAGCGATTGCCGGCGTCTATGCTTCGGTTGAAGGGCTCCAACGGATCGGTCACGTCCGGAAACTTGAGTTCCTCTTGCTGGAAGTACTCGGTTCCCGGGCCCTCGTATTGCGACCAGTCGCGAGTCTGGGTCGGGTGCGCACAACCCAGCAGAAAAGAAAGAGCCAGCACTGAGAAAAGCACAGCCCTCAGCGCCGCCGTGAATGGATGGCCTGGAGCGTCCTGGAGAGACGAAACCTCGCAGAGGTCTACAGCGCTAATAGATGGGGTCAATTGCTCGTTTCATATACCGGACTCCGACCGTCTGCAAAAATTCAAGTAGAATTTAATCGGCGCGCGGGAGTGGATCGAAAGTACGCTTCGCCAGAGCGTACGACGTCAGAACATTTCGGACAAGAACGATCTGCCGCCTGAGCGCAGACACACTGCAGTGTTTGTCTCGATACGATTCCAACTATAATTGGCGAGGTCTATAGTCATTCAAGTATCAACCACCACGAATTTCCTCGACCCCCGTACCGCGAAAAACGCCTCAGTACTCGTGATGGTGGCCGCCCTCCTTTCATTTGGATTCGCGTCAATCCCTGCGACCGGCGAGACCGCGGGCGACGACGGCACGGTTCTCTCCCTGCTCAGCTACAACATTCATGGGATTTCCGGCTTGATTGCGAAAGACGATCCGCGCGACCGCATGCCAACGATCGGTTGGCTCACCCATACCTACGATGTCGTTCTGGTCCAGGAGGATTTCGAGTACCACGGAGAGCTCGCACAGCAGTTCGCCAATACTGCCAACCGATACCGCGGCAATGGCATCGGGAGTCGCCCGGATCTCATCTTGGCAAAGATCGTGTCGTTCCCGTTCTTGGTTTTCATTCCCAGGTTCTCTCCCCCCTACGGCGCGGGGCTCTCGATCTTCGTCGACAAGGAGCACAGCGTGCCGGAGAGTTCGATCAGCGAGGCCTACTCCGACTGCTATGGCTGGATCAAATACTCCGCGGACTGCTGGAGCGCGAAGGGGTATCAACGAGTGACGGTCCACACCGGTGACGGCACCGAAGTGGACATCTACAACACACATCTCGAAGCTGGCGGGAGCACCGGTGACTTTGCCGCGCGCCGTTTACAGCTCGGCCAGCTCGCAGACGCCATCGAGCGGTTGTCGGACGGACGGGCGGTTATTGTCGCCGGGGATTTTAACACTGCGATGATTCGCCCAGCGGATCGCACAATGGTGCGTGAGTTTCGTGATCGGCTTGGGCTGCGGGATTCAGGCGCTGCTCCCGAGCTACCGATCTGGCGCGAGCGCGATCTGATCTTGTTCCGGAACGGCGGAGGTACCGTGATCGAGGTCGAGGCGGCAGGCGAGGCGCTGGAATTCACCGGGCACGGGACCGCGCTCTCGGACCACGCGGCTCTCTACGCCCGCTTTCGCTTGAGGACTTCGCACTGATGGTGATTGGAAAGAAAATCTGGTGGGTCATGTCGATCGTGGGTGCCAGCGCGATGCTGACGGGATGCGGCAGTTCTGGCACACCCATGGGCGTCGCGTTCAAGGCGCGCACGCAGTTCGAAGTGGAGTGGGCCCACTTCCTTGAGTTCGAATCGGACAAGGCGCTTGCAATCGCTGGAGACGTCGGCAGTCGCTTTGTGCTCGGCTACTCCTTCGGTTATCTGACCGAAGGTTCGGCAATCGAAGCCGCGATGGAGGCCTGCGAGTTGCGCCGCGCGGAGCGCCGAATCGACGACGATTGCATTTTGTATGCCGTTGATGATCGCCTGATTGCGCCCGCTGATGAGGACCGAGACTCCAATTGAGTTTCCCGTGAAGGGCCACATAGCCCCGGCGGCGCCTCGTTGTTAGAGCCTCGCGTATGGTTGGTGCAGAAAATTCACTTTGTTTTTTCTATCCAGATAAACCCGATGCACTCCTAAGCCCACACGTTTACGTTGGGGCACTAGCTGCGAACCCAGGCGGCTACTCCCACCCCGAAAAAAATGAACACCGAGATCAACTGAAAAACCAGGTCTGCGCGGTCGATACGCCGGGCGACCATGCTCTTGTCTTTTGCTTCGGCTTGGGCATAGGTGTTCGTTCCCCAAGTGAAGAGTCCGAACAGGCCAAGAGCGATCGCATAACTCACTGCGAAAAGCTCATCCAAAAAGGTCAGGTAGGGCAAGGGCGGAAGTTCATCGTGATAGGACTGCTGGAGGAAGATCAAGGTCAGCAACGCCGTAGAAGGAATGGCCAGACGCACATCGCCCAAAGATCCAGCCACTGACGGCGAAAGTAAAACAACGGCCATGATGATCAGCAGGGGAAACACCCAGTTGACGAAGGCGCTCCAATAATCCGCCTGATAAATCATCTCTAGCCGCATCTGGCTGAACATTGGCTGGTACCAGGAACCAAACCGACTCGAATAGCGATGGAGGTAGGGTTTGAAGGAGGAACTGTTCAGGCGATACCCGCTCAAGCTGCCCGACCGGCCCATGAAGCCATTGGCCTGATGATGTGGGAGCAGGAGAACTTCTGCGTATTTGTCTGACATGGAGGGCACCGCCACCTCGACGACCACCGGCAGGTTGACCTCGCCAAATGGATCCCTGCGGAATTCGATTTCATCGTCGTAGAAGCGACTCGAAAATCGATAACGCTGGTAATATCGACCGCCCGAGAGCAGTTTCGGCTCAGCGGTCAATGGCTCGAAGAGCGAGTCCCAGATTTCAACCCGGTTTGCGAGGCGCACGAGGTCTTTGGGCTCGATCCCGTTTTGCTCCATCAGGTCTTGTACGGCGGGTGGCCATTCGAGCCAGATATATCCATCAGCGGAGAATGTCCTCGAAACCAGCGAGAGTTCGTAAACCTTGTCGACGAGAATGCCCGCATAAACAAGCAACGCGTCCTTGGCGAACTCCTTCGTTGGGGGGAGGGGCACGATGGATTCGCGGTCGCGCTCCAGTAGCAGCTCGACTTCTTGCTGCATGTCCGGACCGAGTTCTCGCTGGAAGCATGAAAAACCGGCGATAAGCATCGCGAGAAGGGGCACGCAAAAGAGCGCGCGGGAGTAGAAACCCCGAACCGGCCGAAATTCATCCGCGCGCTTCATGCGAATACGAGATCTTTGTTTCGGTAGGTTTTTATTCATAGAAAAGCGGCCTACTGCTTGAATTTTCCGGCATCCGGGCGATCGAGACTCCAATTACAGCGGTAGCCGCGGCTCTCCGGTAACAGGGAGCTCCAGGGAAGGGGCTGGATCACCCCTTTGCTCTCCAAGATTTCGAAGGATCCGTCGCGAAGCACTTGACCAATCAAAGCCGTTTTCGACAGGTGGTGGTTCTTGCCGACCTCGACCAAGCCAGCTGGCCCTTCGAATGTGACCCCGATCAGTGCGTCCCTCACTTGCAAAACTTCGGTGGTCCCGGCCTTCTCCGCTGCGAGCGCCCATAGGTTGACCATCACGTACGCCGATTCGGCGGGGTCACTGGTCACGCGATGAACGCCATGCATTTCCGTGAAGGCTTTGGCGAAGGATCGAGCTGCATCAGTATCCATGCCATTGGAGAAGTTCCAGACCGCATAGGTGCCCTCGAGATACTCGGGTCCGATGGCCACCACCTCTTCTTCGGCGATCGAAAAGCTGATAATCGTAAAACCGTGCTGCTGATCGATTCCGGCTTCCTTCAGCTTCTGGAAAAAGGAAACGTTGCTGTCTCCGTTGAGGGTATTGATCACGATACCGCCGCGCGGGAAGGCCTTTTCGATCGCCTCCACAACAGGGGCGACATCGTTGCTGCCTAGGGGTAAATAGACTTCGCCGACGATTTTGGCTCCGCTCTCTGTCGCCTTCGCGTTGATGATCGAATTGGCGGTACGCGGGTAGACATAGTCGGAGCCCACCAGGAAGAGCGACTTACCTCGGTTCTCGAATAGCCAATCGAGTGCGGGCTCGATCTGCTGGTTGGGTGTGGCCCCCGCATAGAACACGTTGCGTGAACACTCTTGTCCCTCGTACTGGATGGGGTAGAAGAGAAGGTGATCCTTCTCTTCGAAGATGGGAAGCATGGCCTTCCGGCTGGCAGAGGTCCAACCACCAAATACCACGGCCACTTTGTCCTGATCAATCAATTTTTCTGCCCGCCGGGCAAAGGTTGGCCAATCCGAAGCTCCGTCCTCTTCAATCGCAATGATCGCCAGGCGCTTGCCCTGGATGCTAAGCCCGCCGGCCGCATTGATTTCGTGAATCGCAAGCAACTCGGCTTCCGCGACGGTGTTCTCGGAAATCGCCATGGTGCCGGTTCGAGAGTGAAGAAGTCCAACCTTAACATAGCCATCGAACTGCTTGGCAACGGGCGCTTCGCTTCCGCATGCCAGAAGCCACAATGCGCTCCCCAGCACAACGGCTAAACCCGGGCGTCGGCAGAGGCGTTCGCGTGGTCGCCTGAATCGCAACGCTCGCTCGACAGTTCTGAGTGGCATGGGGGAGGCAGCCTCGCAACTGAAAGATTCCGCCGGGATTCCGGTTCGCTTTCCCGCCTATCGTTCGGGTGAAGTCTTGCCCAGAACGTTGGAACGAGCCATGACCTCTGTCGCGTAGTTGATATAAACCGAGACGGTCAGGCCCTGGCTCGAACCCGCAGAGACAATTGTCGCCGCTCGGCGACAAAGCACCACACGGGTTGATCTCCGCGCAGTTCCAGTTCGGGTTATCACCACAGCCACGAGGCATTTGCCAAGAATTACGAGACACGGCGCCTGGATCGCCCGGGCGTATTAGATCGTGTCTCGGCGGTTTGCGACAAGATTGTCCTCGGTGAACGCAATGCGCCCCGTGAACCGTCGGCCGGGCAGGACAAGGCGCTCAAGCGGAAGGTTCATGAGCTTCGCCGTGCCAACCCCGGTTACATACGTGGCTCGCGACTTCGAGACCTGCTTTAAAGGAAGCAATTCGCCGCCGATCCACTTCAGTTTTGGAAGGTTTTTGCCGCTCAAAACAGTAAGCACCCGCTTTAGAGGGTTTAGATGCTTCTGCTACTAAAAATTCTGTTTCTCATACCCTTTGGTTCCGCGCTTGCTGCCGCTGAGCCGGTTATTGAAGCACGCGCTGAAGCGGAGACCGAAATTGATTCTTACGGGCAGACTGCTCTCGAGGCCGACTCGCAATTGACTCTGCATGAGGTCATCGTCCACACCTTTGAGAGGGAGCCGGGACTCCTCGTCGTCGCGGCGCGGCGATTCGAAGCCGATGCTCTGAAGAAGAATTCAGCCAGGCTCCTCTCGGGCGCGCCCGTGATCTCCGCCAACCACGCGACGGATAGACTCTGGACGGGTGATGGTTATCGACAGTGGGACGTTCAGCTCGGACTTCCTCTCTGGTGGCCGGGCCAGCGAAAGGGCCGCCGACAGAGCGCCCGTGCTGCCGACTCCGCAGCGCGGTATGCAGTGCGTGCCCATGAACTCGAAGTGGCCGGCTGGGTGCGACAAGCGGTCACTGACCTTGCGGTCGCTCACGTCCGACGCGAGTTGGCCGAGGCGGAATGGCGGGCCGAGGACGAACTCGCGACACAGATCGAACGCGCGGTTGCTCTCGAGGAATTGGCTCGTCGAGAGCTTCTCCTGGCGCGTAGCGCGAGTCTTGATCGACGTCTTATCTATCTCAAAGCACTCGAAGAGTCACACCATGCGGAGGACCGTTATTTTCTGTTGACCGGTCTTAGCGCGTGGCCAATGGATTGGAATGAGAAACCCCCCGATTTTGATTCGCTCGAGAATCACCCTTTCCTGCTGCTCGCCGGAGAAGAAACTGCCCGCGCACAGGGCGAACTCGACCGACTGAAAGCAGATCAATGGGGTGCTCCGGTTCTCGCATTGGGCTCCCAACACGAGCGCGACGTCAGCGGTGCCAGTTTCGACGGCCGAATTGTCGCCGGCCTACGCATCCCACTTGGGCGACGACGCGACGCCCAAGCTGAAGTGGCTGGCGCACGACGTGCGGTGGCGGAGAGACGCCGCGATCATCAGCGACTCGAACGCAACTTGCGCGAACGCTTGACGGAATCGGAGCATCGATTTGCTTTGTCGTTCGAACGTGTCTCGGCTGCAGCGGAGCAGGCCGAAATGGCTGCAGAATATCTGCGCCTCACCGAGCTGGGTTTCGGGCTCGGCGAAACGGACCTTGGGCAGTTGTTGCGCGCCCGAACTCGTGCGACGGCTGCGAATCAAACACATCGGGAAGCGCTGATTCTTCGCCAGTCGTGTGCGGGAAAGATGAATCAAGCGCTGGGAGTCGTTCCATGAGCATGCTCAAATACATGATTACGCTTTGCATGCTCGGGTTGAGTTTTGCTGCCACGACGACTTCGCAGGCGGGAGATGTCCTTCAAGTGAATCTCGGACAGCGCGAGGCTCTGGGGATCGTCGTCGGAAAAGCGCAGCCCCGAAAGCTCGTGCCCCGGCCTCGGCTGCCCGGACGGATTACGCTTCCGAACTCGCGCGTTCGGTTGATCACGGTCAGGTCTTCGGCAGTCATTTTGTCGCCCCTGGTTGAAGTCGGTGATTCGGTGATCGCGGGTCAGGAGCTGGCGCGACTAGAGAGCCCCGCTTTCGTCTCGTTGCAGCGCGTCTATGTCCAGGCCCTTTCGGAACTCGACCTCGCCCAGGTGACGGCGAGCCGAGAGAAACAACTCGCCAAAGAGGGCATCATCGCGGGTCGCCGTGCCGCCGAATCGAACGCGCTCTTGCGAGATGCCCGATCACGCCTCGAAGAACAGCGTCAGGCCCTCTTGCTCTCGGGCATGACCGACAAAGAGATCAGTCATCTCGCCAAGACCCATCATCTCAATCCGGCTGTCGTATTGCGGGCTGCGCGCTCCGGTGTGGTCCTTGAACAGTACGCACGCGCGGGGGAACGTCTGGAAGCGGGTGGACTGCTCTACCGGATCGGTGACCTCGATGCATTGACCGTCGAGATCCATACGCCTCTCGATATCGCGCATTCGCTTCGCAAGGGCACGCGCTTCTCTCTGCCCGACGAAGATGGCCTCGGTCAGGTCATCAGCGTTGGCAGCGAGGTTCACTCACTTGATCAAGGCGTCCTGGTCCGCGGAGAAATCCAGCATGGCGTGGCTCGACTTCGGCCGGGCCAATTCGTGCGCGTGCAGTTCGAGACGGCTAGGGCCGGGGGCGCTGCCTTCGCGCTGCCTTCGACCGCCGTGGTCCATGCCGAAGGTCACGCCTGGCTCTTTCTCGAAGCCGAGGGCGGCTTCGAACCGATCAGGGTCGAGGTCCTTGGCGGCAGCGGTCGCGAGAGCATCGTGATCGGATCGCTGACTGAAGCAAGCCGAATCGCGCTTCGCGGGACGGCGGCTCTCAAAGCCCATTGGCTCGCGCAGGGTGGACCCGAGCAGTGATTGTTCGGCTGATCCAATTCGCACTCAGTCAGCGAGTCTTCGTGGCGCTCGCCGCGTCGGTGCTCGTCGTTGCGGGTTGGGTTTCATTCCAGAATACGCCCATCGATGCGTTCCCCGACGTCTCGACGACTCAAGTAAAAGTGATCGTGCGCGCGCCGGGCATGACACCCGAAGAAGTCGAAATGCGCATCACCGGACCGATCGAGGTCGAGATCCTGGGCATCCCCCGACAGACGACTCTGCGATCGGTGACGAAATACGCGCTCTGCGACGTTACGGTCGACTTCGAGGACGGGACCGACATCTACTGGGCGCGACAGCAAGTCCTTGAGCGCCTCGCCGGAATTTGGGAGGACCTCCCCCCCGGCACGAGCGGCGGCGTTGCGCCCATGACCACCCCGCTCGGTGAGATGTTCATGTTTACGATCGAGGGTGGAACGCTCGATCTGCGTGAGCGGCGTGCACTCCTGGACTGGGTCATCCGACCGGCGCTACGAACCGTTGCCGGAGTCGCGGACGTGAACGCGTTAGGCGGGCATGTCGAAACTTTCGAAGTGATGCCCCGTTCGGAGGCGATGCTCGCCCAAGGCATCAGTCTGCATGAGCTTCGCAACGCGATCGTGGAGAACAATCAGAACGACGGCGCCGGTCGCTTGGTGGACGGTGAAGAGGTCCTGCTGGTGCGCGCGGAAGGGAGTATCCGAACCCTCGATGAACTTCGCGCCGTGGTCGTGCGCAGTCACCCGACCGAGCCGGTGCGAGTCGGAGAGATTGCAGACGTCCAGTTAGGGTCGCTGGCGCGCTACGGCGCGGTGACCCGAGACGGTGTAGGCGAAGTGGTGCAGGGGCTCGTCTTGTCGCTGCGTGGCGCGAACGCTCAGAACGTGGTCGAGGCTGTTCGAGCCAAATTGGCCGAGCTGCAGCCGAGTCTTCCGGAAGGGGTCGAAATCCGGGTCTTCTACGACCGTGGCGAACTCATCCGGACTGCGGTGGGAGCTGTTCAAGGGGCGCTGCTGAGTGCAGTCGTCCTCGTGGTCATCGTGCTGATCGCGTTTCTCGCAGACTGGCGCGCGGCCTTCACGGTTGCCCTCGTTCTGCCCTTGTCTGTTCTCTCGACCTTCATCTGGATGAGGCAGTTTGGGCTTTCCGCGAATTTGATGAGCCTCGGTGGACTCGTGATCGCGATCGGAATGTTGGTCGACTCCGCGGTCGTCGTCATCGAGAATACGGTTTCACACCTCGGCCGTTCCGCCGGAAGTCTCCTTCCCCGCCTGCATGTGATCTATCGATCCGTACGCGAAGTCGCTCTGCCTGTCGTCGCGGGCACAACGATCATCGTTCTTGTCTTTCTTCCGCTCCTGACCCTCGAAGGCCTCGAGGGAAAACTTTTCATCCCGGTCGCCCTCACCATCGTCTTCGCGCTGATCTCCTCTCTCGCAATCTCGCTCACGGTTCTTCCCGTTGTCGCCTCTGTATTGATTCGCCCCGGAAGGGGACAGGCCCCGCGTTTTATGCGATGGCTTGAGGCTCGCTATCGCCGGTGTCTCGAGTGGGCGTTTGCGCATGAACGGCAAGTGCTGGCAGGTGCCGCGATCCTGCTCATCTTCGCGATGCTTCTGTATCCCCGCATCGGTCGAATCTTCTTGCCGAGCATGAACGAGGGAACCATGATCGTTCAGCTCGAGAAGCTGCCTTCGATCAGCCTTGGCAATTCACTCGACCTCGACCTGCGAGTCGAAAGGGCGCTTATCGATCGCGTTCCCGAGGTTCTTGGCGTCGTCGCTCGAACAGGGTCGGACGAGATCGGCCTCGACCCGATGGGCCTGAATCAAACCGATGCATTTCTCGTGCTCCAACCCCGTTCGGAATGGGAGGTGGATTCTACGGACGCTCTGCTCGACCGAATTCGCGCCGTCATGGTTGACTTTCCCGGCATTGCCTACGGATTTACACAACCCATCGAAATGCGGGTCTCTGAAATGCTCACCGGAGTTCGCGGTGATGTTGCAGTGAAGTTGTTCGGAGCCAGTCTGGAAGCCCTCAGTGAAAGCGGCGGCGAGATCGCAAGACTACTGAAGGGGCTCGATGGCGCCGAAGACGTCTTTCGCACCCTCTCGGAAGGGGCCGAGTACCTGGAGGTTGAAATCGATCCCCTCGAGGCCGGACGTCTTGGGCTGTCCGTCGAGGAATTGCAGGAGCGGCTGCGAGCAAGGCTCGAGGGACTGAATGCGGGAACGATCTATTCGGGGGTTCGTCGAATCCCGATCATGTTGCGTGGCAGTCCGCTTCTTCGAGAGTCGCCCATCGATTTTATGAATCTTCAGCTTTCTACTTCTCGCTCCGAACCGATCCCACTCTCGCAGGTCGCCACTCTGCGTCGCGTCGAAGGCCCTGTGCAGATCAATCGGGAAGGGGCCTCTCGTCTCGTCGTCGTGACGGCGAATGTGCGTGGGCGCGACCTCGTGGGCTTCGTCGAGAATGCCAAACGTCGCGTCGAAGAAGAGATCACCCTGCCGGCGGGATCGCGAATCGAATGGGGCGGCCAATTTGAAAACCAGCAACGGGCTTCAGCGCGACTGGCCCTGGTCGTTCCGGTTTCGTTGACGCTGATTTTTCTGCTGCTCCTGTCGACCTTTCGCTCCATGGCGCAGGCCGGACTCGTGCTCGTCAACATTCCGCTCGCTTTGATCGGAGGAATCATGGCCCTTTGGGCCTCCGGCGAGTATCTCTCGGTCCCCGCGACGATCGGTTTCATCACGCTACTAGGCGTCGCTGTGCTCAACGGTGTCGTCCTCGTCACGACCTTCAACCAACTTGTGGCGGAAGGCGTTCCGATCGAGGAAGTCGTTCGTGATGGCGCTGCGCGTCGCTTGCGGCCCGTCCTAATGACTGCAGCCAGTACCGCTCTCGGCCTCTCGCCACTCCTCGTCGCAAGCGGTCCCGGGGCCGAGCTTCAGCGTCCCCTCGCAATCGTGGTCACAGGTGGCCTCGTGAGTGCGACTGCGCTCACTCTTATTCTCCTTCCAATTCTCTATCGCTGGCTTTCGCTGCGGGGCTGCCGGGAGGCCACACCTTGAACGAGTGCTTACTCACGCTGATCGCGACGCCCGAACTCGAGGAACGTCTCGTCGATTGGCTACTCGAAGCGAATTACGCGGGCT
>Ga0302118_10001384_pt1 | contig 12006 bp, 9 predicted proteins | sample AG5_331_MG_FD_203126 | JGI IMG/M metagenome (GOLD analysis project Ga0302118, IMG submission 203126) | Marine microbial communities from Western Arctic Ocean, Canada - AG5_33.1 | ecosystem: Environmental > Aquatic > Marine > Oceanic | place: Canada: Western Arctic Ocean | collected 2017-10-01 | reverse complement strand
GGTGACCCAGTAGCGACCGACGCAGGCTGGGGCGAGGTCGCGGATCTGCAGCGGCACCTCGCCATTGCCTGCGCCGACTTCGAGCAGGCGCAAGCCCTCGCTTTCGCCGAAGGTGTCCATAAAAAGCTGCACGTAGCGCGGGATGGCGTATTGCGTGGACAAGTCGCCCAATAATCGGGTGCGCCAGCTTTCTTCGGGGCTGTGGAAATCGGCCCAGTCGACTTGGTCGTCGGATTTGATATGGTGGTCCATGGTTTAGAGCCAGCCCTGGTTTTGAGCCCAGTCGACGGCTTCTTGCATCCCCTTATCTAGAGTGACGGTGGGCAGGTAGCCCAGTTCGTCGCGGGCTTTGTCGATGCTGCACCCCATATCGCGCGTCGCCTCGCCGGCCACGTGCACCAGCAGGTGATAGTATCCCAGCGCGCCGAGGCCCCGGTCGAGGATATTGCACAAGGCGGCGATGCTTTTTGGCAGGTGCCGCGGACGCACTTCGACATTCATTGCTCGGCCCATCGCGTAAAATATGTCCTGCCAAAGATAGGGTTTTTCGTCGGCAAAGAAATAGGTCTGCCCCGCGGCCGCTGGAACGCTGAGCGCCAGGCCGAGTCCCTGGACCAGGTTATCGATATATACCATGCTGACGCTATTGGTGCCGTTGCCTATGAGCGGCGGGCGGCCGCCGCGGGCCATTTTGTAGGCGCGCAGGTGGCGCTCGGCGAAGTGCGGCCCGTAGAAAGTGGTCGGTCGTATGACAACGCCTTCGGTTCGGGTATTGGTCAAGATCTGCCAGAGTGCTTCTTCGCCTTCGCGTTTGCTTTTGCCGTAGTGGCTTTCGGGGTGCGGCGGATCGGATTCGCGCATCGGGGTTTGCGAGTCGAGTGCAAATCCGGCGGCGGCGTTGGTGCTGACAAAGGCGAAGCGGCGCACCCCGGCGGCCACCGCGGCGCGGGCGAGGTGCGCGGTGCCGTCGCGGTTGATCGCGTAGAGGTCGGGGATGCGGCGGGGGTGGAGGATGCCGGCGGCGTGTAAGACTAGGTCGACGCCCTTCATCGCGCCGGTGGCGGTTGCCGGCGCGCGTATGTCGCCAGTGTGTACGGTTTCGACATTGTTGGGCAAGGGACCGGGGTCGACGCCGGGTGCAGTGAGCACGCGCCAGCGATAGGGTGCGAGTTGCTCTTGCCAAGGGGTGGTGGCTGGTTGGCGCAAACATTCGAGTAGGCGGCTGCTCAGCCAGCCGGGATAGCCAGTGATTAGTCCGAGGGGATTTCCTACGATCATTCTCGCCCGACCTCCTGTCGGGCTCCGAGGGCACTGCAAAGCCGCTAGGGAAATCCCCTTGGCCTGACCTGCGGAAGCTTGGGTGGTTTTGCGCTGTAGATATTAATACAGTGCAATCGTCTTTTGCGCTATGGGGAAAAGCTTCGCGTTGATTGGAAAATTGCCTTTTGCACTAACAGAAAAGACCGTGTTCGTCATTGAGCTTTCGTTTTGAAATTTGGTATGGGGTTGCCTTAGGCCTTAAGATATTGTCTCAAGGCCTGGTAGAAGTGTTGGACCACCGGCAGGGATAAGCTGGTGGGGCGGCCGATCAGGCTGACGGGGCGGGTGAGGGTAGGTTCGGGAAGATGCACGAGTTGGTGGGGGCGGATGCCGAGCGCGTGGGCGACACCCTCGGGTACCAGGCCGTGGCCGAAGCCGTGGCGGGCCATTTGCACGATGCTGGTGAAGGATTGCAGGGTGCGGCTGACTTCGATAGTAAAGCCCCATTGCTTGCTCTGTCGGCGCAGGCGTCGCTGCAAGAGGCCCCAAGTCGCCGATCCGGGCTCGATGGTGAGTACCGATAGGGTCGCACCGGGGGTGAGGGTCAGCGGTTTGAGGCCGGACGGGACAAGAGCCATCGTTTCTTCAAGCAGGATTTCGGCTTGCAGGTCAGGCGTTTCCTCGCTGACGCCGGCGGCCAGAGCCAGCGTGTATTCGCCTGAGCGCACGCGGTCGATGGCGACCGGGCTGCGGTGGGCGTTGACGATGAGCTCAAGTTCGGGGAGGGCTCGATGGACCCCGGCCAGCACGCGTGGCCCCCAAGAGGCGAGGATGGATTCAGAGACGCCGATTTCGAGGCGGCCGCCGGTCTGCAGCTCTTCTTCTTGCAGGGCCTGGCGCAGCGAAGCGACGAGCGGCTCGACGCGGGTGAGCAGGCGGTGGCCGGCAGGGGTCAGGCGGACGCCGCGGCCGTGTGCTTCGGTGAGCGGTCGGCCGACTTCGCATTCAAGGGCGGCGAGGCGTTTGCTGACGGTCGATTGCGTGACGCGCAGATGGGTGGCGGCGCGGGTCATGCTGCCAGTGGTGGCGAGGGCGATCAGGGTTTCGATATGGGTAAACATATATATTCCTTTTTAGAATATAATATAGTCGTATAAATTCTTTTTGGAATCAGTAGATATTGGCTAGAATAGGTGCGGATGATTGGCTTGGGGGCATTATCTCCGCCCATTTTTACCTCACATCGTGTGAAATATAGGAGAGCAAAAGCCGCTCAGAGAATGCCTTTAAGCCAGCTTCAGCAATGTTGGTGGTTAGAAGGCAGCGTCTATTCTATACCCCTTGATGAAGGAGTGGGGGGGAGAGAGCAAGGAAAGCGCAGGCCTAGGGGTTGAGCCTGCTGAATTGAATGGCTGGTAGGCTCCAATGGATCTTGACATATAATGAATGATGGTCTTTACTACATTTCGTGAATTTGAACGATAAAACGAGCGTGACGCTCTATCCCCGAGAGGTTTATAATGGCTGAAAACAACGACGAGTTCGGCGCGCGCGCCGAACTGGAATCCAGTGGTGGTAATGGCGCGATTTATCGCATTCAGAAGCTAGAGGAAGACGGTATCGCCGATGTGAGCCGGCTGCCCTTTTCGATCAAGATCTTGCTGGAGGCGGCGCTCAGGCAGTGTGACGGTTTCGAGATTACCCGCGAAGATGTCGAGCGCATCGCGCGGTGGAGCCCGGAGACGGCGGGCAAGGAGGAGATTCCCTTCAAACCGGCCAGGGTCGTGATGCAGGATTTTACCGGGGTGCCGGCGGTGGTCGACTTGGCGGTGATGCGGGACGCGGTGGTTGATCTGGGCGGTGATCCCAAGAAGGTTAATCCGTTGATTCCGGTGGATTTGGTCATCGACCATTCGGTGCAGGTCGACCACTACGGTCTGCGTAAGGCGCTGGAGCTGAACACCGCGCGCGAGTTCGAGCGCAACCGCGAGCGCTACGAATTTTTGCGTTGGGGCCAGGAGTCCTTCGACAATTTTCGCGTCGTGCCGCCGGCCACCGGCATCGTGCACCAGGTCAACCTGGAATATTTGGCGCAAGTGGTGCAGGAACAGGATGGGGCGTTTTTCCCGGATAGCCTGGTCGGCACCGACAGCCATACCACGATGATCAACGGTCTGGGTGTTTTGGGCTGGGGTGTCGGTGGGATCGAGGCCGAGGCGGTGATGTTAGGCCAGCCGATCTATATGCTTTTGCCGCATGTCGTCGGTTTCAAACTGACCGGCGAAATGCCCGTCGGCACGACGGCGACGGATCTGGTGCTGACGGTGGTGGAGATGCTGCGCGCACATGGTGTGGTGGGCAAGTTCGTCGAGTTTTATGGGCCGGGAATGAGCAAGCTGAGTCTGGCCGATCGGGCGACGCTGGCCAATATGGCGCCTGAATACGGTGCGACGATGGGGCTTTTTCCCGTCGACGAGGAGACCTTGGCCTATATGACGCTAACCGGCCGCAAGAAGGCGGTGGTCGAAAGGGTGCGCGCCTATATGGAAGCGCAGGACATGCTCTATAGCGCCGATAGCCCCGATCCAATTTTCAGCGAGCGCTTAGGGTTGGATATGGGTACGGTCGTGCCGAGCTTGGCCGGGCCGACTCGGCCGCAGGACAGGGTAGCGCTCAAGGATATGAAGAGCGAATTCTCTGCCTCGCTGGGCGATCGTTTTAAGGTGCCTGACGACGGTAAGAAGGTCGCGGTCGATTTGGGTGATAAGGGCACCGTCGAACTTTCCAATGGCTCGGTGCTGATCGCCGCGATCACTTCCTGCACGAACACTAGCAACCCTAGCGTGATGTTGGGCGCCGGCATGCTGGCGCGCAACGCGGCCGAAAAGGGGCTGACGGTGCCGGCTTATGTCAAGACTAGCCTAGCGCCGGGCAGCCGGGTCGTTACTCGCTATCTCGATGCGGCCGGGGTTTCCGAAAGCTTGGACGCTTTGGGCTTTCATACGGTGGGTTATGGTTGCACGACCTGCATCGGCAACTCGGGTCCACTGCCGGAAGAGATCGCCTCGGCGGTCGCCGATAACGACCTGGTCGTCTGCAGCGTGCTCAGCGGCAACCGCAACTTCGAGGGGCGGGTGCACGCGGTGACTCGGGCCAACTTCCTCGCATCGCCGCCCTTGGTGGTGGCCTACGCGCTGGCGGGGCGCACGACGATCGACTTCGACAGCGAGCCGATCGGGCAGGACCAAGAGGGCAACGATGTTTTCCTCGCCGATATCTGGCCGTCGTTGGACGATATTCGCGCGGAGATCGCCCGCTCGCTGACGCCGAAGATGTTCGAGGAGGAATACGGCAATGTCTTCCGCCAGAACGAAACCTGGAACGCGATTGCGGTGCCCGAGGGCGAGCGTTACGCTTGGGCGCCAGAAAGTACCTATATCCGCAAGCCGACCTTCTTCGACGGTCTGACGAAACAGGTGCACGCGATCCAGCCGATCAAGGGCGCCCGGGTATTGGCTAAGCTAGCCGACAGTGTGACCACCGACCATATCTCTCCGGCAGGGGCCATCGCGCCGGGCAGCCCGGGGGCCACCTATCTCGAAGAGAACGGGGTCGAGCGCCAGGATTGGAACAGTTATGGTTCGCGCCGCGGTAACCACGAGGCGATGATGCGCGGGACATTCGCTAATATCCGCATTCGCAACGAACTAGTGCCCGGCGTCGAAGGCGGTTATACGCGCCACATGCCTTCGGGAGAGCAGACGACGATTTACGAGGCGGCGATGAAGTATATTGACGAGGGCGTACCTTCGATCATCCTCGGCGGCAAGGAATACGGCTCGGGTTCGAGCCGTGACTGGGCGGCCAAGGGGCCCTTCTTACAGGGCGTCAAGGCGGTGATCGTCGAGAGCTACGAGCGCATCCACCGCTCGAACCTGATCGGCATGGGCATCCTGCCCTTGCAGTTCGCCGCCGGCGAAGACCGTAACTCGTTGGGATTAACCGGCGAGGAGGTCTACGACATCGAGGGGCTCGACGACGACTTGCAGCCGGGGCAGGAGTTGGAGATTGTCGCCAAAGGCGATGATGGCGAGAAGCGCTTCAAGACGATTTGCCGCATCGACACGCCGGTGGAGATCAACTACTACCGCAATGGCGGGATCTTGCACACGGTCTTGCGGCGCATGGCGGATTAGGGATTATTTACAGTTATATCGAAAGGGCTCCGGTGGTTGCCGGAGCCCTTTCATTTGTTTGTGCTGTTGATCTATATGGAGTGGCGGTACTAACAAGTGGTCTGCAAAAGGTGATTCATGTCGAATGGCAGTAGGCTTATCGGATGCTGGGCACTGGCATTGATCTCGGCGGCGGCATTGCGCCTGTGGGGCTTGTCGCAGCGGATCGCTGCAAGTGGCATGCCGATGAGTTTTACTTGGTGTACGTGCCGCTGAAACTCTTTAGTGGCGAGCTGAACGCGGGGCAGAATTTAACGGCGTTTTATCCAGGTGTTCACTACTACCGTCTCGACCTCAATCTTTGCCTCTGTCCTATGGGCCTCTATCTGTGTCGATATCGCTGACCTTGAGCGCGTCGGTGAGTTGCGCGCTCCATTGGCCGCTGTCCTGTCGCACTAGGCCGTCGTTGATGGCGGCGGCCGCCTGCAGCGCGAAACGGGTCCGGCACGTCGTCGACGATGAGAATTTCGGCGGCCTGTAGGTCCATAGATCGCTCTCCTCGGGTCAATGACAAAAATGGCTAACTGAACTATTATAGCGAGTAGTTGGTTTTGTCAATTTCAATAGGAATTTATACAATGGACGCGACCGGAAAAACCAGCGATGGGCAATAGCGCCCGAAACTATTGGCGCTGGGCGGCGATATTGGCATTGGCTGCCTTGTTGCGGGTCTGGGGGCCGTTGGGTGACGCGTCGGTGCGGCATCCGGACGAGTTTTTCCTGGTCTATTGGCCGCTCTATTTTTCGACCGGTGATTTTAACCATCAACACACGCTGACCGCTTTTTATCCAGCTTTCCACTACTATTTGCTCGGGGCGCTCTATTTTCTCTATTTCGCGGCCCTGAAAATGGGTGGTCTCGCCTGGTCTTTACACGAGTGGGTCGCCTATCAGCTTTTCTGGGGCGGGGACGCGCTGGTGCGCATTGGCCGCTGGGTGACAGTTTTTTTCGCGCTGGGCACGGTGGTGTGCGCAGGGGCTGTGGCGCGGCGAATTTGGGGCGAGTCGGCTGGCTGGATGGCTGCGCTCTTTACCGCCGTGTGTGCGATCCACGTAAGACAGAGTGGCCTAGTGGCCGTAGATGTACCGATGACCTGTTGGTTCGTCGGGGCGGTGTGGGCTTCGTTGCGGCTTTTGCACGGCGAAGATGTAAAGGCCTATCTGTGGGCGGGGGTGTTAGTGGGGTTGACGGCGGCGGCCAAATATCCGGGGGCGCTGGTCTGTAGCGCGGTCGTCGCGGCGCACTTTAGCGCGGGGCGGGGGTTGTTGGACCGGCGCTTATGGGCGAGCGGGGCGGCGGCGATCGGCGCTTTTTTTATCGTGACGCCGTATACGTTTTTGGACTATGCGGTTTTTGCCGGGCATTTCTCCAGAGAGGTAAGCCATTTACAACAGGGCCACGGGCAGGAATTGGGGCTGGGGTGGTGGTACTATCTGCGCGAGACGTTACCCGCCGGTTTGGGGTGGGCCGGGGTTGTGTTGATGGCTTACGGGGCCTTTGCGGCTTGGCCGAGTCGGGAAGGTCGCGTGTTGTTGGCGACTTTCGCAGGCTACTACTTGGTGATGGGGTCGGGACAGTTGGTTTTTGTGCGCTATGCACTGCCCTTGTTGGTGATAGGTGCGATCCTGGCCGGGGGCGCTGTCGCTCGGGTGGGGCGGCCTTGGCGTTATGCTTTGTTGTTGGTGGGGTTAATTGAACCATTGCACGCGTCGGTGCGCATCGCCGAACTGCAAGCGGCCGGCGATACGCGTAGCGCGGCTAAAAGTTGGGTGGAAACGAGACTGCCTGCGGGTTCGACCTGCTGCAATTTCGGCGGTTGGGCCGGCGATGTGTCGGTGCGGACGATCGAGGGCCTTTGGGGGCGAATTAGCCAATATGAGCGTTTGTGGGGGCGAGAAAAAATGGATGAGGTGCGGTCGTTTATAGTAGAGACTGGACCGCGAAGTCCCTTCTATAGTTATGCGATTCACTACGGCAATCGCCAGCACAATGCTGGCAGTATGGACGTGGTGCGAAAATTCGACTGTCCCTATGTGATTTTGCACAGGCACGCGCTTGTCTACTCCACGATTGATACAGCTTTTGCGCAGAGCCTAGCGGTACGCGGGGAGTTGATCACCCGTTTTTCACCCGGTAGCGATATGATGTCGGCGCGCTACGATCCGATTGACGCCTATTATCTGCCGATCGGATCGTTCGGTGAGCTGGAGAAGATGGGACCGGAAATTGAAATTTGGCGTATTGGCCCAGATAAACCGTCCTCGTGGGGAACGCTGCCTAGGGCTTTTGCCCAGGCTTATGTGCGTGGTGCGGCGACGCGGTTGGAGGGCGGCGAGATCGCCGAGGCACTGGCGTTGGTGGAGCGAGGGTTGGCGTTGGATGCAGATTGCGCAGACGGCTATCTGGTATCGGCCCGCATTATGGAACAGGCGGGGCGCGATCGGGGCGCCATTGGTTTTTACGAGCGGGTGGTCGCGCTGAAGCCGGAACGATCGGACTATTGGTTGGCGTTGGCGAATGCCTATAGCCAGTTAGGGGATGAGGATAACGCGCAACGCTGTTACCGACGGGTGCTGGCGTTGGAGCCGGATCATCCGGAGGCGGCCGCGTTGCGGCGGGCGATAAGCGGCGAGGGCTGAAAGACGGTTGATAGGGGCGTGTCGGTGCCCTATACTTTGGCGACGTTGTCAGGTAAAGGAGATTGAGCAATGGGGAATTTTTTGATCAAAGATGTCGTGCGCACGGTTTTGCACGTGCCTTTCCATGAGCGCTGCGCCGATGCGATGGAAGTCTATGGCCCGGGTTGGGCGATTGTCGAGTTGATCGAGGTCGAGACTGAGGGCGGTGTGACGGGGGTCGGCGAGACGATACAGGGCTATACCTGGGGCCATTCGCAGGAGGCGCAATTCGCCGCCGCGCGCGGGAAGAATATTTTTGATTTATTGTGGGACGATTCGCTGGGCGCGGGGTTGCAGATGGCGCTCTTTGACGCGGCGGGCAAGCACCTAGATGTGCCTTGCCACCGACTGATGGGGCCACAGCACCGCGAGGCCTGCCCGGTTTCTTGGTGGGCACAATCGATGGCGCCCGAGGCGTGGGCGGTGGAAGCGCGGGCGGCGGCGGCGCACGGTTTTAATACGATGAAGGTAAAAGCCAGGCCCTGGTACGATATCGCGGCCCAGCTCAAGGCGGTGGATCAGGCAACTCCGGAATATTTCAAGCTCGACGCCGACTTTAATACGATGCTCTTGGGCGTCGACCAGGCCGCGCCGCTTATTTCTAAGCTCGAACGCGACTACGATTGCCTAGCGATCGTCGAGTCGCCAATCCCACAAGACGACGTCGAGGGCAATAAATTATTGCGCCGCAAGATCCAGAGCCCGATAGCAATGCATATGGGGCAGCCGCCGGCGATGACCGCGATCCGCGAGGGGGTTTGCGACGGTTTTGTGATCGGCGGTGGGGTGCAGCAGGTGCTGAGCGACGGCAATCTGGCCGCTCGGGCGCAGATGCCCTTCTGGTTGCAGATGGTTGGCACGGGGCTGACGACGACCTTTGCCGCGCATATCGGTTCGGTGTTGAAGGAAGCGCGTTGGCCGGCCATTCCCTGCGTCAACATCTATTCGCATACGCTGCTGCGAGAATTCGAGGTTAAAGGCGGGCATTTGCAGGTACCGCAGACGCCGGGGTTGGGCGTGGAGTTGGACCGCGAGGCGGTGGAGCGTTTTAGGGTCGAGCCCGATTTTGCCAAACCGACCGTGCGCCAGATCCACGAGGTGCATTGGCCGGACGGGCGGGTCCTTTGCACGGCAGACGGTGGTTATCGCGGGGATTTTGTCGCGGGCAAGATCACGGGTTTTCTGCCGGGTATGGATTTGCAGGTGCGCCTTGATGATGGGAGCGAGGAATTTGCGCGGGAGTATGTAGAGCGCTTTCCGGGGCGGGATTAGCGGCGTTTGAATGGTCTGTTGAACTAGCATAGAGCGTACGGGTTGTCCAAGGGCATAACCTTCGCTCATTCTCGCCCGACTCCTGTCGGGCTCCGAGGGGCGGTCTGATCCGATTTTGCAGGATTGCAAAATCGGGACCGCAAGCCGCTCAAGGCTATGCCCTTGGACAGTCCTCCGGTGATTCTGTGGATTCCTTTAAAATACCTTTAATTTTCTCCATATGGTCCCATTGCGGGTTTGTAACTCCTCTGTGGTTTTTGTTGGGACCTGTGATTTCTTTTACGGCCCATAGTGAAAACTAATAATCACTTGAGCCACCTACTGGCTCGACCCCAGCTACTGGCCTTGGTCTTGTGTCTTATGCTCGGCACTGGTCTGCGTTTCGTCGGGTTGACGCGCGGTATCAGTGATTTTGATCCGAGCGGGCAATCCGATCAACAGACATTCTATCACTTCCATCCCGATGAAGAGACACTGATTCGCGCGGCGCTGGCGCTGGAGTCGTCCTTTGCGCCACCGTTGACGGCCTATGGTTTGTTGCCGCTTTATATGCTGCGCGGGGCGTTGGCGTTTACGGGTGTTTTGCCGGGGGCACCGGCGCTGGATATGGACTCAGTACAGGGGCAGGTCTGGATTTATATGACAGCCCGTTTACTCGCCGCCGCCCTTTCCTGTTTGAGCCTGTTGCTGGTGTATTGGCTGGGGCGGCGTTGTTTTGGCGAGTGGGCGGCGCTCTTGGCGACTTTCTTCACTGCGGTGGCGCCGGTCGTGGTGCAACAGGCTCATTTTTATACCGTTGACGGCGTATTTCTGTTGTGTAGTTTGGTTTGCTTTTGCGTGTTGGCGAAGGCACTTGAAAAAGAGGAATGGGGTTGGGCGGTTGCGGTGGGCGTTTGCGCGGGCGCGGCGGCGGCGGTGCGTTTGAACGGATTGCTTTTGGCGTTGCTCGCCGCGGGTGCTTTTGTTTTGCAATCGCGCAGCAGGTCAATTCGCGGCGTTTGCATCTTGTCGGGTAGCGCCGTTTTGGTTCTGTGCTTGCTGCAACCTTATTTGCTGACGCAACCCGGGCTGCTATGGCAGAGTGAAAGCTCGAACGATTTGGCGTATTCGCTGGGCATCGCTCGGGGCGAGCTCATCAAGCCCTGGACGCTCTTCGACGTTGACACAGTACCCTATCAGCACTATTGGACCGCGTTGATGCCGCTGGCGGTGGGGTGGGTGGCGACGGTGCTTTTTGCGGCGAGTTTTTTGGCCGGTTTGCGCCACCGGCAGGCGCTGCACCTGGCTGTAGTGCTTTGGCCATTGCTCTGTTTTGTATTGGTCGGCGGCTTGCACACCAAACACGTTCGTTACCTGTTGCCGCTGGTGCCCTTTCTCGCCTTGTTGGCCGGCGATTTGTGTATGTGGCTGATCGATCGCGCGGCGTCTTGGCGGCGACTTGTTGGGGTGGTGGTTGTGATCGGCGTGCTGAGTGCGGGATGGTATGGCGTGGCTTTTGCCCGTATTTATACCGGGGAAGACAGTCGTATCCAAGCGGGTCGTTGGATTGTCGCAGAGGTACCTGAAGCACATGCTATCGGTGTGGAGCAGGGCGGTTTTTCGCTAGGGGGGTTGGTCGACGGGACGCGCTATACCAAGGTGCCGCTGGGTATAGCGCGGCTCTTCAATGGCAAACCCTATTTGTCGTGCGGCGCGACGACGCATTTTTTGACCGAGCATGTCGCGCGGCTCGACTATATCGCGTTGGTCGACGTTAACCGTTACGCGCAATTTACGGCGGTCTCCGATCTCTATCCTGCGGTGGCGGATTTTTATACCCGGCTCGTCGCCGGTGAATTGGGTTTTGTTGTCGCGGCGCGTTTCAAACGCTATCCGGCCTGGGGCGGGCGGGTCTTCGCCGACGACGGAGTCGAGCCGTCTTTTCTCGGTTTTGACCATCCGGCGGTAATGGTCTTTGCAAGGCAGGGCAATGGGGCGGAAGCCTTGGCGCGATGGCAGCGGAGTTTTGGCGAAAATGCGCAGTGCCCGGACGCGGCCTTGCGGGAAGTCGCTGGTCTAATAGCGGCGCAGCGAAACGAAGACGCGTTGCGGGCGGCGGATCGTTTGGCACAGGCCTATCCCGATTGGCGTCCGGTCGATCTGGTCCGAACGTGGATATATGCGCGCGGTGGCGACGAAGCGTCCGAAATGGCGGCGGTCACGCGCTATCGCGCCGGTTTTTTTGATGTGGAAGATGCGCATTACGGCCCTTGGGCCAGCGCGCTGTCTTTTGTGCTGGCGGAGATGCCGGACTTGGCGTTGACGGCGCTGGGTGAGGGGGCGTTGCAGGTCGCCGAGCACCAGACGCCGGCGGGTGTGCGGCGGGCGATGGTCAACTCCTATGGGGAGATCGCGCGACTGTTGGAAGAGCGTGGGAAGACGGGGCATGCACAGGTGGCGCGTCGGCTGGCCGGGGACGTGGCGCCTTAGAGGATTGAGGAAAACCGTCAGGTCGACGCGGAGGGACGGACGATGACGGCTGGGCGCTGACGCGATTGGCCGTATCCGCAAGAGGCGTTTA